>JACCDJ011698605.1_pt1 | contig 14274 bp, 20 predicted proteins | sample 7444481 | NCBI WGS metagenome assembly JACCDJ01 (sample SAMN15323435, study PRJNA562643) | freshwater metagenome | isolation source: river surface water | place: USA:Blue River Watershed | collected 2017-08-15 | reverse complement strand
TAGAACTTACTCACTTATCACCTCAACCAAAACCAAAATCTGAAAATAAGATTGAAGAGTTGATTACCAAAAGTATCATCTTTAAAGAAAAACTTATGGAGTATCAAAATCTTGGTATTACCAAAGTTATCATTGAAGAACCACTATTAAATTCAAATAACGTTTATACAGTTGGGACACTTATGAGATACAACACACTTATTTGTAAAGATGTATATGATGTGTTTGGTATTGTACCTGAATTGATATCTACTTATAACGCTCGTAAATGTGCATTCCCTGAATTGGTCCAAAAGAATGACAAGGGTAAGTTTGTATTATTCGGAGGTCACCCAAAAACTATTGACAAAAAAGAGGTTATTTGGGATATGGTTGCCAAGAGAGAACCTCAAATTACTTGGTTATACACCAGAAACAACACACTTAAAAAGGAAAACTTTGATATGAGTGACTCATATACTTGTGTGTTAGGATTTATGAAACAAGAAAAATTTTGGTAATTTCAAAAATATGTGTATCTTTGTACTATGAAAATGGTCAAAGACACTCACATTTCTTACTTGAACAAGGTTATGACATCATACCCTTTCAATGTCTATGACAAAATCAATGGTTCCTTACAAGTTAAAAAAGTCCGTAAATACAATGAGGGTGGACCTCACGTGTATGAAATCGATATCGTATTCGACGGAGTAATCTTCGCCAGACTTGACAACAAATACTCTGAATGGTTAACGTCTGAGATTTTAGTTACACACAACATTTCTAAAGTTAAACTCAATAAAATAATTAGGAGGTGTACCGAACACGCAATGAGAAATTACGTTGACATATTTGGGATAAACCAATGGAGTTTCATCATAAAAAAAGTAGAGTGGAAACTCAAATTAAACTGAGAAAATGAGTGAAGAGTCTGAAGTTATAGTTGAGTTACTTAAAGATTTCTTAGGAAAAGAGAAACTTCATTACGAGTCGAAAGGTCAAATATCTTTCGACTGTCCCGTTTGCTCTATGGAGAAAGGGTTGGACAAGGGAGATGGTAAAGGTAACTTAGAAATCAACTATAACATAGGTGTATACAAATGTTGGGCTTGTTCCGAAACTTATGGAACCCAAGGAGCATTGGGGAAACTATTTGACCAGTTTGCAACCAAAAAACAAAAACAGGTTTTTGAATTAATCAGACCAAAGAAAGAAGGTGAAGAGGAAAAACCTAAAGTTAAGTTACGTTTACCTGAAGGGTTCATTAAGTTCAAAGACTCTAACTCAAGATTTATTCCACACAGAGAAGCATTAAATTACCTACACTCACGTGGTATTACTGATGAGATGATTGATAAGTATGATATTGGTTATACCGTAAGCGGTGATTACGCATATCGTATTATTGTTCCCTCATTTGATATGAACGGTCAGTTGAATTATTTTGTTGGACGAGCTTGGGCAAATAAAAAGATGAAGTATAAAAACCCTGCGGTACCAAAAGATGAGATAATTTTCAACGAAAGTAGGATTGATTGGACCAAAGATGTGTATCTATGTGAAGGTGTGTTCGACGCGTTCTTCTTACCAAACCCAATCCCAATGTTAGGTAAACACCTTTCAAATTTGTTGTTTGAAAAACTATACAACAATGTTCAGGGGTATATCCATATATGTTTGGATGGTGACGCTTGGAGTAATGCACTTAAACTATATCACACTTTAAATGGTGGTGTGTTATATGATAAAATTAAGATTTTGAAACTACCTAAAGACAAGGACGTATGTGACTTGGGGGGTAAAATTGATGAGTATTATTACGAAATAAAATAGATGATGTTAGATTTAAAAATTGCTGCGGAAGAAATTCGTCAAATTTTGGACGATAAAAGAAAAGAACTCGGACTTGAGTTTTTTGAGGATAATCACAAATATAATATGAAAGGTCTTGATGGGGAATTACGTTCTGATTACCCATCGGTATCGAAACTTTTGAAGAACTTTTACGAGGAGTTTCCAACTGAAGAGGCGGCTCTAAAGAAAGCTAAAGGTGATTACAAAGAAGCCGAAAGACTTAAAGAAGAGTGGAAGATGTTAGCGGACGAATCTACCAACTTGGGTAGTAGAACTCACTATCATTTAGAAGTTGAGGCGTTGTCTCGTTTTGGAATTACTAAAGAAGTTAGACAACCTGTGTTTGAGTGTGATATTTTTTCTGAAGCTAGAAGTGAAAGTATGATTCGTGCTGGTCACAAATATTTGGATTTATGTGACGACAGAGGATTGGTATTATTGGATACTGAAGTTGTCTTGGGTCATCCTGAACTTGGTTATACAGGGCAAGGTGACAAAGTATGGTTAACACTCAATGCGACTGGTACTGAAATTGGTTTCTTGGTTACTGATTGGAAAACAAACAAACAGAAGAATTTTGAAACCAATAAGTTTACCAAGACAATGTATCATCCATTTGACCTATATCCTAATAATGCTTTGGGACACTACTATCTTCAGTTACCTTTCTACGGTAAACTATTGTTAAAGATGTTGGAAGGTACAAAGTATGGTGATATGAAGTTGTTGGGTAGTATTGTGGTATTACTAAAAGATGATGGGGATTACCAAGAATACCGTGTCCCTAAAGATGTTATCAATACAGTTCTTAATATGGATATGAAAAATATCCTTGGATAGTTTGTCATACTAAGGTTTAATTCTTATCTTTGAAAAAAATATTATTATGTCGAAAGTAGATGAATTGTGGAAGACTTATAGTAGTAACGTAAGTGCTGGTATTTTTAATAAATTTCGTGCTGCGGATAATACCAGCACACACAAATATTTACCATTTCTTTTAAAAGTATGGGCTAACAAGAAAAAAATTGGTAAAAACTTTACATCAGAAACGCTAATTAATTTAGTTAGAAGTTTTGAGTTGTATCAAAATTACATAGAGGTTAAAGACATTTACAATCCAATATATCAAAATTTTGATACATTAAAAAAAACTGTTGAAGACGCCATTTTAAAACACGAAGAAAAAACATTTGACCGAGATGCTCATATTAGAGTTCTTTGGGAGAATGAAAATTTACTTATGTTACAACCTTTAACTCACAAAGGTTCCCTTAAGTATGGTGCAGCAACAAGATGGTGTACGGCATCTAAAACCAGTGAATCAACATTTAATCGTTACGTGAAAAATGGTTTTTTGGTGTATGTAATTTCTAAAAAAGAAGTTTCAGGAAACTATTCTAAATTTGCATTATTCAATGAAGAAACTTCTAATCCTATGGGTGGTGAAGTGAGTATTTACAACCCTTCAGATATAACAGTTAATGACTCAACGCTAGTATCAAATGGATGGGAATGGGATGATGTGATGACCTGTATAACTCTTTACCGTATTGAATGTGCTAAAGAATTCAGAAAAAGAAGGGCCAAACAAGACATTAACAAGATGGTTAACACAATCAAAAATATTGACCTAAGTAGTATCCAAAAAAACATTGCAATTGCTGCAGGACAAGAATTAGACTCAGACCTTGTTAGAATGGCTAATGAATCCTTGAGTAACTTAATAACTAAACTAAATTTACAATTAAACAAATAATATGAACGATTTACGACCACAAATTAGTCTTAAAGACGCTGAAACAATTAAATGTGAAGCGTGCCAAAATGAAACCTTCCAAGAAGTCCTTTCTTTCAAGAAAGTGAGTAAACTACTTACGGGTTCGGCAAACGATTCTATCGTCCCCTTCCCAATCTACAAGTGTGATGCGTGTGGACACATAAATCCTGAATTTGCAATGCCAGAATGATAAACAGACTAATTCACTTTTCTGATTTACATATTCGTTTGTTTAAAGACCACGAATTGTATAAATCCATTCTGGCAAAAGCATTTGATGAGTGGAGAGCATTAAATCCTGACAGGATTGTCTTTACGGGTGATTTGGTACATTCTAAGAACCAAATGACACCTGAGCTTATTGATATGGTGGCTTGGACTCTTACAGAGTGTTCTAAAATTGCTAAAACAGTTTTGATAATCGGTAACCACGACTTCCTTGAAAACAACCAGTCAAGATTAGATGCTCTAACGCCTATCATTGATTCATTGAATAACCCTGAAATTGTTTACTACAAAAACAGGGGTGTGTATGAAGATGAAAACATTGATTGGGTAGTTTATTCATTGATGGACCATAACATCCCACCTGACATTGAAAAGAGTGACAGGGTTAAGATTGGATTGTTCCACGGACCTGTAGTTGGTTTATCTACAGATATTGGATACAAGTTTGAAGATGGGTTCGACTCTTCTAAATTCAAAGGGTGTGACCTAGTTCTTTGTGGTGATATCCATAAAAGACAAGTGTTTGATATTCCTGGTAAAAAGAAAGCTTATATGGTAGGGTCTACGATTCAACAAAACTTTGGTGAGACATTAACTAAACACGGATATGGCGTCTACGAGGTTAAAAAAGATGAATATACGTTTATTGACCTACCAAATCCTAAACCATTTTTGGCTTTTAAAATTAGTTCTTACGATGACCTTGTTGAAGGGTCTGAAAGATTGACAAACGCAGGATAATGTATTCAGTTCAACTTAAAAACACCAAAGAGATTTACGATTTCTGTATGATGAATGGAATCACAGATATCAATAAGTTTGTGCAAGACTGCTTCAAACAAGGTTTTGATATTCAGAGATACGGTCTATTAGGTGGGGAAGTTAGCGGGGAAGTTACTGTGGAAGTTATCAAAGAGGTTGAGAAAATTGTTGAGGTTATTAAAGAAGTACCTGTTGAAAAGATAGTTGAGAAGGTCGTTGAAGTGACCAAAGAGGTTCCTGTTGAGAAAGTGGTTGAAAAGATTGTTGAGGTGACTAAAGAAATACCAGTTGAAAAAGTGGTAATTAAAGAGGTTGTTAAAGAGGTTCCTGTTGAAAAAGTTGTCACAAAAACAGAATATATTAGTGACGATACAAAGACAAATGAACTGTTGTTGAAAATACAACAGTTGGAAGAGGAGAAGCGAGAATTTTCCACTAAAACGGATGAGTTAACTGAAGAAGTGCGAAAATTTTCCACTATAACACAAGAAATGGAAAATATTTTCCACGATAAAATGTCTAAAAAGGATGAAGAATTAGCTGAACTTAGACATAGTTTAGACGAAGTTCTAGACAAACCACCAGTTGAAATCATAAAAGAAGTGTATATTGAAAAACAATCTGAAAATGATAATAGTAAGAAGTTACAGGAAACTCTGGTAAAGTTAAGACAAAACATTTTAGATAAAGATTCTAAAATAGTTGAGCTTGAAAGTAAGATTTCTGAACTTATGAGGTTACAAGATGAAAAAAAAGCGTTATACTTAAGAGGTTCTAATTTAGACGATAAACTTTATAAATAAAAAATATGTTATTAATTACTTGGTTATTATTGGCTTATGGATTTAGTCAAATTTTAGTTTTTGGGAGTATCTTCAGTGATTTACGTGAAGGTATCCATAAATGGGGAGGTAATGATTATGCTCCGCTCCAATTCGTTGGGAAATTCTTATCAGGTTTGATTGCTTGTATGATGTGTACTAGCACTTGGGTGGGATTCTTCTTGGGGTTGACTATCTTTTCTCCAATCAACACTTTTTTTATGACACCAATTCAAATCTCTTGGTTCTTTGATGGGCTATTGGCTTCAGGTGGTGTATGGGCAATTAACTCCATTGTAGAATGGTTTGAACACAGAAATTAATTAAAATGGGAAAAAAAGCAAAAGAACATCGTAAAAAGGTTGCTGCTCGCAACCAACAAATTAAAGCCGCTCAGAATGCTTATCAAAAAATGATGAATGAGCAAATGCAAAAGTATTTAGCTGATTTGAGAGAAAATGCTCTTAAACAACAAGAACAAGAAGGTGAAGTTCAAAATAATGGAACCACAGGATTCACAATGCAGTAATGGACTTATTCAATCCGCCAAAATTATTTGATTACAAAAATATGTCTAAAAAAATTAAAATAGAGGAATACGAAAATCCATACGTACAAGTTATATGGGAAGATACGCCCGAGAACTTTACTCAAGAAAGAATTAAAAGTGTTAAACAATACTTCACTAAAAAGTATAGCACAACCAACGTTAATGTTATTACAAAGAGTAAACAATCTGAAGAAGTTACTCAAACAGTTGACGTGTCCTTCAACATTATGGATAAGAACTACCAACGAGAACTTATTAAAAGTATGTTGGAGTCTAAAGGTTCTATGGATTTGTATGACTCAATAATTTCTATTGATGGTGCGGTTGATAATAAATTGTTGGTCGAAGATGTTGAACTAACACCATTCAAAAAATGGTTTATTAAAAAAATTCACTTTTCTAACTTCTTAAGTTATGGGGACAATCAAGTTTTGGATTTTGAAAAATGTAATGGTATTACGGTTGTGGAATCAGACCCACCAAACTTTGGTGGTAAGACAGTCTTAACTGTAGACTTATTGATGTTTTTGTTTTTTAATACAACATCCAAAACTCAAAAGGCTGAGGAAATATTCAACAGGTTCCGAGATTCCAATAAAGTTTCTGTTAGAGGTGAAATTGTTATTGACGGTGATGAATACATTGTTAGTCGTAACATTGAAAGAAAAAAGGCAAAGTCTGGTGATTGGAATGTTAAAACAGAATTGGACTTCTTGAAGAAACTACCTGATGGTAGTTATCAAAATTTTACTGGTGAGCAACGTAGAGAAACTGAAAAGTTTATCAAAAATTCTATTGGTGAAATGGACGATTTCTTGATGACTATTTTAACAACTGCTAGTAATCTTGAAGAACTTATTGATTCTAAACCAACTGCTCGTGGACAAGTGTTATCAAGATTTATGGGACTTGAGTTTCTAAAAAGAAAAGAAGAAGCTGCTAAGGAAATCTATAGTGAGTTTTCAAAAGGTATGTTGTCCAATGTTTATAATTCAGAAACACTAAAACAAGAAATCACAACATCACAAGAACAAATTGTTACTATTAAACAAAGTGATGAAAACCTTGATAAAGAGTTAAAAGATGTTAGTGACCGTCTATCGAGAGGACAAGAATATAAAGACGGTTTACTAAACGCGAAATTTAGTGACATTGACCAAGAATTGTTATCATTAAACCCATTATCACTTAAAAGTGAAATATCTAATGTTGAGGGTGAATGTGAAAAAATTGAACAACAAATAAAGTCAGTTATTGTTAAAGAACCTACTCAATATTATCACGAGGATAAACACGATGTGGTTAGACGTGAGATTAGTGACGTTAATATTCAAATTGCTCAGATTGAGATTCAAATCGAAGGTTTGGAAAAATTAAAGTCTGAGGTTTCAGGTGGTATAAAGTGTGAGCACTGTGGGATTGAATTAATGAACGCGGCAATCACACAGGCAAAAATTGCCGAGCTTGACGGATTTATCGTGCAAAAAGACGAGAAATTAAAGTTAATGCAGGATTTAACCATCAAAGAACAAGGATTCACACAACTTAAAAAAGAGTTTGACGAATATGAAAAGAATAAACTTATTCGTGAAAAGTATGAGGTGTCTCTCGAGGCAACAAAGTTGAAACTTGAAAGAGTTAAGGACAAATTAAAAAGATATGAGGAGTCTCAAGAAAAGATTAAAAAGAACCAAGAACTTGAAGCTCAGATTTTAAAGGCTCAACTTCGTATTGATGAACTTATAAATCAAAAAAGAGGTTTTGAGAGACAACAAGTACAAAACGCAAATCAAATTCAAAATCTTGAGGACAAGATTAATAAGAATACAGATTTGATTACTAAAATTGGTCAAGAGTTTGAGCGTGAGAAGGTTTATAAATTGTATTTGGAGTTGTATGGTAAGAATGGTATTTCTAAAATTATTATGAAGACTATGATGCCAGTCATCAACCAAGAACTACAAAGACTTCTACAAGACTCTTGTTATTTTAACCTTGAAATTAGAATTAATGACAAGAATGAAGTTGAATTCATTATGATTGATAATTCTACTGGCGTTGAAAAACTTATGGCGTCTGGTTCAGGCTACGAGAGAACAATTGCTAGTATGGCACTTCGTTCAGTCTTAAGTAAGATATGTTCATTACCAAAACCAAATGTAATTGTTTGGGATGAGGTATTCGGTAAAATATCCAACGAAAATTTGGAATTAGTTGGTGAGTTTTTCTCCAAGATTAAAGATTACTTTGAAAAGATATTTGTTATCACACACAATCCTTTAGTTTCCAATTGGGCGGATAATCTTGTTAAGATTAAAAAGGATGACAACGTATCAAATGTTATACAATAGTTTGGTTATTTAGAAATTAAGTTGTATCTTAGCATTATAATTTTAATCTATGAAAAGGTACAACTTAATTATTTCTTTCACAGACTTCAACGACAAACACAAAAATGACATTATTATGGTGGTATCACCACTCGTTGGGTCTGAAAATTTTTCTTATCTTTATAATTCAGGTATATTTTTTTTTCACTTCAAGAGTGAAATGACTAAAGATGAGATTAAATCATATGTTCACGATGCTTTCTACGGTAACAAAATAAGTGGAATTTTTGTCAGTGAAACTGACAATATGTCAGTCTTTTTACCTAATGATGATGAAAAATGGTTTTTTGACATCGATAATCCAAATTCGGAACTAAATTTGTCGTCTGTTAATATGACAAATGTTAAGAATGGTACAGAGGGGTTTTCGATATTAGAATTTCTTGAAGATGACGAAGATGAGGATGAAGATGATATTATTGACATCATTCGTCGTTCAAAAAGCAAAATCAAGATACCTACATTAGACGACCTTTTAGAAAAAATATACGACCAAGGACTTGAAACACTAACAGAAGAAGAACGACAAATTTTAAAAACCTACATTAAGTGAGACATATGAAAGACAAAAATTTAAGCATCCCTATTAATCAAGAAGAGATTGCAACTTATCTTAAAGATATTCGTAAGATAAAAGTTATGACACCTGATAGAGAAAAACAACTCGCTCAGAGAATGTTATCAGATGATTTGACTTTGACAGAAAAACGTCAAATTGAACAAGAACTTTTGACAGGTAATCTTCGATTTGTGATTACTGTAGCCAAACAATATCAAAATCAAGGTTTGGAACTTTGTGACCTAATTGCGGAAGGTAATCTTGGATTACTTAAAGCTGTGGAAAATTTTGATTGGTCCAAACAACTGAGGTTCATCTCATATGCGGTTTGGTGGGTAAGACAATCAATCCTACAATCACTTAACGAGAATGCGAGAACTATTCGTCTTCCAGTGAATGTTGTTCAAGAACTTCAAAAGGCTAAAAAAGAACTTGAGAAGAGTGGTGTTGAACTACCTGAAAAGTTTGTAACACTACCTTACACAGTTAACTACGATAACCCACTCAACGAAGATGGTGACACTTTGTTGGATGTATTAAGTAATCCTGATGCTTTGGCGCCTGACGCTGGTTTCCATACAAAAGACATCCTTAAAGATAAGTTGAAAGGAATCTTAGATGTATTGGATGACCGTGAAAAAATTATTATTGAAGATTATTACGGTTTGTCAGGAAATACCCGTACACTTGAAGATATTGGTAACGATTTCCAACTAACCAAGGAACGTGTTAGACAGATTAAAGAGAAGGCTTTACGTAAGTTGCGTAACGAGTCTAGTGAACTTTTTGATTACCTATAAGATTTTTGGATATTTATTTATAAAAAAACTATGAAAGAATTTATTAAAAAGAATTTCACTGTGATTGTTTTGGTGATTGCGGTGTTGAGTTTCTTCAAAAGCTGTGGAGACTCTCGTGAGTTATCTAAGTTGAGTAAAAGAGTTGGAGTACTTGAAGACTCTTTGATGACAAAAGAAGACGTACAACAAGTGTTTGAATCTACAGTTATGTGGGAAAGTCTCAGAATTGAAGAAATCTCAGATAAAGAAAAGATTTCTGTAAACGCATTAAAGACTAAAAAATAATTTGATGAATTGGCTTCAAAGGAACTTTAAAAAAATTATCTACTTTGCATTTCTGATTCCAATTTTAACGGTTGCGTTCGTTTCAATATCACACGTTACAACTTGGTATGGTATTAGCAACCCTGTTAGTTGGGCAATTTATTTGTCGGTAGGTATTGAGATTGCTGCATTATCGGCATTAGCTGCTATATCAGCACAAATGGGTAGAAAGGTATACTTCCCATTTGGTATCGTGACCCTCATCCAATTTATTGGTAACATATTTTTTGCTTATCAATATATTGATATGAATGGTGATATGTTTAAGAGTTGGGTTGAAATGACCGACCCACTTGTTTCATACATTGGGGTTGAATCAGGGAATCTTGTTTCACATAAAAGATTCTTAGCATTCTTTGCTGGTGGTATGTTACCATTAATTTCTCTTTCGTTTTTACATATGTTAGTTAAATTTGAGGAACAGGATAAGAAAACTTTACCACCTGACGTTGACATTGACGAAATATCGAAAGAAGTTGCTAAGAAAGAATTCGAAAAAGATGAGAACGAAAGGTTAAAAGCATCACAAGAAGAGATTGAAAGATTACAAAAACTTCTTGATGAAATGAATAGGAAAAAGTTTGAAAATTTATCTGAAGAACAAAATAATATAAACCGACTATCCTATACAGGACGAAATGGATGAAGTAATCGTTTACGGTAAATTTAAGACACAAAAAAAACTTAAAGAAAAAAGACAGATTGTGCTCTGTCATACATCAAGGGAGGCAAGTGAATACTTGACCTCCCTTAAGTTTAGAATGGGGGGTAACTATACTAAGTTACCACACTATCTAATAACTCGAGAAGGTAGAGTATTGGAAATATTATCACCGAATTACACTAGTGATTTTTTAATTAATGATAGGATTAAAAAAAATCATATAATTGTTTGTTTTGAAAACTATGGATGGTTGAATAAAAAACCTCTTTCTGAACACTACTTGAATTGGATTGGTAATATTTATAAAGATAATGTATATGAAAAGAAGTGGAGAGACTATTTCTTTTGGCAACCATACACTGATATTCAGATAGAAAAATCTGTTGAACTGTGTAAAACGTTGTGTGAAAGATTTTCAATCCCAAATAAATTCGTAGGACATAATACAAAATTCGATGGTATTGAAAACTTCAAGGGGATTGTTTCAAGAAGTAATTACGACCAAAGATTTACAGATTTAAGTCCGGCTTTTCCTTTCATATCATTCAAAAAACAAATAGAAGATGAACAACTTAGCGAACAATAGGTACGACGAAATTAAAGACTTGTTGAAGACATCAAGATTAGTGATGGAACAATTAAATGCCGAAAAGCTTGGACCAATGAATATTGGTAAGAGTATCGAAGATGAAATCGAAAAGGATGAATACGATACCGCTGAGAATGGGAAAGAAAAAGAGGCTGATGATGAGTACGTCCAAAAATATAGAATATCTGGAGGTATATTAGCAATTCACGGAAAAGAAAAATCTGATACAGACATTACAACTGACGATAAAGTTGCTTTCCAAGAGACTATGGATGACTTCTCTGAAGAGGTTTCAGACCTTTCAGATTTTAATCAATTAAATCTATACCCAACAACTGTTGAGTGGTCAGGTAAAATTATCGATAAAGACATAGATTTCATTTATACTATTGGTGAAAGTAGTGGTACTTACATCAACGGGAATATGTTGAAAGTTGATGATGAGACTTTAGACACAATTAATAAGTTAAAAAGTTTTTACGACAAATTTAAAGTTAAGTGGTCGAGAGTTTTAGCTTCAAGAAAACAAACAACCCGAGATGAAGAGTAATCCAATCATCACGTATATTAAAAACAACTACAAATCTATATTAATATTTGTGGTGTGTCTTTTTATATTGTATTGGATGATTTTTGTTTTAACACCTTTAAGTAAAATGAGTGAGGACGCTCGTTTTGAAATTAGAGAGTTAAATAATAAGATTGAAAATATTGAAAAAAAACAAGAGAAACTACAAACTGAGATTGAAAAGTATGAGGTTAAAATTGAAGAGACAAACAATAGTATACAACAAATAAAAGAGATTAGAATTAAAGTAGGAAATGAATATGGTAAAAAGATTAATTCTGTTAGTAATTTTACTGACACTGAGCTTACCAAGTTTTTCACAGACCGTTACTCAAAGTAAAGATAGTCAGGTAGTAGTTTTACCTGTTAAAGTTGCTAGAGAGGTTGTTAAAGATTTGATGAGGGGTGATTCGGCAATTGCTCAATTATCTTTAGCCAATATTCAAATCACACAATTAGAATTAAAAGTTACTTATCAAGATTCAGTAATACAAAAACTAAAGTTAAAAGAGGATAATTACATTACCTTAGTTGAAAGTGAAAAAAGAAAAAATGAAATCTTAAACGATGAGATAAAAACCACTCAAAAAGAATTAAGAAAAGTTAAAACAAAAAAAACTTTTTCTCAGATAATTTCAGGAGCAATAATTCTAACTTTGAGTTATTTATACATAACAAAGTAATGGCACTAACAAGTTCAGACGTAAAAGAAATAGAAGTATTGATTCGTAAAGAAATAAAAAGCTTTATGAACACTAATACTATTAAGCAATTCGAAGACAAAATGATGGACACGATTGCCAAAGAAATAAAAAGAGGTAAACTCCAAGGAGATATTAAAGATATTACTTTGAGAATGTTCAGGGAGTTTTATCAATTTATGTGGATGAACCGTTCATATTGGGAACCAAGATTAAGAAACGCATAAGATGAGAAATAGTTCAGATTTATTTAAAAAAGGTATTATGGCGGCTTATACATCACAGCCGAATGTCAAATTAAATTCTGACACTATTGGAGACGCTTTGAAATATTCTATGAATATGGAGGGTGAGACTATTGAATCTGAAAAAATTAGTGCTAAGGATAAATTCAAAGAAGATTTGAAGAATGACCCTGAATATGCAGAATTCAAAAAAAAGTCAAAAAAATACGACAAAGAAACAGGTACAGCATATAGCTTTGGTGTTCCAAATGCAACATCAAATGACCCATTTGTGAAAAAGAAAAAATATGGTAGGTTAAACAAAATAGAAGCGGATGAGGCTACAGGAGCATCATCAGCAGGTTCTTTTTCGGCACCATTGTTCACAAAGGAAGAAACTAACGAAACTGAAAAGATACCTGGTGGTTTAGCCAAAGGTAAAACACTAAAGGACATTGCTAAAATGCACTCTAAAGGTAAAATGAAGGGTGAAGTCGAAGATGTATTCAAGACCTTAAAGAAAGAACTTGTTAAGGGTGTTAAAACTGAATTAGAACATACCGATAGTATTAAAATTGCAATGGAAATTGCAAAAGACCATTTATATGAAGACCCACATTACTATACAAAATTATCTAAGACTGAAAGTAAAGAGGGTGATATTGAAAAGGTTGAGGCCACAGAAGCAACTACGTCAGCCTCAGTAGGTGCTTACTCAACACCGGCATTTATCGCCAAAAACAAGAAAAACTGGAGAGGGGGTAAGAAACCAATTTATAAAGGAGGAAAGTTTGTTAAGGTCAAAAAGAAATGTTTGACCTTTCCCTATTGTAATCAAGGGGCAGGTGCAGTTAAAATTTTTGAAAATGGTTCAGTTAAAGAAGCAATTAATTCGGCTAGTCAAAAATTGGGTGTTGATGAGCAAATAATCAAAAAGATACTTTATTACAATCTAAAATCTAAAAACAAAAAATAAAACGATTACACATTCGTGGATATTTATAATAAAAAAAGTATGGACAATTTTTCAAAATACATTGACAACATCGTTGAAAAAGCGTTGAATGAAGCTTTGGAGGCAAAGGCCGACCAAATTGTTTCTGAGATTGCCAAGAAAGTAGAAACTACTGAAAAACTTCACGGTAGACAAACTGAATTAGACAAAAACAAAAATAATAAAATAGATGCTGGAGATTTCAAACTTCTTCGTAAGAAAAAACATATGAAAGAATATTCTATGGGTGACGATGAAATTGAAGGTGTTAAGGCGTATGGTGATTTTAAAACTGACAGTCCTAAAAAAGTTGGTAAAGTAAAGAATGTAGGTTACGAATACGAAAAGAAAGTGGCCAAAGAATTCAATGAAAGTAAATTTTTAGGTCAAAACAGAGGTGATAAAGAGTATTGGACTGATGAAAGGGATAGAGAGTACACTGGTGGTTTTGATTTTGATTATGACGAGGAAGAGTTTGATGATT
>JACCDJ010282119.1_pt1 | contig 14282 bp, 15 predicted proteins | sample 7444481 | NCBI WGS metagenome assembly JACCDJ01 (sample SAMN15323435, study PRJNA562643) | freshwater metagenome | isolation source: river surface water | place: USA:Blue River Watershed | collected 2017-08-15 | reverse complement strand
TAATGTTTTTTGCTTCTAAATAAGAGGCTAGCGCTAGTTCTCGCGCGTATTTTGCTTTTCTTCGTGCTTCTCGGTACATTTCATAATATACGTCGTTTCGGTTCTTTAATGTGATTTTATCACTTTCAGGTAGTTTGTCTAAATTAAATTCAACTTCTTGGATTTCATCCGTTCCGTGAATAACTGTATCCGTACAAGTATTCTCTAAATGAATATTCTTGATTTCTTGGGGGGGTTCTTGTAACATATGAGAACTCTCGTCTGTTTTTACAAAAATCCCTAAATCTGGGTTCTCCTCGTTTATTTTTGTGTCATCTAGTTTGTCCACTATGGTTACTTGTTCATTATGGTCATTTTCATTCTCTACATCATTTGCTGTATTTGTAATCGGTATTTGTCTGCTAGATGGTGGTTCAGGTTCTCGCGGTTCTGTGCGAACACTCTTATTTGCTGGACTAAATATACAATGGTCAAAAAGATTGTTAGGTTTCAATACCATCATCTGTTTTATTTCAATATCAATTTGAAAACTACGTGCAGAGCAACGAATACCCTGCATTTCAAGAATAGTCATAAGTTCTCCCGAATTGGTTATTGCATTATAACCAACCTCTTCTCCATCTTCATTATATATTTTTATTTTTGGCTTATCTAATACGGTTTGGATATTGGCGCGAACCGTGTAAAACGTACCTGATTTATACAATTTTATGGGAGACGTGAAATAATTTTCAATATCGTGTAACTCCATTTCGTTATCAAACCATTTTTGCCTGTTATTATAGATATATTTGTGACAATGTGTTTCCAGGTTCTCCATCCAACTTACAAAATGTTCATTTTCAAATGTAAACATCAGGTCGCAATAATATTTCTTGCCCACTTTTACTACACCCTGTTTACTTTTACAAGTAGGGGGTTGAACATACAACGGTTTTCCTCCATTTACTAAAAATTTGATAAAATGGTTTCCTCCGAGAAGAGGAATAGGGTTAGTTAGTTCCATTTTGCTAAAATCAAATGCATCAAATGCTTCATCTGAATTGTATATGTTCTCCATTATACATACTATTTAGGTTCTCTTTATTTTCATTTTCGGCAAAACGTTTGTCAATACGTTTAAATCCGATTGCTTATTTATAATTATTTTGTAAAACATGTATGCAAAACGTAGAATGGATAGTTACAGTGATTTTTTCCACAATGAAACCATCAAAAATAACATTCGTGAAATACTTAAACTCGTCGGCGAAACGATTTACAACGAAATAAATGTTTATCTCTGGATAATCGGGTTTTACAATATTTTTTTGGCATTGATTATTTTATCCAATTTATATTTAATGTTAAGGTTATCCAATAAACTGTCAAAAGTCACGTATTTAGAAAAATAAAATATGCAATATATTATATAATGGCACGTAAATCTGTGACAAAAAGACAACAACGCAAAGGTTCTCGCCGTATGAGAGGCGGTATGACCACTGGCGAACACGCAATTGCAGTGTTTGGCGATTCCAACTCTCAGGTCGCGGTTGGAAGTGGTTCAAATGTTATTAAAATGACTGACCCAACGGTAGTTGTTGCTCCTATGCGTGGTGGACGTAAAATGAAGGGTGGAGACATATTTGAGGATGCAAAGAATTGGTTGAGTGGTGCGGAGAACCAACCCGCAGCGGAGGATGCGGAACCAGTGGTAGAAGAAGTTGCACCGGTTGAGGAAGCGGCACCAGTCGAAGAGGCTGCGGTTACAATGACCGAAACTGCTCCCGTTGCAGAAGAGGAGGAGGTCGCTCAGCCAATGCCCGTTATTGGTGGTAAGAAGAAGAGTGCAAAGAAGCACAGAAAGTCCCACAAGAAGCACAAGGCATCTAAGAAACGTATGCGCAAACACCATTAAAAAATATTTGTATATAATATATTATGTCAGAGTGGACAAAATACGTTACCAAAATGTACAACGAAAGAAAGGGTGGCAATCCTAACTACATGTTCAAGGATGCATTAAAGGATGCTGCCAAAACCTATAAAAATCGCGGTAAACCAGAACCCGTTGTTGCGGAAAAGAAGAATAAGACGAGAACAATGAAAAATAAAAGCCGTAAAAATAGAGGCAAAAACTAAGCGATTAGTTTGCTAGTAAATTTAGAGATATACGAAAATATTATACATAAGATTATGAATAATATTAAGCCTGACGAACAATCCGTCGTATTAAGAGAACCAAATATAACAAAAACGCAATTAATAAATGAAGTACAACGATGGGTTCTCGCAGATACACAATTAAAACAGATAAATGAGAAAACAAAATCGGTAAGAGAAATAAAACACAATGCAAGTAACGTGATTACAACGTATATGAAACAAAACAATTATAAAGGGAATATTAAAATTAGTGATGGAGAACTTCGCGTATACGAAAAGAAAGAATATTCGCCACTAACATATGGTTATATTGAACGCTGTTTAGCAAATATTATACCGGATGAGACGCACGTAGCCTATATTATTAATTACTTGAAAGAGAACCGAGAAATAACAACTAGTCAAGATATAAAACGTATTTGTACGAAATTATAAATATAACCAGAATATATAAGAACAAATATGCATATTGAAAAACCGTATTGCCAAACAGTATTATACAACTCTGACGTGTTTGTCGGAGGATACCCAATCACTAAATATATGGCAAAGCACGAAGGTGATACATTACACGGAGGTGCATCCAGATTAGAAGGTCTGGTAGTTCCGGTTGGATTAATATTAGACAATAATTATCAAATGCGTGGCGGTAATCATAACTATAATGAAGACAAGGAGAACATTGAGGTAATGAATGATGACGATTTCAACCGATTATTGGACAATGTGATTGTTACACGAAACCCCAAATCATATACGAAGAAACGTATACACGTGAAACCAAATAAACAAACCCGTAGTAACCGCTAATAATGATTGTTTTCTCGTTAATGAAAAAATAAATTATTGTATTGATAATATATCTCCTATGAAAATACTATCAATATTGTTTGAACATACAATAAGTGAACTCGCAGAAACGCTCTACGAGAACCGGATGTTAGTATCAATGATAACCATGCATTGGATAATGTTTGTCTCGCCGATGTTAATCACATTGCTGTCCAATGATTTATCCATATTAATTTTAGTAAGTCTATTCTTGTATTCAATATTAACAATAAACATAATATTTCACGATTGTCCGATTTCAATTATAGAAAATAATTATTTAGGCGGGACAATGGTAGATGCAGTTAATGGACACATACAGCAAAAATATAATAATGACCAACGTGGAAATACAACAGTACAATGGGTATTTATTGCAATATTAGCAACAAATGCAAAGATATTTTTGTTGTTATTAAAACATTGTTTCTTTACTTATTTATCAGAATAAATATTTACCTATATTAGCAATGAACAATAAACTAAATTATTCCTATTTATATTCTTACCAAGATGGTACGTATACGAATATATTGAAATGTGTGGATGTAAACTTTGGTTTATTTGCACTAATATTAGTAGCAGGATTTATAATTAATTACAAAACAGAAGACAATATTTTTCGTACTGGGTTTACCTATTTAGCAATCAGCATATGGACATATTACGTTCACAAGACAATGCACGATTATCCAAACACTGTTTTTGGAAAAATACATGCCATACATCATAACCCATTATATAAAGATACGATAAGCGCTGAAATATTTGAGATATTTGTAAACATAATTATCATCGGCGGGTTATTTTGGATACCCATTATACTGATATTGGAGAACCAAACCGGAATTAAAATAGCCAACCATCATACTATTTTAATATGGGCATTGATTTTTACGACGTATCATTTAATAAATTATCACGTAGTTAAACACGAGATACATGCCCAACATCATGTAGAGAATGGTGTAAACAATTATGGACCAGAATGGTTTGATATATTATGTAACACAAAAGCAGAAAAAAGCGAAATGGAAGATATGAATAGTGTAATGATAAATATAGTAGTGATAATATTCATCGTATTGGGTTTGAAAGATACCCCGTATGACTTAATACAAATACTAACAAAGTTAGTTCAATAAACGATACATTTGATATCAAAGAATTTTTGTTATCAAACTAATAGGATTACTCTAATATTGAGACCAACTATTGTTATTATAAGAACTCAACTGTAACAATTTATCTGCGTTTTCTTTCCAATGCTGTACTTTTTTATCCAACTCTTTATCTGCTTGACTTTTTGGTAGAAGTTGATGTTGTTTTGCATCTAAACGATTAAGGTCGGCTTCGGTTGGTTTGGGTTTCTTACCATAGCAATTTACGCCAAATTTAATATAAGGGTTTTCAATGTAACCTCCATTTACACCCGGTCTACCACAGTTATTTTTTTGGGTAGGACTTTGTTGTAAAGTGTCCCACGTTGCTTTTTGTGTAGGGAAAAACGCCATTTGGTTAGCAGACCAGCCATAATTGCACCATTCCGCGCCATTATTGTAAGCCGCTTCAATTTGGTCATATGTCGCTAATTTTGCACCGAAAGAACTGCATACTGCTTGCGCATCATCATAGGTGTATAAATTATTGGATACGTTAAAGACTTCATCACGAGGCTCCTTTGTTTCGGTTTTCACAACCGGTTCTTCACCAAAAGGATTTAATTTATCCAGAATGTCATCCAATGGAATACCGAGAACATATTTAAAGAAATTAACAATAACGACTACCAATAAACCTATCCATGCAGTGTTTTCAATAATAGAAATAAAAATGGGTTTTACTTCTGCTGACATAGGAACCCTAAACAGATATACAACAAGGTAAAATACAATAATAAATAGTGTAGTTGTTACGAGTGAATACGAATTTTTCAAATATTCAATAATTTGGTCGTATACTTGTTTTGCATCAGACGACAACTTTCCTTCTGGTGAATAATAAAAATATGCTATCGTATAACCGATAAATCCACATAAGAAGATGAAATCTAATAACTTTCCTAGACTTGCTTGGAACCCGGATACAGTGGTTTCTGTACCGAAAAACATTCCTAATAGGAAATATGCTAAAATGTATATGACTAAAAACCATACAAGTAAAATAAAATTGGATTTATTAAATATCATGTCTTGAACAGTTGTTGCAACAGGTGGTTCCACCGGTTTAGTTTTGTCAATAGCCACTGGTGCGGACGGAATATCAGTTTTTGCAACAGGTGGTTCCACCGGTTTAGTTTTGTCAATAGCCACTGGTGTGGACGGAATATCAGTGGCAGCATTCTTTGGAATATCCGTTGTAGGGGGAATATTTGCTACATTAGTAGATGGGGGTGTTCCATTTGTGTCTTTTGATACCTCCATATTGTTTTATATTATAATGCGTTATTTTTTTCGGTAAAATAAACAATAAGCATTCGGTGTAATTAACGATGCTTCGTTTTCAATCAATTCTATTTTATCATCATTAAAATGTATCCATTTATTTTCAGCATTTTTCACAAAAGATGTGTAGTGTCCTCCCATAGTACCGCCCATATGATTACAAACACCATATAAATCGTAAACATAACTGGCTGGGTTATATCCTCTTACGTAGGGTGCTAGATTAAGGTTATGTACAGGGAAATCTAGATTGGAGGCAATTTTAAATTGTCCATCTGGTGAAAACCGCTTTAATACAATAACCAATATTTTCGGGAAGTTCCAAAATGACAGACGTTTAATCACATCTTCCTTTTGATTTGTTTTTTCATTAAACCACGCATTATCGCCGCACATATTTTCAGGTAAAGTGTACAAATTTAAACATTCATAGATATTATTCAATGGAGTATTATTATTTACAATTGGCAAGTCTAATATAAAAAAGTGTTCTGGCTTCATAGTATGTGACGTCTTTCCGTCTACCGATAATATTTCAGACACATAGATACCATAAAATATATCTAGTAGTTCAGAATATTCCGTTGAATACACTGTTTTTAACATATCATAGCACTTAATCGCCATAACGTCACGAATATTCTGAGCATTACCAGAGATTTTCATATTCACCGGACGTGACACACTATCATGCATACAATCTATGATAAAGAGTAAAAATTCAGGCATATCGTTTTGAGCAAAGCCAGTAAACAAATCCTTTTTCTTATTAACTGCTACTTGTTGAACATTATGAACAAATTTTCTGGGGGTAACTACTCCGTTGCCGCTCCACATAACTTTCCTCAAATCGTTCCATTCAGTCATTATTTTACCATCACCAGTGTTTGGTTTCAGATGTGCGATAAAACTTGGTGTATCCAACAAATGATTTAGTTCATATGTATGATTGATAACTTGCATACACGAATTTAAAAAACAAGTGTTACCCAAGTTCGCAATACCAGTTAATCCTTTGTTAAAATATTTAGTCAAGTCCATATGTTTATTGAGGCAATAATGTATATAGAAAGTATTCTTTACACCATTTATATATTAAATTATTATATGAACCCAAATACAACAAATGAACAAACGAACGATAATATTATAGAAACTCTTATAAGTACTTATTTGAATAATCCGAGAACCGCTTACACATCCCCCGCAAGTTTGTCTCGTCAAATCCCGATGAACAATCCTCGTACCGTTCCTCCGACCATTCCACGGACAGTTCCCACTAGTATTCCTCGTACTCAACCAACTGGAACGCCTCAGAACACAATGCCTTCTCACACTGAAACATTTACCTTATATAATAACCTATTAACCTATGTTCACGATATGATAAACGGTTATAATACGAATATTGGCTTAACATTGGAATTATTACACTCAATACGTATGGATTTACGAATGGCGACTAGTGTTAATTCGTTCAATGCTCAAACGCCATTACCAACAAACCCTCAACGTAGATATTTTGGACGGAATAATTTTACCACGAGGACACAACCAGTACAGTTATTTAATACCGACTTATTGTCGTTGTTTAACAGAGAAGTTAATTTTAGTGGTTTGAATGATGTAGTTGTCTCTCCTACATCGGAACAATTAAATGCAGCATTAGAAACAATTACGTATCGCGCGACAGACAATATCGCATCAAGATGTCCCATTACATTAGAAGAGTTTGCAGATGGCGATAGTATAACGAGAATAAGACATTGTGGACATACGTTTAATACACAATCCATTCGTAATTGGTTTAGTTGTCGCGTGAGATGTCCAGTGTGTCGGTATGATATACGCGATTATACCGCAAATGAAATTACCGATAGCAGTTCCAATAATACAACAACTGATACATCTAATAACGTAACGACGAGTGATATCTCAAACAACATTCACAACCCGCTAAGCGAATACAGAGAGACTATAAATAGTATTGAACAGACGATTGACCGAATAAGACCGACTATTACAAATCTTGTGAATAACTTTTTTACAACCCCCAACAGTTTGAATTCTGATTTGTCAAATAATAGTTTTGTCTATACATTTGAAATTCCAATTGTAACATACGACGACTCAGACATTGATGATGTTGATATAGAATAAAAAATACGTTGTGTTGATATACAACGTATTTGGAAATAATTTATTTCTTACCGAAGAACGTGGTAAGTGTTTGTATGTTATGCTTTTTATTATAAATTTTACTAAGAACTTTATCAAATAATAAGAGTTTTACCTTTGCACTGCATATTTTTTCTTTCTTTTTCATAAACATTTCAAAGTCACCCGCATATTCTTGTTCTAATGCATCAAGTTCCTTTTGAAATGTCTTAATTGCCGATTTTTTATTTTGTAATGTCCATATTTGCTCTAATGCAAGTCCGAATAACTGTTGAAGCGGTTTCATCAACTGATTTGTAATATAATGCGTATAATCTATTTGTAAGTTGTTTTCAGCGATATAATCTAGGGTTTCTATTTTATCTCCCATCAACGCTTTTGGCTTGTCATTTACAATAAATACAAATTTCATTCTGTCGCCTGGTTTTGGTTTATTACCTGGGTCACGTTGACCAATTCTGTCTGCGAGGACCTTATGACCAATTTGGTTCGGGTTCTTATAATCACTGCGAAGGGCTTTTGTAATAGCCAGTTTATCCATGCTAACTTTTCCTTCAACTAGTTCATTTAATGCATAATCTAAGTATTTAATGGCACTATCCACATTATTATCTTTCATAAGACAGCGCAATATTTCCCCATAAACGTCTTTCAAATAGTCACACGAATCACGACGTTTGATAGATAAACCCATATATTTCAAATAACCTTTGTTCGGGTCATCTTCATACAACATACCAACGTATCGTTTTTTGGACAACAGAATAAATGGCATGAGGGTTTTTTCATATTCCAAGGACATTGGCGGTTTTAAGTAACTACTACATAATTTCGCAGCGTCTTGTGCAATTTCAATCGTCGTTTCCAACGCTTGTTTACCTCGTATCTTCTCTCCGGTTTCTGGATGTTCTAGATTAAATGTAAAGAATACAGAATCAGTGTCGCCATATACATATTCTGCACGGCAACGAACCGGACCGTGTACTTTCGTATTATACACTAAGTTACCATATATTTCCTCAATCATTCGTTTTGCATAGGTAATCATCATTCGTCCAGTAGCCGTTGTAGAGGCAGCAACATCCTTTTCATAGAAGGTAGATGTTCGTGAACCACATTGACCATACAACGAGTTCGCAGTTACTTTATATCCGAGTTGTCGTTTGTCTAGAATATTTTGCATAAACGGGTCTTTTTCGGTTTTTATTAATTTGCGGGTATCTTTTCTGGCTTTTAATAATTCCTCCAAGATAGACGGCATAATAGATTTTTGGTTATTTGGTAATTGCGCCCATCTGCACGTCATACGCCCTACCTTGGTCTTTTCAGCACGAGAAGTCGGTGTTTTACGTATGTATTTATATGTGTCAAAGTCAATGTCTATATACTGATATTCGGATAAATTATCATATATAAAATTGCCGGATTTGTCTCGTTCTCCGGTAATAGCAATTAATTTCCCATTTAAATCATATGTTTTTGTCCATACTTTACTATCGTGCGAATAGTTTTGACTAATCATAGAAGACGGATACAAGGATGAATAGTCCACACAGGCTACTGGATTGTCCATATACATTGAACATTTTGGAGGAAGTACGATTGCACCTTCATATCCATCTGCATCACCTACTTTTTCCAAGTCAGGCATAAGTGTATTCTTTTCACGGCATTTTTTGGCGACGAAACTAGTTAATTTAATACCTTGTCCACGGAAAACGAGGAAACTAATCGGTACACTACAAATACTAGCCATCTCCGTATAACCGGTAATCACATCTATTTTATTCATCAAATGGTGTACTAGGTTACAATCTTGAATACAGTATTTCGCAACGATTGCTCGGTCCGCCGAACTACCATTTGCTAATCTAAATATATCCTGAGGTGTAACGTCATCCTTTGCGGTTCCCCACTTCAACGAACGCGTGGTCTTGGATAAATCTTCGTGTCCAGCGATGACAATAATATTATAGGTATTCTTTTTCTCTTCGCCTTTTACCATTTCAACGACTTCTTTATTTTTTATAATATCTTTTACATGAAACTTTTGTCCATTTTTATAATAATCTGTTGTGATACCGCCAAACTCTATATGAATATAATCACCCACGTGCAGACCCATCAAGTTACCGCTATATAACTCAGTCACATCACCATATACATCGTGGGTACTACATATGGCTTTTTTAATACTATCACTGATGTATTGTCCAGCAACATCATCCAATTTGTAAGACGACAAGTTAAAATCGCGTCGGAAATAAGCATACATATCAATTTGCAAACGACCAGTCATTTTAAAGAAACGAAGGTCATATTCGCCGCTCGCAATTTGCATTTTCGTATTTTCAATGGTTAAATTACGGTCTTTGTCTTCGTTCGCACAGATTTCATTAATCTTACGCGACAAACATAGGAATTCACGTTCACATCGGTTTTCTTGTGCACGACGAAACATAAACTCATAGTCAAAACCAAAGATGTTATAACCAATCATTATATCCGGATTTTCTTTCTGGATTAATTCTGCCCATTTCATCAACAAGTCGGTTTCATTGGTAACACTTTCAATAATCGCACCATCTACTGGGTCACACGTACCCAATGCAATACAGTGGTTCATATAGGGTTCTGCTTCACCGTATTTTAAGAATGTTGAACCAATAAAGGTAACTTTATCTCCTTCTAATTGAGGAAACAGTATAGTCATTACTTCATTGGTTAACTGTATCTTCTCTTCACGGTCGTGTAAATTTCCCATAAGGATACTTAGAATGGTTGCCTTTTTATCCACCTTTGATTTTTTTGTATATTTTGGATAATAACGATTTTCTTCTTCATCATCCCCACTATCATCGTTTTCTTCATTCTCTGCGTCTAATCCTCCACTATGTTGTTGTTGCATATTTTCACGCATTTCTTCAAACATTGTATCAATCAAGAGGAGATGCGAATTATTTTCCTCGGCGGTTGTTTTTGCACTTTCAATCGTTTTATTATATAGAATATCAACCCGTTTTAAAATGGCTTCTTTTTGTATTGGGGATTTTGGATAAACCAAATCAATGTCATCAAACTTGTCATATCCGAATGCGGTCAATATACAACGACGCAACAAGACTTTACTTTTGTCTTCATCTAAGAATGCAGACTGCTTTATAAAGACATCTACTAAGTTCGTTGCAAATCTCTTGTAGGTTTTAATCGGAACAGGGAAATCTCCGTGACTGCTACTTGCTTCAATATCAAAACTACAAATCTTATATGGTACCATCGTCTCTTTTTCTGGCAAAGGTATCAAATCATCCACCGAGAGTATGTATTCAAAATTACACGTGGTGGTTTTTGATGGCAGTTTTATCGCGCGGTTCAATTTGAACGATATCCACCCAGACGGACTAATATTGTTAATATGAAAATATCTCAACAGAGGAGGAATATTACTTTCATACAACTCAATTTGCATATGTTTAAATATAAGATTAGTACGTTTACGTTGATTGTCACCTTGACTATTATCGTAAGCAAACCATAAATTCTTATATTTATTCATCGCCGCCGAGTTTTGAAAGACCAGTTTTATAAACTTATGCTTACGACCACCCGAAAACCCATATAGTTTGTTATATTCTACCAACTGAGACGAAACGATGGATTCCTGAAATCGCGCACCTACCTTTGTTTTCAAATCATCTATAAACTGCCGTTTGTCAAATTCAGACCAATTATCACCGACTTTTACGAAAAAGAACGGTTTGTAATCGTTTACGTAAATGCAACACGTTTCGCCGCGTTCGTTTACACCAAACATCTGGATGACAAATGTTTTGTTATCCTTATAGTTGTTCCGTTTACCCTCCGCATCGGAACCCGAATCGCTGTCATCTCCTTGTGCAACATCATCGTAGGAGTTAAAATCAAAGAGTTTAAAAGACTTTACCACGGTCTTCTTGGTCTTTGCAATTTGTGCCATTTTGGAATAAAACTATTTTATATACCCAAATATGTTTAGGTTTGTTTCAATAATATTTTATAATTTAAAATAAATTATTATTCAATTTTCCTTCATTTACACTGATTTTCTATTAGGAGTATGTGAAAGCACTGCACGCTGTTTGCTTACTCGTTTACTGCGTTGATAACCGCCTTTATAACCCTCGGTAATCCAGTTTAACATACTAGTTGCGTCTCTATTTCCATCATAATATGATACATTACCGCCGTGCAATTTAAAAATGGTGGGGTATCCATTTGCTTCTATTTTATTTCCATTTAGTTTTTGTTCTAGTTTTGCGATTTGTTCTAATTTATCAGGTTGCGAATCCTCAATTTCAACAATCGTATACAGTCCGTTGTATTTATTCATAAGTTCATTCTTCATAACGTTCCACTCGGGTTTTAAATGTTGACAATGTGGGCACCAATTTGCATAGACAAGACCAATGATTACTGGCTCATTCTTGGGAAGAGACTTTGTATGAACCTTTTTATACGTTTTGGGTTTGCTCTTCATCGTCTGTCTTGTTTTGGATTTTCGTCGCACGGTTTGTTTTGCCATTATAGACAATACATAGATTAAAATATATTACAATTATTTCCTAATATATTATATATAACTATGACGACACGCACATTTTTTATAATATTTGTATGTATAATCTTTTTAACTGGTATGTATCTTACATTAACCACTAGTACGAATAATCCAAAAGATACGCAGGTGAATAAGAAAGAAGGAATGGATAATAAAAGTTGTCCTGATATGTTGGTACAAAAAGGTGTTGCACTTGTTTTATACAATACTAAACAACCTATTGTGGATGGAATAAATCCGATACAGTTTGGTAGTTTAGATGATTATATTCGGTATTTAGAAGTACAACGCAAGTCTGGTATTCATTGTCCAGTACTCTATTTACAACAAGAAAGTAACGCTCAGGGGCAAGATGTATATCGTATGAGACCCAGCCCGTTTGATTTACAAGGTGGATTACCTGCGAGCAACACTGTGATGGAACAATCTGCGGTTGAAGTTTCGGATGCTAATCGTTTAAATCCGCCCTATAATGCAAATAACTATCCAGGTTTTGACCCACAAGGGCAATATATTGGTATCTATACGAACATAGACCAAGTACACGATGTTACGAAACAAGATATGGTTAGTGATAACCCAATGGACCCGAATTGGGGTGGAATTCAATATACGAATGAGGCAGTTGATAGTGGTAAATACATAGATAATCAGGTTACCAAGCCGCTGTTATATAACCCCAAAACCGCCTTTTATCCATCTGTGGTAGATAATCAGCGCGGACCTGTAGATGTCATATAACCTAAGTGGTCTAGTTCATCTTTGTCTGAAAACGGAACAACTTTGTTGCTAGGTTTGTCATACGGACAACAGTCTAAGCCAATCGCCATATTCGGTAACTTATCTGCGTGATAGTTACCGAATGAATATCGGTGTTATCCGTGTCTACATTGATATGCAATAACGTAACAGCCGATTTATCTATATGATTTTTCAATATGTTCATACCCCATCATCATTTCTATTCGTTAGATATGACTTCATATATGCGTTCATCGTATGTTTGAACTCTTCTTTCCAACAACGTAAACCATTTATATCATAATCTAATACTTCGCTCAAACTGTGCATATGAAATGAAGACAATATAGTTTGTATTTCGGCATGCCTCTTTACGTATTTCCGATTTACTAATGAACCATGATACAAATGATAAATATTTACATCGATATATCGTATTACAGGACGTTCTATAACTTGTTTCATATATTCGGATAGCATATCCATCATATTCTTATCCTTTGGAATACAACCATCTATTACGGCATCCTTGAATGCAGCATCTCCGCTACCTACCACAGCAAAATCTGGAAGCTTATGTAATGTATACCAACTTCGTTTAAATGCCCATGCAAATCCTGGATGTCCATTTTCATTATTCACGCACGTGGATTGAGCTTTAATTATGGTATTATTCTCAATGTTTAACCAATTCGCTAGACGAAATGGTTGACAAATGTCTGCTTCATCTAATGCATTCGTTAATAACGAATACCAATTTGGATTATCATAAAATATATCTCCGTCCATCGTACAAATTTTTGTATAGGTATCCGGTATACGAGCCTCTACTAGATTTATTAGGTTCTCTTTGTAGAACATATAATCGTTCGTTGTATAATGGAATATATGTGAACATTCTTTGAATAGAAAGGGTGAGTTATCAATAGATAATTCTCCGATATAATAGGGTATATTTGCATTATCCAAATACTGTTTAACTAATAATATGTTCTGAGCAATTCTTACTGACATACACGGATTAAACAATACCATAATTATAGCCATGTCCTTGGTAACCGGTTCATTATAAGTATTTGGATAAAATTTGGGATTTAAATTCAAACTTGTAACAGGTTTCTGATATAATTTGAACATTTGTAATTACTATACTAAATCTAAATATAAAGTTGGACATTATCTAAACTTGAACATTATTCTGGGGTACATCTTTTGATAGAAAATATTTTCGGATGTTGTCCAATGAAGGCTTATTTATTTTGCGGGGTTTTCCGTTATTGTCAATTGTCAAATTATCTATACAATGAGGATTTTTTTGTAACTCTTCCATAAAACACGGAAAT
>JACCDJ010447003.1_pt1 | contig 14288 bp, 10 predicted proteins | sample 7444481 | NCBI WGS metagenome assembly JACCDJ01 (sample SAMN15323435, study PRJNA562643) | freshwater metagenome | isolation source: river surface water | place: USA:Blue River Watershed | collected 2017-08-15 | reverse complement strand
TGATACACAAATGCAACCCAAGGACACTGCAATTATTATAACGACCGCTGGTGTTGAGACGGCTGTAAAGACGGCTGTAAATACTGCTGCTCCTTATCTAAAAGAAATCGCTGATAAACAGAGAGCCTATATGCTATCGGATGACAAGGCTGCTGCCCCCGTTGTTCCCGCTGCCCCCGTTGTTCCTGCTACCCCTGTTGTTCCCGCTGCCCCCGTTGTTCCTGCTACCCCGGTTGTTCCTGCTACCCCAGTTGTTCCTGCTGCCCCAGTTGTTCCTGCTGCCCCAGTTGTTCCTGCTGCCCCAGTTGTTCCTGCTACCCCTGTTGTTCCTGCTACCCCACTTGTTCCTGCTGCCCCCATTGCTCCTGCTGCCCCAGTTGTTCCTGCTACCACTGATATCGGTGCTTCAATGGTTCCAGATAATACACAAAGTCAAATAGAGATAGCAAAGGCTGCGATAGAAACTGCAAATACAGCAGTTCAAAGTATTGACGCTACAAAAGAAGGTTTTAGCGGTGTTGATACTGCTGGGTCAACCATTACACGTGTATTAATCACCCCCCGTGAAGGAACCACAAGTACTATATATACAGTTAAGCCAAATGATACTGAACCATATGATACCAATGAAAGCAAAAATACCACTGTTAGTTGCTTATACAAGTCGTGGAAGTATGAATCTCAATGCGTAAACACATCAAAGAAAACCGTGTTATATATGCCTTGGCAGACTGCTACGTACATTATAATCATTGACAAAGACAGTAACAATAACAATTATTCATTATATATGTTTGGTTCAAACAATGAAGTTGGATACAAATCATTTTCAAAAGACGAAGTGTCTGGTGGGTTCTCACAATCCATATTGGATGATAAAGCCAATAATATTATAAATGAACCATTGTATAATAATCAACCCGTTTATAAGATAAATAAGAACATTGGTTTTGATATTCAACGTGGAAATGTAGTGATTATTCCATCTATACAGGGTGGTGAGAATGTTGTATATAACAGAGATGGTAATAAGGTAGAGATTAGTGCAACCCAACCAATGGAGAAGGGCAGTGTTTCAACGGTAAGTTTCAATCCTTGGATTATAAAAGTCGGAGGAAAGATGGCAGGTTTTTATATGCCAAGCAAGGACACTACTGTTATATGTACACTAAGTGAGAACGGAAGTATCAATTTATCAAATGTTAAGCGTTTTACTACTGCCGGTGTAGATATTAACGGAGAAGTACAATCCATACCTACCCCTACTGATGTAAGTAACGACAGCAACTATATTTTGAAAACACAAATTGTGCCCCCAGTCTGTCCTACTTGCCCAGCGTGCCCGGAGAAAGCAATCTGCACAAACTGCGGTGGACAAGGAGGTTCTGGTACATTGGTATCTAAGGACAAATCTATTGTAGGCGAAGAACCGAGTAAACCCGATGGAACCCAACCAGGAGGTTTAATTCGCAAAGTTGTAGTAGATGCAGATGGTATTGCACGCGAGGTAATCACAGATGCAACCGGAATAGTACGAGAAGTTGCCTCCGGGACTGCGGGTCTAGCAAAGGATGCCGTCACAGGAACTGCTGGACTTGCACGTGATGCAGTTACTGGAACTGCTGGACTTGCACGTGATGCAGTTACTGGAACTGTCGGACTTGCGAAAGATACTGTAACTGGAACAGTTGGTCTTGCCCGCGACGCAGTATATGGTGCAACTGGATTAATTAAAGGGGCTGTATCAGATGTTGCAGGTATTTTCAGAACAAATCCTACACAAATACAAAATAATATGCCGAGCCCCAGCCAAGGAGGTGTAATGAACCCTTATTTGCAAACAAATTCAGGAAGACGACAACAATCAAACCAAGTGGTAATGGGTCCTCAGGTTGTGGATAACACCACGTATTTCGGAGCATTGCCTAATCGTCCAAGCACAAATTATATGCCAATCACGGCAGATTTCAGTGCATTTTCACGATAAACGAATAGTATAACACATAATAGATATTATTCGTTTGAATTAAAATATAAACGTATGACATATTATTAATATAACTTGACACAAATGGAAGAAATAATTAAAACAATAGATTTAAATACCATATTGGAACGAAAAACGATTGCCGATGAAATAAAAGCACAACTATTATTGTTTGATAAAAACTGTGATAATGTTCAATATAAAAAGGGTTTCTATATTTATGGTTCTCCTGGTTGTGGAAAAACAAGTTTTGTAACCGAATTGTTAAAAGAATTAAACTACGATATCATTAAATATGACGCCGGTGATGTACGTAATAAAAATCTAATAGACACGATTGCGAGTGATAATATGTCAAATCAGAACGTACTATCCATGATGACCAGAAATGTAAAAAAACTAGCCATCGTGATGGATGAAATAGATGGAATGAATAATGGCGATAAAGGGGGTATTACCGCATTAATAAAACTGATACGTCAAAAGAAGACAAAAAAACAAAGGCTAGAAAGCACCACGAAAAATCCAATTATATGCATTGGAAACTATTGCGTTGATAAAAAAATAAAGGAATTAATCAAAGTATGTAATGTGTATGAATTAAAATCTGCAACAAATAATCAAATGAGAACAATTGTTACCAAAATAATACCGTCTGTAAATACTCAACCAAGTATTACAATGGACATTTTATTAAATTACATACAATCTGATATGAGAAAACTAGGTTTCGTGTACGATATGTTTAAAACTGGTTCAGAACTGTTAAATGCTGAAATAATACAAACCATTTTTCATACGAAAATGTACAATGAAGATTCTAAAAAAATTACAAATGCTCTAATAAATGTACCAACACATATATCAAAACACGCTCAGATAATGAATGAAACGGAACGTACAATAGTCGCATTATTATGGCACGAGAACATTGTAGATACGTTTTCATCTTGTTCTAAAAAACGAAGTATGCCAGTGTATTTACAATTATTGAAAAATATGTGTTATGCAGACTACATTGACCGAATAACATTTCAATATCAAATTTGGCAGTTTAACGAAATGAGTTCTCTGATAAAGACCTTTTATAACAATTACATATATCACAAAGCATTCCCCGAAAATAAAAATAAATTTAAACCATCCGAAATACGGTTTACCAAGGTTTTAACCAAATATTCTACTGAATACAATAATATGATTTTCATTACAACCTTATGCCAAGAGTTAGATATGGACAAATCTGACCTAATAGCAATGTTTCAAGAATTACGAGTGAATAATGGAGAAGATTTCTGTAATCAACCGCTAAGAATAAACGATTACGAGGCAATATTCATAAACAATAACATTACCAAATTAGACATCAAGAGAATGTACAGATACTTAGATAAAAACGTAAAGAAAGATTTATTAAATATGAACGATGAACTCGCTGACGATATGTCATTGTAAAATATTTATGAATATACAAAATCATAAATATTTAACCAAATAAATAATGAAGTACAATAGTGTTCTAGATGTCAGACATATCTACTATTACTTCTGGACGACTTTTTAAGTCGGTACTTTTTGTTTCAGGTAAAACCGGTTCAACAACTGGCTCCAAAGTTATGTTAGGGGGAGTATTATCTGTTGTATTAGGTTCTAGTTGTTCCTTAACTCTAATATACTCTCGTAGTATCGCAATATTTTCTTGACCTAACTTAACATATTCCTGGCTAAGAGTATCATATTCTTTACGGAATGCAATCCGTTCTTGAACAATTTGGGAATTTTCTAAACTAAGTTTTGTGCATTCGGAATTAATCTTGGTGCATTCTTCTGTTAATTTAGCATTTTCTTCTATTAACCGGTCTTTTTCCTGCTTTACATTAGATAATTCACTAACTGTATTCAACAAACGGTTCTGTAAAGATTGGTTCGCTGCAATATATTCATTTAATTGTTCATTTGGCTTAGTGTCTACATTTGTTACTTGTTTTGATGCATTATTTGATGAATTTAGTTTAAGTATCTTATCTTGCAACAATCCAATATATTTGGCGTTTTGATTATTTTTATCTTCCAATGTTTGGTTTTGTTCTTGTAACTGTTTAATAATACCAACAACCTGCTCGCTAGTTAATTGTAATGGCTCTTGACCCGGACGGTTAATAAAAATGGGTCCAGTTGCTCTTTGTGCAGCCATCGCATCTTCTATCATTTTTTCGCGCTTTTCCTCAATTTCCTTAATTTGTTTCAGTGCATCTGGTTTCATATGAGGTCTGCCTGGTTCATAATGTTCTAACAAACCATCAATATCTTCCATAAAAAACTTTTTAATAGGACCTTCAAACGATTTACGTATAAAATTATTCACGTTTTTAGGAGATTCTTTGAAGAAACGAGGGTCTTGATTTTGTTCAAACATCTTACGTTTATCAAATGTATTGTGGTCGTGTGAAAACACAAGAATTGTTTTTAGCGGGTCCAGTTGAACAAATGGCATGGTATAATCTTTTAAAAATGCTCGTTCTTCTGCTAATGCTGCGTGGTCTTCGTACTTAGTCGTTTTTAACATTTCAGTTTTGAATGCAAATGTCCCGGCAGTTGCATGGTTATCATTATAGGGTCCACATTGTATCATTTTATTCATAGACTTAAAGTAAATGTATATTTCACTTGAACCTGCACATAATGCTTCTGGCTTTCCAAGCAAACGCTCAACTGCGTGTGAAATTCTTTCTGGTGGATAATAATCATCATCGTCCATATATACAATAATTGAACCGCGAACAAATTGATGCATATAATTACGCTTTGCACCCAACGTCATCTTTTCAGGCACTTCAAAGTAACGAATTTGTGGTATACCGGATGCCAAAACCAAGTCTTGTATTTTATCTGTACCATCGTCTACTATAATCCATTCTATTAAGTGCTTCGGATAATCTTGATTGATAAAGCAATTAAACATATTCTGGATAAATGGTCTGCGGTTGAATGTTGGAGTACACACACTCACCATCGGAAGATTAGACATATTCTTAGTTTGTTTCATTTACGCCCGTGAATATTATTAGTAAATATAACTATTTATATCGGTATATCAACATATATTTTAATTTATGAATATATGTTGATTATGAAACAACTTATACCTGTGGTTTCACACTAGATTGAGGTACGACCGGTTCGGTGGTTGGATTGAAATTGACATTGATATTGTTTACTTTCGGTATAACTTCAATTACTTTACTAACACTTTGCATTTTATTAGCAACATCATCCATTGTTGGAAGGCTACTTTTAACTTTATCCAACGATGGGAGTTTTTCGTATACATTGTTCACAAACTCGGTTGCGTTATGAATGTCTTCTTTGAGACTTTCGTCAAAACTCATTTCAGTAGGTTTAGAATTGTTTAAACTATCATTCATTGGTAATACATCGGACGGTTCAACTTCCGTAATATATGACGTAAAAATGGTTACACCGAGTAATATGATTGCCATACTATTAATACACATCAAGACAATTTTTAATACGGGACCTTTAATATGCAACACATAATCAATCAGACCATATATGAACATCGCAATAAATCCAATACGTATCACGTATCTGTATATAAAATTCAGGAATACATTGAAATTGTTCACTATTTTATCCAACATTGACATCGGTTTGCAAATGGTTTCATCTTTTACTGGAAGTTTATTTGCATTGATATATTGATGTATTTTTTTGATTGTTGCGAAGAAACCGTCTTTACTTAACAATGGTATTCCAAAGAACGAGAACACAAACAGATACAAGAAACACAATGTTGCAGCAATCGGTACAGAGAACATCATCAAAAAGAATATTTTGAATATATTGGAAATAAATGGCATGATAAGTGACGCTGGGAAGCCCGCTACCAGTTTCGCTACGTTTAATGCCGCAGAGATTGGTTGAAATTCAAAAAACGACAACACATACAGTAAAAACGTAGTACCATACATAAATGAGAGTATCGGGTTAGACATATTTACACTCGCGATATCAATTAATATTTTGCGAATAGATGATGCAGACGAGTAGAAGAAGCGAATAAGTACAACAAAGAGCAATATAAAACAGATAGCCACATTGATATAACTCGTTAAAAATTCCGGACCAGACTTGACAAAGTATTCTTGTAATTTTTCAGGAAAAAACAATGGAATATCTAAGAGGAAATCTAACAATGCATATATTGTATTCCCTATACCGGCTTCGTGTAAACTCTCGCGAGAAATATCATATAATTCTACGCGGTCTCCGTGCTCTTTATAGAACATCATAAACGCCCAATTATATACGGCAATTATGGCAGCAATCATAGATAAAAACCAACAAACATATTTTTTTACAACTGGAATATCTGCTTTATTTTTAGATTTACCTGAGCCTATATTTACAATCGTTTCTGCAATCTTGGTTATTACGTTATTAATCGCATCGTATAATGAATTAATGGAATCTTCTGCTGAAAACTTTTTGGTAGTTCGTTTTGGTCCTCCACCTTCGTATATATTATCTGGTTGTGTCCAATCATCCTCACTAAACGTTGCAAATGGTTCAGACGTCGTTCTAGTAGACGGATTATCTATTGTGGGGTCCACATCATTTATATTTTCTAAGGGTTCAATGTTTTTGAAATTTCGTCGTTTTTTCTTTTTATGCACCATATTTATTTTATTTTTCATTGCCTCTGTTTGAAAATTAGTAGCATCATTTGTGTTACTAAATGTTTTCATATAGGGACTATTCATATTAACTTCTGGTATTTGTTTCATAAGTATAGTATAATATTTATTGCTTATACTATACCGACGTATAATAAAACGTTCGTTCGCGCGGAATTATCTGGTATACATCATCCCACAATTACCATTAATAAACGATAGAATGTTATATCTTTCTTCGTACAAAGTCATATTATAATTATATTCGTATAATTTCCAATTTGATTTACGGACGCCTACTGCATTTCCACATAAATCACATATAATATCAAACCTAGAATTCACTGGGTCAATCGGTGGAACATATGTAGATATTTCTAATTCAATGTTTTTAAATTTACTGAGATTAATCGCTCCGGATGGCTGATATTCATATGGGCTCGTATTCAAACAGAAATTATAACAATATATTCCTTCCTTTGCATTTCCTTTTGTACGAGTATACTTCTCAACATAGTCATATATTCCACGTGTCAAGATGTTTTCACGATACTCACCATCTAAAACTATACCCATGGTTTCTAAGATATGTTTATGATTATCAACTATAAAGTTACCCGTAACAAATAGACCAGTTGTACGCACATCCCTAGGGTCCACATTTGGAAATTCGCCAATCAAATTCTGATCATTTCTATACACTGTAATATCTACTGGAATATTTTTATACGGCCAGTTTGAATAATTTGACCACTCATTACGCATATTCGCATCATTACGCTGTAAATACCACATCCAACTTGAAATCATACCATTTGATTCGAGTTTTATACGTTTTGAACCAGTAATATTTTCAAATTTATATTCAAATACGTCTTTTACTAAATAAACGTGGTCTTCTGCCGCAAATACGTGGGCTTCTTCCTTTGAAAGAAAACAGTATGTAGATATCAAATGTATATCCGCGTTCCAAGTGGATACTTGATTTTCATATACCACTGGATTAAAACCAATAAGTTTATTATTATTACTCGCATCTATAATTGGAGTAGGACGATTTGGAGGAGTTTGCAAGAAACGATACATTTGAAACCGGGCTTCGTTAAAATCCGGCTGAACATAGGGTCTATTATTTGCATTATCAAATACATCACGCACAACGAACAAGTCTCTTATCGGACGCATTGTAACATTAATTACTAATTCGTTATACTGTAAAGCAATTAGTGGAAATGCACACCCATTATTCAACGTAAACCAAGTATTTATTGGAATATACAAATTTCGCCCACGAATAGAGGGTTCCGCACCAGTTGTTTGGTTCGAATACATCGCAGACGGATATGAATTCGCTCGCGTATAAGAGTTTGCTGGGTTATTTAACTCTGGTACGTGTCCGGTCATTTGATTAAATAATTCCTTTTTTTCCGCAGTAAAATCACGTTCAACCATTAATTGTAAATATTCACCAGTATATTTTTGTAATGTTTGAGAACCACAAGTAATCACTATTTCCTTTATCATATTTGTACCGAGATGTTCTATCCACTTAAAATCATACGGTGCCCAACGAAAGTCCGTGCCAGACACTGCGTTATCTATCGGATGATGTATAGGGCTCCATATATCAGGTATGGTTACAACTACATACGTGTCCATAAGTAACTCGGCATAACGCGGAATTTTAAATGTAAAAGTTGAATCCTCAGTTAAACGAAGGTCTCTTAAACCATTGTAATCTATTCTGAACTTCTGAAGTCCAAAGTTACTATATTTACAATAGGTAACTTTAAAGAAAGTTTTACTAGGATTTCCAGTTAAAAATAGATTATTATTTCCAAGTGCAACAATGTTTAGTAATCCACCTGCCATTTCTGTTTAATATATATTTACTATTATATTTGTTATAGATAATTATATTTATTTTTTGTCTCCTTATTCTTTATAGTCGGTGTAATATGAAAACTTATCAAACAATATTGCTTATAATCACAATATTCGTTTTTCTATATGTAATATGGCGTTTTCTCAGACGACGTAGAGAAATAAGTCGCTTGCAAAATAAACTACATATTGAAGGATTAAAGAACTTGCACAAATGCAAAAACCCTACTTGTGAAAACAATCATATTGACCGAATTGAAGGTTTTGGTTCTCTTGAAACCGAATACAATGGACTTATTGAAACCAATCCGAATAATATTATGTCTATTGGAAAAAAATATACTGACCGTCCACTCAAAGAGTATGTTATTAAGAGTTCTTATAATAGTGCCATCACTGGTAATTATGTGAATACTGAAATGGTAAAATACGTCTTACAACGCGGATGTCGTTTCTTAGATTTTGAAGTATTATACATAGATGAGAAACCATATGTCACCTATACCACTGACAACAAGTACGAAATAATTAATACGGACAACAAAGTACTCTTAGATAATGTATTAACTGCCGCGATATCACAAGCATTTACTCAACCTAGCCCGAACTATGAAGACCCTTTATTTATTCATTTGCGTCTAAAATCCAACAATAATGGCATTTATAAAGCAGTCGCTAAGTCTATTGATGCTAATTTACGTGCGAAATTATATTCTAAAAAAATTACTCATAAGACAAAGTTGTCGGATATAATGGGAAAAGTGGTTATTGTCATGGACAAATCCATAAATCGCAAATATGCGACTGATAGTCTATGTCCAGTTAGTGATAAGGAGTGTCACAATCTATCTAATTTTATCAACTTGGAGAGCGGTTCCGATATCTTGTATCAAAACACATATACCGACATTCTAAACCAATCCTATAATATTGTTAACATACAAGATAAATGCGAAATTTGTACAGATGTTCATCGTTATAGACTGGTTGTTCCCGACAAAGTAAATAATAATTCTAAAAATCCGGATGCATATGAACTTATTGGAAAACACGGATGCCAGATTGTTGCAAACCGCTTTTATATAAAAGATGATTATCTGAATAAATATGAAAAGATGTTTCACGATAACAAAGGTGGTATAATACCACTAGCATTTGTTTTAGACTATATCAAGAAGGAGGAAGGAAATAAATAAGACCTAGTTTAGACCAACACAAAATCTTGTTATATTGTATACAATGAATAAATATAACAAGAAACGCTCAAAAAAGGCTTATCCTACATCCCGCCAAAAATTTAAAAATGCGGCTTGTAATAATACTATGACTTTTCAAGAGTGTGAAATGGCAATATTAAGACAATCTATTGATGAAAATGAAGAACTACAAGGACAACGTATTGTAAATAACGAAGATGTCAAAAAAATATTGAAGATTGTTGAAGACTTTATAGTAAATAAAAAACTTATTTGTTATGGCGGAACTGCGATTAACAACATCTTACCCAAGAATGCACAGTTTTACAACAAAGAGACGGAATTACCCGATTACGACTTTTTTTCACCGAATGCAATGGATGATTGCAAAGAACTCGCGGACATCTATTATAAGAATGGATACACGGATGTTGAAGCCAAAGCCGGTGTGCACGTCGGAACATACAAAGTATTTGTAAACTTTATACCCATTGCTGACGTTACCTACTTAGTACCGGAAATATACAATGCAATCCATAAAGAAACGATAATTATTGCGGGTATTCACTATGCCCCACCCAATTATCTACGTATGGCAATGTATTTAGAGTTATCTAGACCTGCCGGTGATATTTCTAGATGGGAAAAGGTGCTCAGCCGATTAAACTTATTAAACCAGTACTATCCGATGAACGATACCGAATGCTCACATATTGATTTTCAACGAAATTTGGACAGTAATATGGATAATGCAGAACAGTTGTATATTGTTACTCGCGACACGTTAATTAATCAAGGGGTAGTATTTTTTGGAGGATACGCATTTGGACTATACTCAAAGTACTCCAATGGAAAATACAAAATGGACGAAGTACCTGATTTTGATGTATTGTCAGAAGACCCCGACCGTACCGCCATGATTGTCAAAGAACAATTGATGCAAAATAATTTTAAGAAAGTAAAAATCGTTAAGCATAAACAAATTGGAGAACTTGTACCCGAACGTTGCGAAATAATGGTTGGACCAGAAACAATTGCTATGATATACAAACCTATTGCGTGTCATAGTTATAATAAAATACAAATAAATCAGAATGAAGTTAACGTTGCAACCATTGATACCATTTTGAGTTTCTATTTGGTGATGATTTATTTGGATGTAGAGTTAAATTACAATAGGCTCATTTGTATGGCAAAATTTCTATTTGATATTCAAGCAAAAAATAGACTAAACCAACGCGGATTGTTGAAACGCTTTTCTATGACATGCTATGGTAAACAGTTAACATTAGAAGATATACGTGCAGAAAAGGCATTAAAATACCGTGAATTCAAAGAAGGCAAAGTCAACAAAGATGAATACGATATGTGGTTTTTAAAATATACTCCGGGTGAAAAACCTGTAAAAGCCAAGCATAATAAAACACGGAAAAACGTCAAGTCTTTGTCATCTGAAAGTTCTCCTGAACCGGAAAAGGAGCCAAAAAAGAAGACGATATTTGACATATTACTGGCGGCTAAAACTCACTAATAAATGTGGTAAATTGAACCATCGTATAATACAGTGACCCAAACAGCATACTTTTTAACAGTAGCCCGTAAAAGTTAAAATTGCCATCATCATAGTAAATGGATAAGAAAGACAGTTTTTTAAATATAAGTGTATTTACCACAGGCATCTGAAATATGAAATATAGGATGGCAATAAAAATCGGGGTTTGAAGATTTGTAATCATATCATCTATTGAGTTTCTGCGCCTCTTTTTTTCTTCGTATTCTTTTAGGTTCTTTTCAGTGTCTTTTTCGTGTTCTCTAACATAATCGTCCAAGTCCTTATGTTTTGGAATATAATTCGGTTTTACGCGTTCGTCTTGCGAATATACGGTTGTATCTTGTTGTATATCACGAGATGGCAATCGTTGATGTTGCATCGCATTTAATTGCGCGATATCTTGTTCGGACAATTGATTTGGTACAGGTACCATCTGACGTGCATTGTTTTGTGGAAATTGTGCGGTAGTATCTTGTGGCATCTCAATAATCGGATTTTTATCTGAAATTCCATATGGGTTTGGGTGAATGTTTATAGGAATGTAATTGTTTGGCATCTCAGTTGGTTTATTGGAGGGTGCATTGCCATTTGGTAGGTCAGATAATCTCGTAAATGAATTCTCCATTTGACTATACAATATCTGATAACAATATTGTATAATTTTTACGAATAAACCTTTGTATTCTATTTATTCATCGGTTACAGTATGTGCGGATACCTTAATAATACGCTTCGTGGAATCACACTTTCCGGGTTCACTTTTATATTTATAGCATTTATCACTATGTTTAAATGTTTTATCTTCAATGTCCTCAATGACGGGTCCGTTAAACACTAAACATTTGTCATCCGCACAAGTTTTCTTGAACAATGTTGCTAAACCCAAACCTAATAATATAGAAATCAACATCTGTCCGGTTGGTGTGTTTAATAGTCTTTTAAAATTCATTGTATATTATAACTTACGATAATATAGAACGACTAAATTGTAAATCAATAATGATTATGATTGTACAGGTACTTTACTGATTTCATTTTCGTTTGTAGGACAAGTGACCTCTGTTTGTTTAAACGAAAAACAAGTATCCGTACTATCTTTATATTGCAAAACGCCTACATTTTCTGGCGTAGGGTAAACGTATATTTTTCTAGCGTCGGGCATCGTAATATAAATTGCAAATAACCCGAATGCTAAACTTAGTATGAAAATGTCTAGTCGTATGTATTTGAATATACTCATAACGCAACTAACTAAAATATAGACATATTTTTCTATATTCAATATTTTTATTTTTTACTCTTCTTCTTTTTCTTTTGCGAGGCTAGTTGAGAGTTCTTTTTATCTTCTTCATCCATCTCCTTCAATAAATCTGGATGAATAAAACTCTTTTCTTGGACCTCTTCTCCTTCCAATCTAAACACGTATTTATCTTGACCACTACCCTGTTGCAATGAGTACTTTGCCGCGAGCTGTCGTTGCATTTCAATACGCGCTTTTAGTTCTTCCTCTTGCTTTAATCGTTCCGCTTCTTGTTGTAAACGTTTGATTTCAACGCGTCGCTTGGCGTTTTCCTTCAACTTTTCTTTTTTTACCATTCTATCCATTGCATTTGTATCCAAACGAACATTCTTACCAAGACCCCCTAATCCACCCAGACCAGCAGCCAATCCTCCCAAGTTACCCATACCACCTAGACCCGCAGCCAATCCTCCCAAGTTACCTAGACCACCCATCCCCTTCGCCATCGTCTTAAACATATTGTTCAATTCGTCGTTTCCCCCCATATCTTTCATCTTACCGATAAGGTCGCCCGCTTCTTTCATAATTTCCTCACGTGAAATTTCGCCACTTTTCATTTTTGCATCTAATTTACCACTCACCGATTTCATCAAATCCATAATCTTCTTCGGGTTTTTCATGAGGTTCTTAATCACATCTTGTGGATTTTCAGTATTCGCTGCATCCGCGCCTAGTAAATCCGCAAATTCACCGGAAATTTCTTCTGCCATCTCCTTAGCAAGAGAACCAATCTTTCCATTGAAAATGTTCTTCAAATGGTCTTGAATGTTCTCCATATTTGGCATTCCTTCCATTTTATCAAACATATTTTTAAATTCCTCAGGTTTTTCCGATTGACTATCGCCATCATTTGCAGCAGCATTATCCATATTCTTGAAAAAATCGGTTAGTCCACTCATCGTTTCACTCAATTTCTCCTGCAAATCCTTTTCGTCAATACCATCAAATATGTTCATCGTGTCACCGAACATGTCTTTATCCTTTACTTCCCCAATAACCGTGAATAAAACCAACTGCAAATATTTCCACATTGTTTTTTTGGTATTATCACTCACACCTTCGGTATTGTACAATACTTTAAAATCCACATTTGGTAAAAAGTGTACATTTACTTGACTTTCCTCCGAAAAGATATCTTCGTTCTGATATAAAATATCAAAAAAACGTTCAGGATATACCGACTTACAATGATTAAAAATACCGGTCAATACATCTTCTGGCAACTCGGGATAAATCATATCATTCCATAAATGAACGTATTCGGGGAAGGTGATGGATAAATCTTTTGTGAAATCAAATATGACAGAAGCAAAATTCTTAGGAATAGTTTTAACGTCCATAATATAAATATGTTTGAGGTTTTATTTAACTCATTTTACCCATAAATATAATTGAATGGTGTAGAAAATTGAACTATTTAATTACTAATACCAAGTAAATCATCTACTTAATCAACATTAGTAATAATGTCAAAGAATACGTTAAAGTTATATATTCCCCGCTTGTTAAATGGTATTACTACAAAGGTAGTAAAGAATACGTTTAATCGTTTGCAACTTGGGGACGTATATTATATTGATATGCATCGTAAAATAAACGAAAATCGTAATGTCTATTACTTTGCATTCATAGAAATAAATTTATATGATACAGATGCTGCGGATAATCTTGC
>JACCDJ010603096.1_pt1 | contig 14295 bp, 9 predicted proteins | sample 7444481 | NCBI WGS metagenome assembly JACCDJ01 (sample SAMN15323435, study PRJNA562643) | freshwater metagenome | isolation source: river surface water | place: USA:Blue River Watershed | collected 2017-08-15 | reverse complement strand
TGGTTATGAAGATTTTATAAAATCATTGATTAAAGAAATAAATTTTTCAATTTTACAAATTGCAAAAATTTTTGTTTTTTTAAAATATGAAAATTGTAAAGATTTTTATTTACCATCAATTAATGGATATGATTTACGTCAAACAAATACTGATGTGTTATGTTATTTTTATTTCAAAACAAAATTATTAATAAATTTAGATAAATTTTTAGATATTCTTAATCCAAATAATAAAGAACATGTTTTTAATATTAAATATTCATCAAAAAATAGTGATTTTTTCACTTATTATCAAAAAATTATTACTGAAAAAAATGAAAAATTTGAAATGGTTATAAATAAATACATGGATAAAATATATAATATTAAAACAGATGAATTTTTAACAGAAGGTTTATCTAATAATAATCTTAGATTTACATTGATTGAAAATATATCATAAAATAATATAAGATTTATAAATAAACATACATATAACAATGGTGGTAGCTATTTATTTTTCACCTATTTTTAATATCAATAAATATCGTTTTTATATCATATAAATGTCTATGTCTAATAATCAACTTAGTATAATAGAACCCGAACCTGAAAATCTAAATATTTTAGATGATGATTCTGAAATTAATAATCATACAAATAAAACTTATAACAAACAATATAATAAACATAGTAATAAATTAAATCATAAACCAAATAAATTTGGTAACAATATGAACAGTAAAAATTATAATAAAAATCATATTCATAACAATAATCAGAATCATAATAATGATAAAATAAAATTATATTGTGGTAATTGTGGAAAAATAGGGCATACATATAAAAAATGTGTTGACGCTATTATAAGTCTTGGTATAATATTATACAATACTATTGAAATTAATAATTATTTTGAAATAAATTTCTTATTAATTCAACGTAGAGATAGTATGGGATTTATAGAATTATTAAGAGGTAAATATCATGAAAAGGATGAAGCATATTTAAGTAAAATTGTTGATATAATGACAGTTGAAGAAAAACATCGAATATTAAATGATTCCTTTGAAGATTTATTGAATAAATTTATAATTAATAAAACTACACGTCAACATAGATTTGAATGTTTAGAATCTAAAGATAAATTTAATCGTTTACGTGATTCTGGTAAATTAAAAGAAATGGTTACTAATTCACAGACTAAATGGTTAGAGCCTGAATGGGGATTTCCTAAAGGTAGAAGACATTTAAAAGAATCAGACTATGACTGTGCATGTCGTGAATTTGAAGAAGAAACCGGATTTTTAGAAGATGAATATATAGTTATACAAAATATTAAACCATTAGAAGAAAGCTTCTTAGGAACAAATAAAATTAGATATAAACATAATTATTTTTTAGCTAAATCATGTAGTCAAAAAATAGTTGAGGTTAATAAAAATAATAAAAACCAAATCGTTGAAATAGGGAATATTGGTTGGTTTTCTTTTACTGATGCGATACGTAAGATACGTTCATATCATCGTGAAAAAATAAATATTTTAAAAAAGGCTTATGCAATTATTAGAGCTCAAAAAACTTATTTTAAAGAACATATGATTGAAGATGATATTGACTTATTAGAATAATTTACTTAACATGTTTTCTTTGATTTTTTGTTTTATTTTTCATTGTTTTCTTTGATTTTTTGTTTTATTTTTCATTGTTTTTTTTATTTTTTTTGTATTTTTTTGTTTTTTTATATTAGATGTAAATTTTATACCACCACCCAATCTAGTTTCCATTACAGATACATATCGTGGTATTTTTTCTTCAGGAATATCTAATTCTTTTGCTACTTGACGTCTATATTTATAACTTTCTTCTAAGCCTTTAATTTCTACTAAAATATCATACATTCTAAATAATAATGATTTATTATTAGATAAATCATTCTTACTTGTAGAATTAGATAAAATATAGTTAATATTTGAAGTTGTATATATTTTTTTTTTTTGCTCAATCTCAGAAATGTTTTTTTCTAATGATTCAATAATATAAGATTTATAATCTTCTTTCTCTTTATCATTTAGTCTTAATATTTGCTCAAAGCTTTCCAAAAAAGAAGGTATTTCAGGAAAATCTTTTATATTACTCATAATTTTAGCAATCATTCTACTTGAATTTTCTGATATAGTCTGATAAATACTTAAATAACTGTTACCAAATAATATAGCATATTGAAAACCATGATAAGTCATGTCATCAGAATTTTGAAATGGTATATATTCTGGGTTGGATTCATCTGGTTTCGGTAATCGCGATACTTCTGATGCTAATCTTTTATTAATTTCTATTTCAACTAACATTTTTTTTTTATTTAATTGATATTTTTCTTGTAACCTATCAAGATTTGTCACATGTATAGTTGAATGTCCTTTAAATAATTCTCTAAAACTATCTAATAATGAAGCCATTTTGTTATTTAATTTGATTTTATTATTTATATCAGAAAATACATTTATATAAACTATTATTTATACTTTTACTTTTGAAAAGTAAAAGGTAATTGGAAAAATAAAAAATATGATTTAGATTGTTATTTATTTATTAGAATAATATTTTTATAATCAAAAATTTAATTTCTTATTTTTTTGATTTTTTGATTTTTTTTGTTTTATTTTGTTTTTTGCTTTTTATATATCTAGAATTGGATTTAGATTTACTCTTTTTACCACCACCAGTAAAAGATGCTGTCCCTATGTTATTTAATAATTTAGTATCTTCTAGATTTTCTGGATTAGTAAAAATCATAAATTCATATTTTGGTAAATTAAATCTTGGATCTCTGGTATGCGGCAAATATTTTGTATTTCCATTTCTAGCTAAAATAAATAATAATTTAAGTATCCATTCTTCTACATAATACATCAAAAAAAAAGCTTCTACATCTGCATCCATTTGATAATTAAGATTTAATTCCGAAAAAAAATCAGGAGAAATTTCCATTATTGTTGATTTAATGAGATTTATGTCATTATTTTTTTGTTGAATTAATTCTTTTAATGTTTTTGTCCATAAAAAATTACTATAATCATTTGTATAATAATCTTGCCCAACACTTCTTACTAAATCACGAGTTATACTATTTTCTCTTTCTCTTACTGTAATATCATTTAATGTTATTAAAAAATTTTTCTTTCCCAATAGAAAAGTAGTGTTCTCTCTAATAGTTTTTGTAAATTCTTCAAAGAAAGAGTTATAAATTTTATTAGCAAGTTCTAAATATGTAGGATTTTGTGATTGAGTTAATTGTAATTTTTTTTTAAAATTATATAGTTCAATTATTTTTTTTTTTAATTTGTCTACTAAATAACCTGATATATCTTGTTGAATATCTAATGTAATAAGATTCGCAGGTATGAGTTTTTCGATTTCTCTGTCTGTTGTATTTTGTGACATGTCAGTTTTTTTATAATATTTTTAATATATATTATAGATAATAAAATTATACAAAAGAGAAAATATACTTTTTCTTATTTCTAAAGTAAAAGTTAAAATGAATAAAAATGATAACACTGTTACAAAAAAGAAAAATAAAAAGAAAGCTACTCATAAAGCATTAAATAAAGCATTAAATAAAGCATTAAATAAATTTAAAACTACAAATTATAAAAATAAAACTAAATCTAGTTCTAGGTCAAGTTCATCAAAAAAAACAAAGCAAATAAAGCAAACAAAAAATAATAAGAGTAAAAAAAAATCAAGACAACTATCAGATAATGAGAAAATAAATGAGATTGTAGATGATGAAGAATATAAATATGATAACAATGAAGAAGAATTAGAAAATGTAAATGATGATGAAATTGAAAAATTATTAGAAGATTTTCCATCAATTGAAGAAGATTTATACAATACAAAAAAAGTTAACCAATATAAAACATTTTTAGAGGATTTACGTGCTAGAATATTTAAATTATATCGTGAAGATAAATATCCGGATGCTATTAAAGAAATAACCAATGAAATAAAAAATGTTAAAAAGGATGAAAGATATCTTAAGAATGAATTATTAAGAATTTCAGATGATTTGAAATATGATTATTATGAGAAAAATGTATTAAAAGAAATAAAAGGTGTTGAATTAAATTATCCATCTTATTATGACCCTAATTTTGCCCAAAAAATCTTTAAGAAAGCAGAATTTTATCAAAATAAATTGGATACAGTTAAGCCGAATGATATTGATAATATCATTAATGCTAGATTAAAAGGTGATATTAGTCTAGCTAAACATCAAAGATTTCTTAAAAATTTTATGTCTAGCAATACTCCTTATAATGGTCTTTTAATATTTCATGGATTAGGTGTTGGTAAAACATGTGCATCAATTGCAATTGCTGAAGCACTTCGTCCATCAGTTAAAGAAAATCATCAAAAAATAATAGTTATAGCTAAATCAAATTTTGATAAAGGTGAAATATTTAATATTGACAGATTAAAAAAGAAACAAAATCAATGTGCCGGAGATACTTTTGCGAATGAATTAAATAATCCAGAAATGATTAAACGTTGTCAACAAGGTCATGATGATTCATGTAAAATAATCAAAAATAAAATTGATAAAATGATTAAAGCGTCATATTCATTTTATGGTGCTTTAGAATGGGCTAAACATGTTGTTTCTGATTTACAAAAGGCAATTCGTGGTGTTCCTGAAAGTAAGCATGAAGATACAAAAATAGCAAGAATTAAGAAATTATATAGTAATACTGTTATGATTATTGACGAAGCTCATAATATTAAAGAAGCTGGAGAGAAAAAATCTAGATTTGTGCCACCAATTTTAATGAAAGTTCTAGAACATGCAGTTAATCTAAAATTGGTTTTATTAACTGGAACACCAATGTTTAATGAAGCTAGCGATTTAATTTCTATTATGAATTATCTTTTAATTAATGATAAAAGGCCTATTTTAAGAGAAGGTGATGTATTTAAACCAGATGGTTCTTTTACTAAAAATGGTAAAGAAATGTTAGTAAGATATACTAGAGGCTATGTAAGTTATGTCAGAAGTGAAAATCCTATAAATTATCCTTTAAGATTTTCTTCAATGATTAATAATGATAATGATATAGTTATACCTAGTAAATATCCTCATAAAGATATATATGGTAATGAATTAAAAGAACATATTAAATATATTGACATTATAAGTTGTCCGATGAATAAAGAACAAGAAGCTGTTTATATGAATTATTTGTCAAAGAGAACATCAAATGAAGATGATAAAACATCAGCCGCATATTCTAGTGAATTACAAATATTAAATTATGTTTATCAAGGATTAGATAAAACAGATAATTTAGCTGAATGTTATGGTGAAAAGGGTTTATTTTCAGTAATGACAAAAGTGCAAGGAAAGCAACAATATGAATTTAATAATCCGGATGATGCATTGGAATTAAAAGGTGAAAATCTAGTTAATCATTCATCAAAAATTTATAAAATCATGAAAAATATAGAAAAAGCGAATGGTTTAGTTTTTGTTTATACTGAATATGAAAATTCAGGTATTTTACCTATGGCTTTTGCTTTAGAATTAGCTGGTTATCGAAAATATAAATCTAGTGATGTTCCTGTTTTAATATCAGACCATAAAGAACGTAAATATAAAGGTGATTATTTAATTATTTCTGGTAATGCAAATTTATCAAAATATTACGAGTCTTATTTGGCTAAAAGACATGACATGCGTAATGAACCTGTTAAGGTTATTCTAGCTACTAGAAAGGCTAGTGAAGGTATTAATTTATTTGGTGTTAGAGAGATTCATGTTTTGAATCCATGGCATAATTTAAATAGAATTGCTCAAGCTATTGGTCGTGGTTTACGTAGTTGGTCTCATATTGAATTACCTAAAGAAGAAAGAAATATTACAGTTTATTTATATGCTGCAACATTGAAAGATAAAGAAACGGTTGATTTGAAGATTTATCGTGAAGCTGAAAAAAAGGCTATATTTATTGGTCAAGCTGAAGATGTTTTAAAGAGAAATGCTATTGATTGTGAATTAAATAAAGGTGGTAATCAATATTCATCAAAAGAATGGGGTGAGAATGTAAAGGTAAAAACATCACGTGGTGATATAAAAGAAGTAAGTGTTTATGATAAACCTTTTACTCATATATGTCATTATCTAGGTGATTGTGATTATAAATGCTATAATCCCCCAAGCAAAACAGAATTAAAAGATAATGAACTAGATTATTCAACCTTTAATTTAGGTTCTTTAAAATATGAGGTTACAGAATTGATTAAAATAATATGTAAGATTTATAGAAATGAAGTGATTTTATCATTAAGTGGAATTTTGAAACAATTACCTGATAAGTATAAAGATAATACTAAATTAATTTATGAAGCACTTGATGAAATGATAAATAAGAAGTCCGAAGTTTTCGATAAATTCGGAAGAAGTGGCTATTTAATATATCGAGGTAATTATTATATATTTCAACCATCAGATATAAATAATGAAGGTTTAACTGTTTACCAACGTTCGATACCACCGCCGATTCGTCCGAATATGATCGATTTATCGGAATATGTTATTAAATTTAATGAGGAAAAGAAAAAAATTATGAAAAAGGACCAATATAATTTTCAAGATGTTCTTAATCATATTAATAGTTCTTTTGAAAATATTAAATCAAAGGAAATAAATGATATATTTACTACTAATTTTGATTTGACAAATGATGAAATATATCAAATTATAGTAGATAGATTAATAGTTCCTTTCAAAAGAGTTTTATTAAATACTTTAATTATTAAATCATTCAAAGGGAATAAATTTAATAAAGATGAAGAAAGTCTTATGAAAAGTTTGGAAAATAATATTATTACAAAAGGGTTTTTAGAACATACATCTAATAAAACAATAGTTGGATATCTTTTGATAGAAAACCACATTCAAACTTTTTATAAACTCCAAAAGAATGATTCAAATGATATTTATTTTGAACAAGACATCAATCTTCAAATACAATTTAATGATATGTTAAAGATTAAACAAGCAAAAAATAAAGGTAAGGATGATACTAATTTATTGTATGGTTATCTTAAATTTGATAAGATAGATCAACCACCTCAATTTAAGATTAGAGATTTAACTAAGGGTGATAAAAAAGCAATTAAAGGGATTACATGCAGTTATAAATCTAGAAATGAAATTTATGAACATCTAGTATCATTATATCCTGAAACAAAAGAGAAAAATAATAAGAAAATGATGTGTAATGATATTGAAATTATTTTAAGACGTAATGATGCATCTAGAAAAAATGGTAAAAGATGGTTCTATTCTGTTGAAGAAACTAAAGGATTAGAAGATATTGAATAATATATTTAGTATCTAGAACATGACTATTTATAAAAATGGTATTCTAGGTATATGATAGTCATTTTATATTTTATATTTTATATTTTGTATTTTGTATTTTGTATTTTGTATTTTGTATTTTTGTAAATTATAAAAAATTGATTTAATTAAATAAATATATCTTAAATATATCTTAAAGATAAAGTAAGTATAATATTATAATAACTTAAAATGGAAAATCTTTATACTACGAATATTCTTGAAAATCGTTTTCATTTGGAAGCTCATGAATTTAGTAATGATCCGGATGAAATTTTTCTTAAAAAACTTAAAAAAGAAATAGAAGGACGTTGTATCCGAGAAGGTTATGTTAAGGTAGGAAGTGTTAAAATTTTAAAACGAACTTTAGGTAAAATAAATCAAGCTTATTTTACTGGATTACCTGTATATGATATTAAATATCAAGCTGAGGTATGTAATCCTCCAATTGGTTCAATCTTAGAATGTATTGTTAAAGACCAAACTAAAATGGGATTGGTTTGTCAAGTTGAAGATACTGATAATCCTTTAGATATTGTAGTTCCTAGTCAATGGCATTTTAACAATAAAAGATATACTATGTTACAACCTGATATGAAAATTAAAGTAAAGGTTGCACGTAAACGTCATGATAATGGTGATAATACAATTGCTGTTGTAGCTGCTTTAGTATCTACTCCTTTTGATTCTGATAAATCATTTGATGAACCAGGGACTGAAACAAAAACAACACAACAAGAATCAAAAAATGATTCAGATGATGAATCAAATAATGAAAATGATTCAGATAGCGATTCGGAAAATGAATCTGATTAAGATTAAAGAATACTTATTATGTTTTAATTTTTTTAATTTTTTTTAATTTTTTTTTAATTTTTTTTTTAATTTTTGTTTTATAGGACAAATATAATAATATTATATGCTAACCATTTAGTTATAAACAATGGTGTTATTGTTGAATCATCCTTCAGAGAAGCTTAATATAAACGATGACTTATAATAAAAATTTTGAAATTCATGAAAATATAAAAATATAAAAATATAATATATATATATTAAATGGCTACTTTTACGGATTTTACATTAACAACATCTATTGATGGTAATATATTATCAACACTTTCTCCTTATGGTTTAGCTTATTATAAAGGTTTTATATATACTAGTATTATTATTGATAATATACCATATATTTATAAAATAAAATTTACAGATGGTTCAGCACCTGTAACACAAAATACCAATGGTGGAACTAATTATTATCAAATAGATTCATTTAATGAGGGAGATGAAATAAGACAAATGAGAGTTTATAATCAATATCTTTATTTTCTTTATAACTCTGGAGAACCAAATTCGGGAAAATTGTATAGAATTAACTTAGAATTATTTATTAATGTTGGTGATGAATATCAATTACAAGTAGATAGACAATTAATTATTGATAATTTAAATGACCCAAGAGGATTTGTTAAATTTGAAGTTGATACTTATATTACATGTGCTGACAAAATAATAAGATGGACTTCATCTGAGATTACCAATTTATTATTATCTACGGATACTGATTCAAATGGTGATATTATGTTAAATAGTCCATATGGTATTGATACAGATGGTAATAAACTATATTTTTGTAATTATGGAACTACTAATAAAAAAATTTATAGATTTAATATTAATGACCCATCAACAAATGAAATAATTGCAATAACAACAAATGGAAAAAATGATGGGTTATGTTTATATGGTAAATATCTATATGTATGTGCGAATGATGATTTAGACAAAAAAATATTTAGATTCAATATTAAGGAAGATATATTACCAATTACTATTGGTACAGGAAATGTATTTGATACTTTAGATTCTCGCCCTAATCAAATAATATTCGTAAATAATAAAATTTTTTATACATCATATTCATCTAATAAAATTCAAACAAGATTATTCAATACTGATTTTGAAAATGGCACTGCATTTAGTATGAGTTTAGCTTTACCAAGTGAATATGAATATTTTGATAATTCGCAATATCAAGAAGGATTAAATACAGGTCTTGATTATAAAACTATAACGTATACCTTAAATAATAATTTAACTATTGATAATTCTATTACATGGGAAGAAGTTGGCTTTACATCTTCTAAAATTATAATAGATGGTAATCAAAAAACTATTACGATTGATGCGGAAACAAACATAGGGACAAATACACTCTTTTTTGGTGGTGGACGTAGATTTAATGTCAATGATAAATGGAATAATACAATTTTAGAAATTAAAAATTTAACAATTATATCTAATCAAAATATTATTTGTGGTTTATTAAGAGCATATGGTTTTGTTAAAATAACCAATTGTAAATTAGAACTCACAGGTAATTTTTATGATAATGCTGGGGGGTTAGTATATAATAATTATGGACAGGAAGATTATGATTATAGTAAAGCTACTATTAGTATGTCAAACTCCGCGGTTATTGTAAAAGGTAAAATAGGAGAAAATTCGGGAGCTTTGTGTGGTTTTTTTAGCTATGGTTGTAGTGCAACCATCAATAATTGTTATTCTATTGTATTGGATAATAATACTGGTGAATTGGATGATAAGACATTACAATCAAGTTCAGGTGCATTTGTTGGTTCTGGTATAGGCGCTAATTCAGAGGTTTCTGTTACTATATCTAATTCATTTTGTATCTTTAGTGGGTCAATGGGTCATGGGTCTGGTATAATTGGAGGTAAATTTTTAGGGGCGAATAGTTCAGTTAATATATCTAAATTTTATGCAATCACGAATATACCAAATTATACATTAGGTGATGGAAGTGTTTCACAACAACCATATATATTATCTTGTTATGTTGGGGGAACAATTGGAACACTAGAATTAGAGGATATTAATATTTTACATTTGGGAACTCATGGACCTGATTTTAATATTTATGATAATACAGATGTTGTTCCTAATTTAAATATCCATACTAATTTTAATTCTTTTAAACCACTTGCGAATGGTAGTGCAGCAGTAGGAGAGTATATTTATTATTTAAATTATAAACCAAAACCAGTAAGTGGTCCATCTGGTTATCTATGTTATAGCCCTATTTTAATGCCTAAAAGTGTATTAATTGGAACAAATAATACTTTATTAAATGTAAGGACTTTAACATTTAATACTATACCAACCAAAACATATGGTGATAGTTCTTTTAGTCTGAGTGATTATGTATCGGTTGAACCAAATGCAACTATAAATTATGTTAATAATGATGATATCCCAATTAGTATATCAGATGGTGTTGTTAGTATAACTGCTGGCGGTGATGCATCTATTACAGCTTATGTTGATTATGATGAATCATCTGGTTATTCTTATAGTGAAGAGACTATGGAATTTAGTGTCAATAAAGTTGATAGTAGTTTATCATCATTTACGATAGCTGAACAAATTATAGGAAATACTCCATTTACACCATCCTTACCTACAATATTAGTTGGTAATGGAACTATTTCATATACTAGTAGTGATTCTAGTGTTGCTACAATTAATAGTGTGACTGGATTAATAACAATTCTTAATATTGGTTTATCAGTTATTACAGCAACATTGTCGGGAACCAATCAATATAATAGCACTACAAAAACTTCGAATATTCTTGTTCTTGATAACGAAGTAGTGTTACAAAGTGCAATAAAATTAAAACAGATTGGTTTAATTGATTCAGTTATATTAAATATCAGAGGTTTCTCTATTGAAAATGAAGCTTATTATGGTGGATTATTAATTAATTTTAACTGGCTTGATACTGATAATAAAAAGAAAATCGCAAGACATGAAATGTTAAATATAATATTTAATCTAAATCCAATAATTACATTTGGAGCATCTAAAGAATTTTTAGGATTAGAAAATGGATTAGATACTATTAAAATTTATAAAACTGGAATAACTTTGAATGTGACAGGTAATGAAAATTCTTATTATGTAAATTTAACTGAGAATGGAACTAATTTTATTTTACAATATGATGATTATTCTAAAATTATTCGTAAAATTGCTAATCATTATGTGGTTGATGATAACAATTACTCAGATGGAGATAGTGTAAATTTATTTAATGATAATATAACATTACATTTTGGTGGAGCTCATATTATACATAATTTGATACCATGTTTAACTGAAGATACAACTGTTTTAACCCCTAGAGGATATATAAATGTCGAACAATTATCAGATGGTGATTTAGTTATAACTCATGATAATAGGGAAGTTGAAATAGTTAAAATATTTAAAACAATTGTTCGTGGATGTAATAAAACATATCCATGTATTATACCTAAAAATAGTATCTGTCCTAATTATCCTTCCCAAGATTTTAAAATATCAAGTAGTCATTTAATTAAATTAAATGATTTTTGGATTAATCCAAAATCATATTTTCAGGTAGATAAATCAAAAAATTATATAAAATATTATCACATCAAATTAAATAATTATATTACTGACCATTTAGTTATAAACAATGGCGTTATTGTTGAATCGTTAGGTAATCATCCTTCAGAGAAGCTTAATATATCATATTTGATAGAATATAAAAAGAGATTACAATCAATACCAAAATATCGTTCGACAATGATTAGAAAATAACATAAAAATATAAAAACAACTTTAAATTTTTTTAGTTTTCTTCTTTTTCTTCTTTTTCTTCTTTTTCATCTGTAGATGTTGAATGAATATAATGTTTATTCATAAAACTTTGAATATTAAAATAAGTTAATTCTTGATTATCATTTAATGCTAATAATGTCTTTAATTTAGTATCTGGTTTAATAATTCTTTTACTTTCTGTATCTTGTAATTGATTATCAATTATATATTTATTAATAATAGTTGTAACTTCAGTTCTAGCTAGATGAGTCCCTTCTGGTTTATTTAAAAAATTACATAATTCTTTAGATAATTCTGATGGACTAGAAATACCAGATGGAGGTGTTTTTTCTTTTTTAGGTTTTTTTTCCTTCTTTTCCTTCTTTTGCTTTGGTTCTTTTGTTTCTTTTGTTTCTTTTGTTTCTTTTGTTTCTTTTGTTTTTTTACCCTTTGTTATTTCTTTATTATTATCTTTAAGAACCTTGTCAACATTTTTTTTAAAGATTCTGATTTTATTAACTAGATTGTTTAATGAATTTTTTAAAGATGAAATTTCATCACATATTTCTTCAAATTCTTTATTAATTTTATTTTCATCTAGATTATAATTAGATTCATCTTGAATAGTTTGATTAATTTCACTTGCCATTTTAAGCTTATTTATTATTCTAGAATAATAGTTAAACTAAAAAATAAATAAAAATAAAAAAAAGTTAAATAAAAATCAAAATCTCATGAAAATATTATTCAGGATTATTATCAATTAAATCACAAACACGCCAATATTCTCGATTTTCCCGACAAACAATCATGCATAATTTCTTTTGAGCTAATTCCATTTCAGCAATTTGAATTACATCTTCGATTCCTTCGGGAACATCTACTAAAACAGGCGAGCCTTCGGAAATTTGCGTAGCTCTAATTCCGATAATCGCCGCTTTTTCATAAATTGTCATATATGGTGAGAATACATTCTTACTTGTATCATAATTTTGATAAAAATCATAAGCATCTGTATATCCTGTAATTTCTTCTTTTAGTTCATTTTTTAATTCATTTTCGTCAATTATGTCAGCAACAGGTTTATTATTTTCAGTTTTAATAATTGCGACTGATGTCTTTTCATTCTGTTCTTTATTTTCAGGAACAGCATTTTTAAGATTCTTTTTATCAACTTTTTTAGATGACATGACTAAATTGTAATTCAGTATTATATTTATATATTTAATATATAAAAGTTATATATTATTTTATAATATTTCAATTTTTTACTTTAAATTAAATTTATTTTTAAAAAATTGAATTAAAAAGAAAATCCATTAATATATTAAATATTATAAAATATATGTCACAACAATATTCTAAATCACCTATTTGTCGTATAGATATTATTCTAGGTCCTATGTTTTCAGGTAAATCTACTGAATTATTACGTAGATGTAGCCGTCTAGAAGCAATAGGTAAAAATGTTCTTTACATTAATCATGAATATGATACTCGCACAGATGATTATATTCAAACACACAGTAAACATCGTAAAAATGCGAATAAAGTTTTTTCATTGAATCAAATTCCTGAACAATCATTTATTGATGCTGATGTTATTGCAATTGATGAAGCTCAGTTCTTCCATGATTTATATGATTTTGTTCTAAAATGCGAATTTAATAAGAAAACCGTTATTATGTCTGGTTTAGATGGAGATTCAAATCGTAAACCATTTGGTCATATTTTAGAATGTATTCCTTTATGTGACAGTGTTGTTAAACTTACATCAATGGATATGGTTGACCGTGATGGCACTGAAGCAATTTTTTCACGTAGAATTATTAAAAAAGATGGTCAAGTTTGTATCGGTGCTGAAGGAGAATATATTGCAGTATCACGCGAAAATTATTTTAAAGAACTATAGAATTAGCATTTTTATTTTTTATTTCAATATTCATTTTTTATATATAAAATATATAAAAACATATTAATATATATCAAATAAAGTAGTAATATAATGTCGACTAATCTGGATTTAGAATATTATGAATATTCTGACTATTATATTGATAAAGCAATAAATAATTGGGATTTATTATTAGAAGAAGCTTTATCAAGAGTTAAAACTGCTGAAGATGGTAGTAATATTATGAGATATGAAAATGATTATAAGAATTTTTTGATAAATAATCGTAAATCTATTTTTTTATTTAATTCATTAAAATCATTTGAACAAATCGTAAATGTATGTAATTTTCATCATCAAT
>JACCDJ011194821.1_pt1 | contig 14325 bp, 20 predicted proteins | sample 7444481 | NCBI WGS metagenome assembly JACCDJ01 (sample SAMN15323435, study PRJNA562643) | freshwater metagenome | isolation source: river surface water | place: USA:Blue River Watershed | collected 2017-08-15 | reverse complement strand
TTTTTTGAGCTCGCTCATCCAATGCAGCTGCAAGGGGTGGCCACACGAATTTCATCGTGAACCAAACCAAAATTGCAAAAACAATGGCTTGAACAAACAGGGTTGCATTGATACTCACGGCAACACCTTTCTTATGGTTGTTGCAGGAATTACTTCAGAACAAACGGGGTCGCGAAGGCGAACATCATGGCGATACCAACGCCAATCAGGAAAGCCGCGTCGATCAAACCAGCCAACAAGAACATTTTGGTTTGCAATTCGTTCATCAATTCGGGTTGACGAGCAGCTGCTTCGAGGTATTTGCTGCCCATGATGCCGATACCGATACAAGCGCCAATCGCGCCCATGCCGATGATGAGACCAGCTGCCAAAGCGACGTAACCGAGAACGTGTTCCATTTAATTGCTCCTATGGATGATGATGGAAAGGTTAAAAAAACTAAATTTAGACGCTCAATGAGCATCGTGCGCTTGACCGATGTAGACCAGGGTCAACATCATGAAAATGAAAGCTTGCAAAGCCACGATCAAGATATGGAAGATGGCCCAAATGGAGCCAGCGATCACGTGACCGATGGGCAACAAAATGCCTGTCAATGACATCGCGGCAGCGCCACCCATCAAAGCGATCAACATGAAAATCAGTTCGCCGGCATACATATTGCCGAACAGTCGCATGCCGTGTGACACGGTTTTGGCGACGAATTCAATCATTTGGAACACAAAGTTGAAGGGCCACAAAATAGGATGTGCGCCAAAAGGTGCGGTGGTGAGTTCATGGAACCAACCGCCCAGACCTTTGATTTTGATGTTGTAGTAGAGGCAAATGAGCAGCACAGACACTGACATGCCCAATGTGCTGGACAAGTCGGCCGTGGGCACCACGCGGAAATAATGAATGCTGTGATCCAGGCCGGTCACTTCGAAGATTTTGTGGAACAAATCAACGGGCAAGAAGTCCATCGAGTTGAGCAAGAAAATCCAAACGAACACGGCCAAGGCCAAAGGGGAAACCAGCTTGCGGCTTTGGGCATTGTGAATGATGCCCTTGGCTTGTGAGTCCACCATTTCGTACAAAATTTCAACGGCGGCTTGAAAGCGACCGGGTACGCCTGAAGTGGCTTTGCTAGCAGCCTTCCACAATAAGAAGCTGCCCACAACGCCTAGAAAAATACCCCAAAAAATAGAGTCAATGTTGAAGACTGAAAAGTCAATCACACCTGACATCTCTTTGTTTTGGAGATGCTTCAGATGGTGGCCAATGTATTCACCGGCGCTGGGAGCGTTTGCAGCTGACATTCTCTAGGCTCTTTAAAAATTAACTTTAACTTTTCAATTTAGGCACAACTTAGGCTACGGGGTGAAACACTTTGCGCCAGGCAAAAACCACCCAATAAACCTTCATCGTGACCACAAGGCCCACCAACATGGCAGGCCAACTCAAATCTTTGACTAACCAGATTGCCGCATAAAGCATGGCAATTGTGAGGCCAATCTTCACCATTTCCCACAACAAGAATCCAAAAACCGCAGTTCCTGAATTCAAGGTGGTCGCTTTGCTGGTGAGGCCCCGCGCAAACAACGCTGCAGGAATAACCACCGCCAAAGCACCATAAGCCGCCGACCATGCTGCCGATACCCGCCCTGTGAAGAGCCAAGTAAGGGCCGCAACGGCCAAACCAACCACCACTTGCGCCAAAACCACACGCCAAATAGAGAGGAGGGGTTGCTGAAGTCGTAACTTTTGAACTTCTTCAGCTGTCAGGGGCCTGATATTTTCAGCACCATTGACGTCACCATCGTCTTCAAAATCTTGTGGCGGTATTCTGACCATGTTTGTTGACAACCAGGTTACAGATACCCTTGGTTCCGCAAAGCTAACGATTATAAGTGAAAACCCATATAGTCGAAAAGGCTCACAATTGAACCGGTCATTCTGTTGTCTTAATGCTTTAAATCGGTTCAATCTATATGTATGAAATTGTTAAATTTGTTCATCTGGCCGCCGGCATCGTCTGGATGGGCGGCATGGCCCTCATGATTTGGGCCATTCGCCCCGTGGCCATTGCACAGCTGGAGCCAGCTCAAAGACTGCCCCTTCTGAGTGGCATCTTGGCGCGTTTTTTCAAAATCGTAGGGCTTTGCATCGTGTTGTTACTGGCCAGTGGCGGCCTGATGCTGATGGGCGTGGACATGCGACTTGCCCCTAGAGGATGGCATGTCATGCTGGGCGTCGGCTCGCTCATGTGCCTGGTTTTTGGCCACTTGTACTTTGGCCCGTTTCGCAAAATGCAAGCCGCCCTTCAAGATGGCGACCTGCCCAAAGCGGGCGCTCAACTGGGCAAAATTCACCCGTTGGTCCTTGTCAACTTTGGCCTGAGCTGGATTGCCGTTGGTGCCGTGGTGATTTGGCGTTAAATTTGGGCTAGCCAAAAACCGATCCCATGAGCGCAACCACCATACCCCCCATCCCAAGCGACCCTCGAAAAGAGTCTCTGATTGAATACCCCTGCGACTTTCCCATCAAAGTGATGGGCGCAAGGGTCGACGGTTTTGCAGAAACCATGGCGCAAATTGCCCAACAATTTGACCCGGGCTTCAATCCCGCCACCATCGAGATGCGCCCCAGCAAAGCTGGCAATTATTTGAGCGTGACCCTCACCGTCAGAGCCACTAGCCGAGAGCAACTTGACAACATTTACCGTGCACTCACAGGCCACCCCATGGTCAAAGTAGCGCTGTAAGCCCTCCTTTATGCTGGTCAAACATCTAGGTCATGTTCCCTACACGGACACTTACCAAGCCATGCAAGATTTCACGGCCTTGCGCACTGCTGAGACTGGCGATGAGTTGTGGCTCTGCGAGCACCCCCCCGTTTTCACGCAAGGTTTGGCGGGATTGGCCAATCATGTTTTGAACCCCGGCACGATTCCAGTGGTGGCCACCAACCGAGGCGGGCAAGTGACCTACCACGGGCCCGGACAAGTGATGGCATATCCGTTGCTTAACTTGCAGCGTGCAGGCTACTTTGTCAAAGAATACGTTTATCGCTTGGAAGAGTCGGTCATTCGAACGCTGGCGCATTTTGGTGTCACGGGTCACCGTGTTGCCAATGCACCCGGCATCTATGTGCGCTTGGCCGACCCCTTCGCTCACACCGCTTTGACAGGCCCTGCAACGCCCAACGACCCCTTCAAAGGCTTGGGGAAAATCAGCGCCTTGGGCATCAAAGTCTCCAGACACTGCAGCTACCACGGTCTGGCACTCAATGTGAAAATGGACTTGGAGCCCTTTCAGCGCATCAATCCATGCGGCTATGCTGGTTTGCAATCGGTAGACCTTTTTACAATTGGCATCAACACATCTTGGGAAGAAGCCGCAGACGTCTTGGCGCACAAGCTCAGCGCCTTGCTGGCCCCCTGACACAGAAAGAATGCAATGACCAAAGAATCCATCTCAACAGGCCAGGTTGTGCGCGAGGCGCAATCACAAGAAAACTACGACCCCATGGCCAAGCAAAAAGCGGCCGCCAAGCTGTCACGCATTCCGATCAAGGTCACGCCAGGCGAGGTGCTCAAAAAGCCCGAGTGGATCCGCGTCAAAGCGGGCTCGCCCACCACCCGCTTTTACGAAATCAAGGACATCCTTCGCAAAAACAATTTGGTCACCGTTTGCGAAGAAGCCAGCTGCCCCAACATTGGCGAGTGTTTTGGCAAAGGCACTGCCACCTTCATGATCATGGGCGACAAGTGCACACGGCGTTGCCCCTTTTGTGACGTCGGTCATGGTCGCCCCGATCCATTGGATGTGAATGAGCCTGCCAACTTGGCGCGCACCATTGCCGACTTGAAGTTGAGCTATGTGGTGATCACCAGCGTCGACCGTGACGATTTGCGCGATGGCGGTGCAGGCCATTTTGTTGACTGCATTCGCGAGACGCGTGCGCTATCTCCCAAAACGCAAATTGAGGTTTTGGTCCCTGATTTTCGCGGCCGTGACGATCGCGCACTGGAAATTTTGAAGGCCGCACCACCCGATGTGATGAACCACAACTTAGAAACCGTGCCGCGCTTGTACAAAGAAGTTCGGCCAGGCTCTGACTATCAATTTTCTTTGCAATTGTTGAAGAAATTCAAAGCACTTTTTCCGCATGTGCCCACCAAAAGCGGCCTGATGGTGGGCTTGGGCGAAACAGACGAAGAAATTTTGCAAGTCATGCGTGAAATGCGCGAGCACAGCATTGAAATGCTCACCTTGGGTCAGTACCTAGCGCCTTCCACCAGCCACTTGCCGGTGAAGCGATACGTTCACCCCGACACGTTCAAAATGTTTGAAGAGAAGGCCTATGAAATGGGTTTCAAACATGCGGCAGTGGGTGCCATGGTGCGCTCAAGCTATCACGCCGATCAACAAGCGCACGGCGCAAGTTTGTCACGCTAATGCGCTCTAGCCTTCGCGCCACTTGGCTGGCCTTGGGCGCCATTGCACTTTGGGCCACATTGGCGCCCGTGGGTGTGCGCCTGTCGCATTTGCCACCCTTTTTAACGGCAGGCTGTGCGCTACTGATCGGCAGCCTGGTGGCGCTGCCATGGTCAGGATTTCAATGGCGCCTGGCCATCGTGCCCGCCAAAACACTGGCGCTTGGGATCTATGGTTTGTTTGGCTATCACTTTCTTTTGTTCCTCGCGTTTCAAACGGCACCCGCCGTACAAGCCAACTTGGTGAACTACTTGTGGCCCTTGTTGATCGTGGTGCTGGCACCCTTGTTTCTCCAACACAGTCGGCTTCATCTTCGGCAGGTGCTAGCGGCTTTGGCAGGATTTTCTGGTGCCGCGTTGGTCATGACCAATGGCCAAGCCATCGATGCCGATTTCAATCTGGGTTATTTGGCTGCGCTGGCGTCTGCCTTCATTTGGGCCACCTATTCCCTCATGACACAGCGTGTAGCGGTCTTTCACACGGCGGCCATTGGTTACTTTGGTTTTGTGTCTGGCATCTTGGCATTGATTTGTCACTTCACGCTCGAAACGCCAGTGACACTCAACTTGAGCGATGCGGGCTTGCTCATTTGGATGGGGCTGGGCCCTTTGGGTTTGGCGTTTTATTTGTGGGATGCGGCGTTGAAAAATGGCAACGCGCAACAAATCGGGTTGCTCAGTTTTTTAACCCCGCTGGGCTCTACCTTGTTGCTCCTCATTGACCGTCAAGAACCGCTCACCAGTTTGGTGGCGTGGGCCGGCGTGCTGATTGTGGGCGGCGCTTGGCTGGGGCGAACAAACAGCAGCCAGCAAGCGGCCAACGATCCTCAATTTGAAATCAAGTCGGCCCAGAAACAGGGTTGACTGAATCAGGGATTCATCAAGCTCGATGGATCTTCTGACGCCAGCACTTGCTGCGCAAACGCCGTCAGCTTGGCAGCGTCTGAGCGCAAAATTTGCTGCTTGACTTGCAAGACCTGCGAGGGGTGCATGGAAAAACTTTTCAGGCCCATGCCCAAAAGCAAGCGGGTCATGCTCACATCGCCCGCCATCTCGCCACACACCGAGACAGACTTGCCTTGTGCTGCACCTTCTGCAATGGTGTCAGCCACCAGTCGAAGCACCGCGGGGTGCAGAGGGTCGTACAAATGCGCCACGCTTTCGTCAGCGCGGTCAATGGCCAGCGTGTACTGAATGAGGTCGTTGGTGCCAATTGACAAGAAGTCAAAATATTTCAAGAACAACTTCAAGGACAAAGCCGCCGCTGGAATTTCAATCATGGCGCCCAATTGCACGGGGCCATAAGCCACACCGCGTGCATCCAAATCGAATTGCGCCTGCTTGACCAAGGCCAAGGTTTGGTGAATTTCGCTGGCATGCGCCAGCATGGGCACCAAGAGATTCACTTTGCCCAAAGCAGCCGCCCTCAAAATGGCGCGCAATTGGGTTAAGAACATTTCAGGGTCGGCCAAGCTCCACCGAATGGCGCGCAAGCCAAGCGCCGGATTCAAGTGAGCGGCGTCATGCCTTGCTTCATCCAAGGGCTTGTCAGCACCCACATCGACGGTGCGAATGGTGACGGGCAAGCCTTGCATACCCTCCACAGCGCGCCGGTATTGTTGGAACTGCTCTTCCTCATCTGGCAAATGACCTTGCCGACCCATGAACAAAAATTCACTTCGAAAAAGCCCTACGCCAACCGCTCCCACCTGCAAAGCGCCTTTGGCATCTTCTGGCATTTCAATGTTGGCGAGCAATTCGATTTTTTGGCCATCCAAGGTGACCGAGGGTGTGTGGCGCAGTCGGCTGAGACGCTCGCGCTCCAAATCACCTTGTCGTTGCTTGAAGCCATACTCCGCCAAGATGATGGAGGATGGATCGACAATGACCACGCCTGCATCGCCATCAATGATGACCCAATCGTCTTGCCGAATCAGTTGGCTGGCACTGCGCGCACCGACCACGGCAGGGATGTCCAAGCTTCTGGCCACAATGGCCGTGTGAGACGTTTTGCCGCCAACGTCTGTCACAAAACCAGTAAACACACTTTGCTTGAACTGCAGCATGTCGGCCGGCGACAAGTCATGCGCCACCAACACCAAAGGCACATCCAGTGTGTCGCCCAATTGCAGCTCTTGTTGGGGCCTGGCTTGTGGCTTGATGCGCACAACGGGTGAGTTGCCGCCTTTTAAGAAATGCAGAATACGCTCTGTCACTTGCTCGAGGTCTGCCTTGCGCTCGCGCAAATAGGCGTCTTCCATTTCGTCAAATTGACGGCCAATGACTTCCATTTGACTGGTGAGGGCCCACTCAGCGTTGTACAGCCGCTTTTCAATCCACTGCTTCACATCGACGGACAAACTCTCGTCTTCTAGCAGCATCAGGTGAACATCAAGCAAGGCTCCCAACTCGGGCGGCGCATCGGTTGTCAATTCGTTTTGAAGTCGCCTCAGCTCTTCAATGACGGCATCGCGAGCTTGTCGCAAACGAGCGATTTCTGCGCCCACTTGATCGGGTTGTATGAAGTAGTGCGCCACATCCACACGGCTCGATGCCACCAGCACCGCCCGTCCAATGGCGATGCCTCTTGCAACTGCTAAACCATGGATGCTGAAGGTCATTCACCCTCGCCAAATTTATCTGCGATCAAAGCCAGAACCGCATCCAATGCTTCTTGGGCTTGATCGCCATCGGTGTCGATCGTGACCTCACTGCCAATGCCTGCTGCCAACATCATCACGCCCATGATGCTTTTGGCATTGACTCGGCGCTCACCCTTGGCAATCCAAATTTCACAAGGGAAGCCGCCAGCCAACTTGGTCAATTTGGCGGAGGCGCGCGCATGTAAACCGAGCTTATTGCTGATGGTCGTGGTAGCTTGGAGCATGTCGGGGTCCTGATTGATTTTGAGGCGCTGTAAAGCCTACCGGCATGATGCCCTGCGTGCCGCCAGCTTGCGCGCGCGCAACCAGGGCATCTAAGCTTTCATGGCGATAGCAAACACTGCGAAGCAACATGGGCAAGTTCACGCCAGCGAGCAGACGCGTGTCAATGCCGTCGTTGAGTTTTTCTGCCACATTCGATGGCGTAGCGCCAAACACGTCGCTCAAAAGCAAAACTTCTGCAGTGTTGAGTTGTGCCATGGCCGCTTTGGCCAGCATCAGACTTTCTTCAGGGCTTGCGTTGGGCGCGATGTCCAAGGCTTGAACGCCAGCGGCACATTCGGGGAAGACATGCAAAGCGCAATCCCGCAAGGCAGAAGCCAGCGGAGCGTGTGCGACGATAAGAATTCCGATCATGCTGAATTATGGCGGTTTGCCCAATGAAAATAAACATAGGACAAAACAAGGCACAAACCAAATACCGAGAAGGCCGCTTGAAAGGCCAAAACAGGCGGCCATCCTAGCGACTTGAACAAATCAATGCCCAAGCCAATGCCCCACTGCACGACAAACACACCGACAAAAATAACCAGGTTGTAGGCAGACAGTGCACGGCCCGCCAAGTGGGATGGAAAGGCCATGCCCACCGTTGGTTGCGCCAAGGACACAAAGGTGCTGCTGATGCAAAACAAACCTAAAGCCAGCGCGGTGTTGTCGCCCAATTGAGGGCCCGACACAATCACCCAAGCCAGCACCACGAAGCTAAGGGGCTGACCCCATGCAATCACTTGATTGGCTGAAATGCCCCGCTTTGCAAAATGGGGCGTGACCAGGCCCCAAGCCCAAAAAGTAAGCAACATGGCGACGTTGATGCCGAACAAACCCGTTGCCGCATCGATTGCCGAGTAGCCCCCCACCACGGTCATCCAAGGCCCTACCCAAAGGGTCTGCAGCGCCACCAGGCCACCGTAGCCAAAAAAACCAAGCGGTGCCATGCGCCAAAAATAGGCGTTGCGCCAAATGGGGCTATAGCCCTCTTCACTTTCAACGGCTTTCGTTGAGGAATCCTTTGAGTTGGAGTCAGATTCTGACTTTGCCCACACAGGCACCAACAGGTAAATCATGAGCATCGACAAAACGACCAAAACGGCCATGCCTGCAAAAATGGCTCGCCAGCCCACCATCGGCATGAGCCATTGAATGGGCAAGGTTGATGAAACCATGCCCAAAGAGCCTGTCATGAGCATCCAAGAGTTGGCGCGCAACTGAGCGCCTGGGGACATCCATCGTCGATAGGCAGTCAAAGGCGCCATCAAGCAAGCGCTGACGCCCACACCACACAAAACCCGGGCCAGCCACAGGCCCATGAAGCTCTGGGCCATCGCAAAAGCGATGCAGCCCAAAACGGCCACCACCAGAAAAGACAATAAGACTTTTTTAGGCCCATGCTTGTCAAGCCATTTGCCCAAAGGAAGTTGCGTGGCTGAAAAACCCAGAAAGTAGCCCCCCGCCAGCAAACCCAGGTCTTGCGCAGACAGCGCCAACTCTTGGGTCAAGGTGGGCGACAAAGTGGCCGTGATGGCGCGAATCAAATTCGAAAAGAAATAAGCTGAGGCAAAGGCCAAAAAGACCCCCACCATTTGTCGGGTCGGCAAAACAGGACTCATCACTGGGTTCATGGCAATTTCAAACTTTCAATCAACTGCTCAGCGCTTGAGTCCAATTTGGGGCCTTGGTTTTGATAAACCACCGCATGCACCAAACGAACCGACTCGCCTTCTAAATGTGAAAACCAGACGGCTTGAGCCTGAATGGCCTGACCCTTGGCCGATGTGCCAAGCGACTTGATGCGGAGTGCGCCGGGCAAAGCTGCCACCCGGCTTGGTGACCACGATATATCTTGCGTCTGCGTGGCTCGCATGTTTTGCAGGGTGGCCATGCGCCAGCCTTTCAAAATTTCACCCCGATCGGCAGTGGCCGGTACTTGGGCTGTCATGACGGCCCAAACCGCGTCGTTGGCCTCGCACCCCACCATCGACAAGTCGATGTCAAGCCCAGCCATTTTGACGGATTGGGTGGTTTTGTCTGGCTTGCACGGCAGCTCAAACTTGAGGTTCGTCCCCTCCAATTGCACAGCACGCCAATTTAAACTGGGCTGGCAAGCGGTGAGGCCTGCGATGGCGAAAAAGACGATTGCCGCATTTTTCAAAAAATAATTGCGCATGCTTTGATTATCAACGCCTGCATGTGAGTTTATTTTTCGCGACAATGAGGGTATGAATTCATTAGACGGCATCCGCATCCTCGATCTCTCCCGCGTGCTCGCGGGCCCATGGTGTACCCAGACATTGGCCGACCTCGGCGCAGATGTGATCAAAATAGAGCGCCCCGGTGCAGGAGACGACACCCGCAGCTGGGGGCCCCCTTTCCTGAAAGATGCTCAAGGTAACGATACGCCTGAGGCAGCTTATTACTTGGGAACCAACAGAAATAAGCGCTCACTCACCTGTGATATTTCCAAAACTGAAGGCCAAGCCCTGATACGGGAATTGGTGGTGCACTGCGACGTCTTCATTGAGAACTTCAAAGTGGGTGACATGGCTCGCTATGGACTTGATTACCCCAGTTTGAAAACCCTCAACCCTCGCCTTGTTTATTGCAGCGTCACAGGGTTTGGCCAAACCGGCCCTTACAGTGACCGCGCAGGTTATGACTATGCGGTCCAAGGCATTGGCGGTCTGATGAGCGTCACAGGCGAGCGCGACGATCTGGGCGGTGGCCCCCAAAAGGTGGGGGTTGCCGTGGCCGATTTGTTCACAGGCATGTATGCCACTGTGGGTATTTTGGCGGCTTTGCGGCATGCCGAAAAAACGGGCGAAGGCCAATATGTCGACATGGCATTGCTGGACACCCAAGTTGCCATGCTTGCCAATTTGGGGGCCAACTATCTGGTCAGTGGCAAAACCCCAGGCCGCGCTGGCAACGCGCATCAGAACATCGTGCCCTATCAAGTCTTTGAAGTAATGCCTGCGCCAAATGCCGCACCAGGCTCGCGCGACCATCTGATTTTGGCGGTTGGCAATGATGGTCAATTTGCCAAGTTTTGCGAGGTGGCGGGTCACCCCGAGTTGGCCCTTGATCCGCGTTTTAGCAAGAACACTGAGCGCGTCAAAAACAGATCGGTGTTGGTACCCTTGCTTGAAAAAATCATGCTGACGCGGCCCAAAGCCACGTGGTTGTCTGCCCTTGAATTGGCCAAGGTGCCATGTGGCGCAATCAACAGTTTGGCTGAAGTATTTGCAGATCCCCAGGTGAAGGCTCGCAACATGGTGAGTACCTGGCAACATCCTCATCAAAACGATTTGCAACTCGTGGCCAGCCCCCTCAAGCTCAGCCTCACCCCCGTGCGGCAAGACCATGTGCCGCCTCAATTGGGGCAACACACTGCACAGCTGCTGAGCGAGGTGCTGGGTTATGGCCCTGCACAAATTGAACAACTTCAAAACAAAGGTGTGATCTGATGGCGCAATTTTTATTGGTACACGGCGCATGGCATGGGGCTTGGTGCTGGCGACATGTCACAGAAGGACTCATCCGTGCAGGTCACAGCGCCCATGCTGTCACCCTCACTGGTTTGGGCGAACGCTCGCACTTGCTACACCGCGCAATTGATTTAGAAACGCATATTCAAGATGTGTTGCAAGCCCTAGACGCAGAAGAAATGCAAGACGCCATCTTGGTGGTGCATTCCTACGCGGGCATGCTGGGTACGGCCGTGGCCGATCGACGCGCAACTCGCTTGAAACACTTGGTCTACTTAGATGCTGTGGTTCCCAAACCCGGTGAGAGCTGGAGCAGCACGCATGCCAGCGCCACCCAAAAAGCCCGCATTGATGCGGCGGCTGAAAGTGTCAACAACAGTTTTCCGCCGCCCGATCCTGCTGTGTTTGGCCTTTCAGCAGAAGGCTATGAATGGGTTCAAAGGCAACAAACGCCGCACCCAGGCGGCACCTATCAGCATGTGTTGAACTTTGATGCGGCACGCGTTGCCAGCGTGCCGCGTACCTATATCAATTGCACTGTGCCGCCACTGGCCACCATCGATGCGGCCAGAAGGCGTGTGATGGACCCTCAATTTTGGGATGGATTGTGGTGTCAAAATTCACGCGTGATTGAAATGAAAACGGGGCACGATCCGATGATCAGTGCCCCGACAGAATTGACAGCGCTGCTCTTGGCATGCGCTGAACATTGAACATTATTCTTTGCGGAAATTGTCGTGGCAATTTTTGCAAGTGGCCGCGGCAGGGCCAAAGGCCGTTTTCAGAGCGTCGACATTGCCAACTTTGGCGGCAGCTGAAAGTTTTGTGAGCTCGGCTTGCATTTTGTCTGCGGCTTCTTTGTACTTGGCGCTGTCTTTCCAAATTTCAGGCTTGGCACGGGTATCGCCTTTGTCAGAGCCTTCTGGGAACGCGGCCCAAGGCAACTTGGACATGGCTGCTGCAATGTCTGCATTTTCAGCTGCAGCTTTGGCGTCATAAGGAGCTCTGCCTGAGGCCATGGCACCCACGCGGCCAAAGTGGGCCGCCATCACGGTTAAGCTGGCCTTGCGGTATTTGATGGCATCTTCGGGCTTGGCAAACTGTGCTGAAGCGGGCAGCGCAAGCAACAGCGCTAGCAAACCAGAAATGAGAGCGAATTGTTTTTTCATAAATATTCCCAATGGCGTTGAACTGCTTTACAGTTTCTCATGATTTTTAAATCCTTGCTCACAAAAATTCAGGTTTCGAAAGTTTTTTCATGATTCAGGTACGTGTTTGGGATTGGCCAACTCGCCTCTTCCACTGGACTTTGGCAGGGCTGATCATTGCTTTGGTCATCACAGGCAATGTGGGCGGCAATGCCATGGTCTGGCACTTTAGGTGCGGTTATGGTGTTTTGACCCTGCTCATCTTTAGAGTCATTTGGGGCTTTTGTGGCGGCCACTGGTCTCTCTGGCGTCAATTGACTTGCACGCCAAGCTTGGTTCGTCAGTATTTAACGCCCTCATCATCGCAAACCTCTTTTCTAGGTCACAACCCTTTGGGTTCACTGTCGATCATCGCCATCCTTGGCTTGTTAAGTTTGCAAGTAAGCACCGGGCTCTTCAGTGACGACGAAATTGCCAATTCGGGCCCCTTGGTTCGCTTTGTGGCAGAAAGCACCGTGAATCTGGCCACACGCTGGCACAAAGGCTACGGCAAGACGCTCATTCTTTTACTGGTGGCCATTCACTTATTGGCCATCCTTTGGTATTTCATTCGGAAAAAAGAAAATCTCACTCGCGCCATGTTGACAGGCAATAAAACTGCCTCCGCAGCAGCTCCCTCTTCCAAAGATGGCCCTGCCAGTTGGTTATTGGCTTTGATCTGCCTCTTCATCAGTGCTGGCTTGGTGTTTGCCCTCATCAATCTGGGTGCTTCGCCCATTTGATTGAGGCCGTTTAACGCTAAACTTTCATCGTCTTTTTTGCATAGCCTTAGCCCTTTTGCCACCCTTGTCTTCCTCTCCACCCCCCAGCATGACATTGTTCGAGGCAACGACGGCTGAACACATGTTGGCTGTGCGTGAGATTTTTCTTGAGTATGCGCAATCACTCAGTGTCGATCTTTGCTTTCAAGATTTTGAGTCGGAGTTGGCGCAATTGCCAGGTGAATACGCAGCACCACGTGGCTCTTTGTTGTTGGCCATGGTGAATCAAGAGGTGGCGGGATGCTGTGCACTGCGGCCCTTAGACTCTGCCGACTCGCCCAACGCGGCGGAAATGAAGCGCTTGTATGTCAGGCCCGCATTTAGAGGCCTTGGCTTAGGGCGTCAATTGGCTGAGAGTATTTTGGATGCAGCGCGCCAATGCGACTACAGCTGCGTCTTGTTGGACACGCTCGATGAGATGGAAACTGCGCGAGCGCTTTACGAAGACCTTGGGTTTGAAGAGGTTGCACCCTACTATCACAACCCACTGCCTGGTGCGCACTATCTCCGCGTGATGCTTTGACGTGCGACCAGGCGCAATGGCTGTTTAGGCCTTCACTTGAGACAACATGGTGTCAGCATCGCTGACTTCAAATTTGCCGGGGCCTTCGATGTTCAAAGTAGCCACTTTGCCATCTTTCACCAACATGGAATAACGGTTGCTGCGCAAGCCCATGCCGCGCGCTGTGAGGTCCAATGTCAGGCCTGTGGCCTTTGTAAAGTCGGCACTGCCATCACCCATCATGCGTACTTTGCCTGTGCTTTTCAGCTCACGGCCCCAAGCACCCATCACAAATGCATCGTTCACGCTGACACACCAAATTTCATCGACACCGGCGCCTTTCAAGGCGTCAAATTGCGCAACATATCCAGGCACGTGCTTGGCTGAACATGTGGGTGTGAAAGCACCTGGCAACGCAAACAGTGCGATGGTTTTACCAGCTGAAGCTTTGGCAACATCAACGGGGTTGGGGCCAATGCTGCAGCCATTGCCTTCTACTTCGACGTACTCAGTCAGTGTGACTGCGGGAATGGTGTCTCCGACTTTGATCATGGTGATTCCTTCAAAAATAGCTTAGTTAAACGAAAAAAAACGACCCACTATTGTGAGTCGTTTTTTGAAAGCTTGCTGAAATGAGCTGATAAAGCTTAGATCGAGACAGCCTTTTCAACCAAACGGGTGGCAACCCAGTTTTTGGTTTTGGAAATTGGCTTGCTCTCGGTGATTTCAATCACGTCGCCCACGCCGTATTGTCCAGTTTCGTCATGTGCGTGGTACTTGCTTGATTTGGCAACAATCTTGCCGTACAAAGCATGCTTCACGCGACGCTCTACCAAAACCGTGACAGTTTTGGCGCGCTTGTCGCTGACCACCTTGCCGATCAAGGTGCGCTTGAGGGATGTTTTAGCTTCCGTCATGGTCACTCCTTATTTGGCGGCTTGCTTTTGGGCAAG
>JACCDJ011072127.1_pt1 | contig 14346 bp, 40 predicted proteins | sample 7444481 | NCBI WGS metagenome assembly JACCDJ01 (sample SAMN15323435, study PRJNA562643) | freshwater metagenome | isolation source: river surface water | place: USA:Blue River Watershed | collected 2017-08-15 | reverse complement strand
TTGATCAATATAACCACCGTGTTATATTCTGTCATGACTTTACTGGAGAGATTCGCTTTTATGATTACGATCATCATGCTAATCTACTCGATGAGTATTCAGCCTATTTTGTAAAGGGTAAGATGGAAAACTTTCAAATTATACACGAAGGAAAACAATTATGAGCGATAATATAGACTATAACGATTATTTCCCTCTTAAGATGAACTTAGATAAGATTAGTAAGGAGAAGTCTTTCCTTTCTATTACTCGACTCCTAGCTATCGATCTCATGGAGAACCCCTATCTCTCCATTGGTTCCTTCATTCAGAACATATCTGATCAGGACATTGAAGATTTCATGCAATTGATTGAGCATGATAATGATCTCGCCATGGAGAATATGTTCCTTATTACCGAACTATTGGCTACAGCAGAAGGATTGCCTTCGGAAGATCTATCAGTGCTAACCGAACGTTGCAATATTATGGCGAGTTATATTACAATAGAGTCATTGGCAAGGAAGAACTTAGTCAAAGTGCACTATGAGAACATGTCCTTTGGCGAAGAGTTTAACAAGAAGGTTGTGGTTGAAAGGCTAGTCTAATGTACAATGTGGGCGATCAAGTTTCTATCAAATGCAAATTTCGTTCTAACTATCTCTTCAGTGAGACTGGTTATGATGACTTTGTAATTGAGGGAACTGTAATCAAGACGCCCTCATACATCAATTATGACGCTGTCACTGTTAAGACCAATAATCCTGATTTGCCTATCAGTATTGTTCCTACTCGTACTATAGAAGGCTTTGTGCACTCTCCTATCGTCAATAACATTGAGACGCACGAAGTCATCTCTGGAGCAAATACATACATCGTAACAGTGAATTCAGGAAAGGTCTCTTGCTCATGCGTTGGATTTCAATTCCGTCGCTATTGCAAGCATTCGGACCCTTATAAAACATGACACAGAAAAAGAAAAAAGAAGAATTAGTCACCTCAGAAGCCCATTATGACAATAAGGGTGAGTGGAAATTCTTTGTGAACGACGAGAGAGTCACCGAGGAAGTCTACGTGCAAATCATGAATGATCATGTGGCTTGGTGCCGTGAGCAAGAAGCATTAGCCGCAAAGGCAAATGAAGAGGTTACTCCGGTGAAAAAACGATCGAAAAAGTAACTATATCTAGTTACTTGCATTAATTTCTCCATCAGGTTATAATTCATACATTGACTAGGAGAGATAAATGACAGAAATCAAGTTCGTCGGTGGTAAGTATATCGGCTACGTTAACGGCAAGGAAGTCGTTAAATCAACAAGCAAGTATTACGTTCAACGTAAAATCGGCTCTATGCCTACTCCGGAGTTTGTGGAGAGCGCTCCTAACTCCTCTACTGAATTCGATATCAATCAGCGCTTTGGCTTTGTGACAGACTTAGTTACTATGGTTGCCTCTGGTGCTACTCCATCGGCTGTTATTACTGGTGAAGGCGGGTTGGGTAAAACCTTTACTGTGATCCAGGCATTGCGTGCGGCCGGATTGAAAGATATCTCCGAAGTCGAAGTGGGCGCCGTTGTGCCTCCTAAATCTACCTATCGCGTTGTCAAAGGCTTCTCTACTCCTAAAGGCCTCTATCGCATTCTCTTTGAGAATCAGAACTCTATCATTGTCTTCGATGATTGTGACTCTGTGTTGAAGAATGACGATGCATGTAACATTCTCAAAGGCGCTCTTGATTCCTTTGATAAACGTATCATTACTTGGAACTCTTCACGTGACGAAGAAGATTTGCCTCGTTACTTCCAATTCAAAGGCGGTATCGTCTTTATTTCTAATATGCAGATGAATAAGGTTGAGCAATCAATCCGTTCACGTGCTATGTGTGTTGACTTAGAGATGACTACATCACAGAAGATAGAACGCATGGAAGTCATCATGAAGTCTCCTGATTTCTTGCCTGACGTTCGTGAAGCTGTTAAGTTTTCTGCTCTGTCATTGATCAACGAATTGAAAGATCGTTCTAAGGAAGTCAGCCTGCGTACGTTGATCAAAACCGCACGCATTGCCAACACCGGCAATCCTAACTGGAAATCATTGGCTGAATACATGCTCCTTCAAGGTTAAAAAGTAACTATAAATGGTTACTTGACTTATTTCCGATATTTCCTTATAATTAACGTACACGATAAGGAGAACGATATGAGAGTCGAAGTTGGAAGCCTCTATAGAGTTGAATGCAGAGAGTACGAACGTGGATATGGTCAGAGAGATATGGGAACATATTTCTTTACTACAGAAGAAGAAGCTAAGAAGTTTTGTGAAGAGTATGCAAGTGGTGATAGCGAATGCTACTATCGTGCAAGCTACTCAAAGGTGGCGTAAATGAACATCAATCTAAACCTCACTAAAGCCCAGGCCGAACTACTCCATGAAATTGTTGAGATGGATATAATTCGTGTTGAAAGCCATGATATGGATAACAAGTATATGATTCTTCAACGCCTTTATTCAATTTCGGCTAAACTTCATGATGCACTGGAAGTAAAATGAACATCTATACTGTAAGAGATAATCTGAAGAACACTATCGCTGGCAAAGAAAAGTATCTTGCCCAAGTTGATTCTGCTCTTGCTGGAGGTCTTGCTAGTAGCCAGCTACGCATTGCATTGTCAACTACCCAAGAGTTTCTGTCTATCAACATCGATGAACTCAAGCACATCCTAGCAGATGTAGAGAAGTGTTGTGAGCAACACAATGAAATGGGCTGGGCTTTGAACCCCGAACGCATGGGGCAATAAAGTAACTATAAATGGTTACTTGACTTATTTCCGGAAAAAGACTATAATTGTGTATCAATTAAGGAGTAAGTAATGTTAAGTTCAGTTTCAATTTGCCGTTTAGTTAAAACTATTCGTCCTCATTTCGGTGTTTGGGTAGATAAGTCTAAAGCTAAGAATCCCGACCCTTCTATTCGCTATTGCGCTTTCCGTTTCTACGACTTAAAAGATGCTTACGATGTTGCAGAAGGAATGAAGGAATTAATCAGAACCGGAGGTTTTAGCAATTCCGTTAAAATCACTAGTTCCCATCACCTCTACTCTACCTACGGCGGAGCCTATTACGTTCGTATCGTAGCGACAAAAAGTAACTAATAATAGTTACTTGCATTAATTCCGAAAAAAGACTATAATAAGTCATCTTAAGGAGAAAATGATATGGCAAAAGCAATAGAACCTTCAATGCGATATTTCGATCCTATCTTAAACGTTATGATCAACGTATACGAAGAAAAGAAGGTTAAGCGTAAGGCATGGATGCGAGGGGAAGCCTTTGCATGTTCTAAGATGCGTATAGGCGATGAAAACGATCGCATGTTCGCCCGATTCACTCGTAAAAATGGAAAGTACTAATATGTCTAAGATGTCTGAAATACAAATGATGATCCTTGAACAAATTGAGGATGGTGAGACCTTTGAGGAAATCGCTTACAATGTGACTTGTGAGTATCCGGTTGATTTCTCTACCGCTTTGGGCTGGGTATGCCAGGTGGCGGAGAATTTGGATGAGATGTCCAAGCAACTTTAAGGGTTGCCTTAATTTCGGATTCCGGTTATAATTAGGTATCAACAGGAGAAACAGATGAACAATTACAATGAGTTTTCAAAGGATATGCAGCGCCTCATTGATCGTACCATTATGGGCTCTATTGATTTTTGTATGGATATGATGCAAGACTCAGAGGAAGACGAAGTAACCAATCTTAAACAATTCCGTGAAATGGTCTATAGTCAGGCTATCTATTTCATGCAAAATGAGTTAGATCCGGAATATGCAGATATCGTAATTCCGGAACGTTTACTTGAAGCAATCAGGGAACGTACTAATTCAGCCGTTCAAATCTCTTTCGAATTTAAAGGAGCCTAATATGCCATCGATGTCCTATTGCATGTTTGAGAATACCGCCGGTGAACTGGGCCAGTGCCTGGAGGCTATGGAAAATGCGGAATCGATCGAAGACCTAGATCTGAACAAGTACGAAGAAGCCGCTTTTTATTCCATGTTCCGGATTTGCCGGGATTTCCTAGCCGAACATGAAAGACTTCTAAACAAGGAAAACGCATGAATGATCATGATAAAGACAATTACGAATACATCATGTCGTTATCAGAAGAGGACTATGATATGTTCCTAGAAACGGCGAGTGAAGACGATTTGAACTATCTTCAGGAAATAATGGATCAAAAGAAAGTAGATCTACAAATGTCCTTACACGAATATGAAGACAAATTGGCGGAATTAGATACCTCATTGGCTATGGATGTGTTGAAGAAGTATATGAAAGGCACAAAATGAAAGATTTAAAGGAATTCAGCTTTTACCTAGATGCTGTTCACTATTGTAGAACACATCATATAGATCTATCGAAGATAGTAAAAAAGAATTTTAGAATATGGAATATAGAGAATGTATACGGCTGAGGATATAAAAGAGTTCATGGAATGGTATGGAAAGCCATTGCCAGATCCAGAGCATTGTCCAAGAGAATTAATGTATCTCTATAAACTTTTCATGTATACCAAGACATTAAAACAACAAGAGAATTGAAGCTCGCTTGTTCTCCCAATGCCATGATATAGTGTAAGACATAGTGAAAACAATTATGCTCTTTAAACTTACATTCCGGAATTAATATTGAAATGTTCAATACAACAGAGCATTATAAGGGCTCTCCAAAAATAGTGCAAGTAACTATAAAAGATTACTTTTGAATGCCGAAATAAAGTTGCATTTAATTCCGAAAAGAGACTATAATATCACTATGATGAAAGGAAATGATATGTCTACTGCTTCTAAAGTGTTTGATGCGATGGTTTCGGAATTGCAGGAAAAAGGTAAATCCGATTTGGGCAAGGATGTGTTTCAGCATCTGGTTGCGGAACTCGAATTGTCCGGTGAGGCTCAACGGTACGTAGAGTTGCCTTAATTAAGTAAATCGGTTATAATCAGTTGTCTGGGAAAGGAAAGTCAAATGTCTAAGATGATCTACACAATCAACGACGTAACAGGTAGCAAAGGCCAAGCACGTCTCGATCATTACAACAAATGGCTCAATGACCCAAAACGTGAATTCGGAACTATCTATCCAGGATATCCCGAAGATGTTAAAAAGCCCATCTCTCGTAAGAAAGGAAAAATGATGGAAAACGTTGCTGTTGAAACTAAGGTTGCCAAGCCAGTGAAAGCTACTAAGGTCAAAGCGGAATCTACCGCAAAGGCGCCACGTGATGGCTCCAAATTGTCCAAGGCCTTGGAGGTAGTCAAAGCCACTGGTAAGGATGACAAGGAGGCCTGTTTGGTGGCCATCGTTAACGCATTATCCGTGACCCGCGGAAATGCCTCTATCTATTACGCTAAATCCTTGGCGATCCTGGGATGATGGGTCCGGAACGGTGCAACGCCGTTCCCACAATTTAATCAATACGGTTACCTAATCCACTAGGGGACTGGTCGGAATAACGGGGCGGCGGCCTCCGGTTCAACGGCCACTCAGGAAATCATGTGGGCCCGGGGGCAGCATGACGGTGGGGCAGTTAGGCAGTAATGACGGTATACAACGTATGGATCGCAGCCTACGAAAAGGACGTATACATGTTCCGTATTGGTAACTATTTCTAGTTACTTGCTATATTTCCGAAATAAGACTATAATTGATACAACAACAGGAGAAAACAGATGGATGCAGTATCGATCGCCGTAGTAGTAGTATCAGCCGTATACGTGGTGTGTACAGTATTGTCTCTAGTAAAGGAATAAATCATGTCAGTAGAAGAATTGATGTTGGATACAGGAGCAGATCTAGGTATGACGTTACAACAAGAAATCAACATGTATGGCATGTCTAAATCAGATATCCGTGAACAGTATATGAATAGCATTACGGCTAAGACTTCTGGTTTAGGAATGGTGGTGATGGGCATTATGTCCGATTGCCAAGAGATGCTCAACATGGGTGCCGGTCCACGTAGTGTAGACTACGTTCGGAAACAGATGAATATCGGAAAATACATCCTAACGGAGATGTTGTCCGGCGAACGCTAAGACTTGCGGAAACCCCGGTCGGTAACGCGGCTAGGTTTCCGAAACAGGTACCGGTAGGTATACGAGCGGGCTCTATTAGGTACCCCGATTTCCTAAAAATTTTCCCCGCGCAAATTTTCTCTATAAGGTCCCCCTATGAATCCTATTCCTCATTCTTCTCTTTTCGGTACCCCAGAGTCACTCGAAGCCTTGGATGCCCAGATCCGTCAATTGTCTGATTCGGAAAAGGCTATTGCATATACCTACACCATGTTGGCATTCAACTATGCCTATAAGTTAATAGAACAAAACAAATGATTTACATCAACCTGTTCTTTGCCGTATCCTTGGCCTACATGTCAGTGGACTTATTTAAAGAAGGCCGCGATAATCTAGGATGGATCTACATTATGGCCAGTGCCATGAATGCCGCCGCCTATGCGGCCGTTGTCTTTTAGGAATGATATGAGTGTTCTGGATATGATTATTGAATTGCGTGGTGGTATACCCGATAATTGTGATTTCTGTGGACAGTTGTTTACAGAAAAGAATTATCCTACACCGGAAGAAGGTGGGGAATGGGCATGCATTGAATGTGTTAAACGCTGGGAACAGGAACAATGATGGAATTACGTTGGTATGTGCGTCCGAGTTGGGATGGTCCGGTAAAGGTATTGCAGTACCGTGTTGAGGTTCCTTTGTATGCCTATACCGATCAAAACCTTGCTACGGCGGGGGCTACGCCGGCGCCTACGGCGCAGTTGATGACGCCTGTTTCCTATGCCTGGGGCCCTTGGAAAGATGTTCCGGAAGAGTCTAGTGTTTGATGTTATAGTCAGGCTGTTGGTTTATCTTTTCTATTTCTTGGTGTGCTTTCTTTGGCTGTTGTTTTTATTGCCTTTGGTATATCATATTGGTAAATGGATAGGATTGGTATGAACGAACGAATTAAAGAGCTGATGGAACAATCAATGCCCGCGATTGATTGGAACGCCAGACACGGCGTTGAACTCGATAACGGCGAACGACTTAAACATATGACCGACTGGTTTGATAAGTTCGCCGAGTTGGTCATTAATGATTGTATCGATAAGATCGAAACATATCGGATTCCTGTTGGCAATAGTCCCGCCGGTGAAATGGCATGTGAATGGACCTATGAGGCTTTGAAAGAGATCAGAGACGAAATCAAAGAACATTTTGGAATGTAATATGACCTATAGCGACTTGATATCTGATGGTGGTATGGATCCACGTGAACGTGAACATATTGGCTATACAGAAAGAGAAGAAGGGTTCTACCCCCTGTATGCGCCCGTTAAAGGTTCTGTAGTCACCCATGCCTTCATTATGTGTAAGTACTGTGACGGTCTAATCTACCATTGTTCTGGGCCTAGAATGGATGCTGTATGCTTTGAATGCTATGATAAAGAACCGGAGATGAGATGAACGATGAAATCAAAGAAATGTATAAAGAGGGTTTTCATATCGAGGTCATCATGAGGTTGTTGAATGTATCTCTTGACACTGTGTTGAATGCAATATGGGGAAGTAAATAATGGCAAAGTTCTTCATTTACGCTTTAATACTAATTTACGATTTTGCTTTGATTGCAGGAACGGCCTTTTTGGTTGACCAACGAGATTGGTCGGGATGGTGGTTCTTGTTGACTACCGCCTTCTTCGTCACACCACGTAAGGATAAAGATGGATCATGTAACAAAGATTGAGTGGGAAGATCTACACGTTGTATACGTGACCAATTATTATGATATCCCCCTGACCGGTCTCTGCCTTTGGAAAGGCAAACTTGAAAAGTTTGAGATCGATGATTTTGAATACGGTAAGTACCGTGTTATTCATATGAATGTGTTCCAGCGCCTAAAGGCACGCTTTGATAAAAAGATGTTCGAATGGTTCGTTGGCACCCATTGGTCATATGATAATGGTAGACGCACTAACTATTACTATACCCGTTCCCCGGAATGGTTACACAATGCAGCATTTAAGTTTTACTATTGGGTGAAAAAATAATATGGGATCAGGTGATAAGTTCGAACTCAGAATACTCAAAGGCTTTGGATTAGCCTTTTATTTTGATAGATTTCCACACGAGTGGTCATTTAACATTTTGATTGGGTGTGTAAACATCTATTTGGGTTTTGGTAAAGGCTATGACGAACCAGGATATAGAAAATGAAATGCCCGCATTATTTTAGTTTAAGTGAGGATACTGGTCATATACTGATTGGCTGGAATAATGAAAAGCCAAGTCAAATTTTTATGTGGGCCCAGGATATCCAAGGTGTTGATAAACACAACATTGTACTACATCTCAACAAAGCTGCTAAGATTGGTTTTGATGCAAGGGCGGAAGTTATTAAACAGGTACTGGAAATTAAATGACAAGATATTCATGCTTATTTGTGTTCGGTGTAGGTATTGGTAAGATGCATTACTTTACCGATGTTCCTAGTATTAACGATATTAGGGAAGGTTTTTGGGTGGACGAATCCTTTGAATACGTTAAGTCTGGTAATAACAAATACTGGATCCCACCTTCTAGAATTCTCCACGTAGAGAAAATACATGACTGACGATCTAGATTTCTTCCGTATTCGAGGTCATTGGGTAATTCGTAAAGTACCTAATACCAAGGATCAGTATTATGTGGCTTGTGGTCATCCACCGGTTAACGTTTTGTCAATCTACGGAATAGTTTCACAATGATGATTAAATGGGAAGATCTGAGCCCACTCTGGCAGCTCCGAAACCAATACAGTGACCTGCATAAGGGTGTCTTTGGCTATCGTCCCGATTACGAAGAAGTAGATAAACTGACAGAATTCCAACTCCAGGAACGGTTTAACCATCTTTTAAGCTACCTCGAAAAAGGTGGCTATGTTTAATTAGTTCATCTATAATAGAGTCATGCAACATAAAATCTTAGACCATGCCCGTGACCGTGACGATGTTATCGTACGTGTTGGTGACTATATCCATTATTGGCGTATGGAGACTTCTGTACGTATAGAGAAGATTGTCCATAACTACGGCGGTGCCGTTCTATTCTTTAATAACGGCGATCGTGCCGCTGCTATGGATTGTTGGGTGCCAAATGAACAATGAACAAGGCTATTTTGTAGACACCAGTGTAATTAATGCTATGATGGCTAAGGCTAACATTGAACTGGCTCAAAAGGTGGATAAACTTATAAAAGTGATAGAAGGTAAAAATATGACGTTGGATGAATTTATTGAAGAGATGCGTAATCGAGTTCTCTTTGAAACTATCGATATGGATCCTGATGCCAAGTATTTGGTACGAGGTGTTGTTGAGTCCGTTCTCCACGACATGAAGAATACCGAACGTTGACGTGAGTGGGCACACATTTAATCGTAACCTCAATGCCAAAGGTATGTTTGTGTATTGCGGACGATGTGGTCTAGTAAGGCTAAACAATAAAGCTACTACCAAGGCCATTAATAAGCCATGCATTGGGTTACGAGACTTAGATGATGAAGAGTATTTGAAAGTTACCAAGGGTAAGAGATGAGCATGTTAAATTGGGCAATGGACTTTGATCAAGAGTCTAGATTGGATAGTTATGAGAAAAGAATTAAACTTCTTGAACAACAAGTCCATGTGCTCAAAGAATGGGTTGATTATCTTAAGTCCGAACTTGATAGGGTAAAGAATGAGAAAACGTGATATTGCCAATATGCGGGCAACAGAAGATGAATGGAAAGAGTTTATGAGTTCAGATGTCCGTGATTGCCCAGTTTGTGGGTCTACAGCCTCTATGGAGGCTTCTGTGCCTTCGGCAAAGGGTGAACGCACCTGGCAAAACCTCTACATCAAGTGCAACGATGATCACGGTGTTAGCTGCCGTGCAGAAATTTCTGTATTGGTAGATTTTGATTATGTCAGTAACGGTAACGATGTGTTACTGGCGGCATGGAACGTAATGGCAAAGAAAGTAAGTAATGACTGAGAGAGAAGTAATTGCATTAATGACCGATACTCTTAAATCGGTCAGGGAAGCTATCGTATATACATTCCCACCAGGTAACTTGAATAAAGAATTATTTAACAGAGTTAATCTAGCACTAGGTATTGGATTAGATAAACTTAATGAGAAGAATAATGAAGCACCAAAAGCACCACGACGTACTAAAGGTTAATTGGACAAACAAAGAAATGGATAACCTCTCACTTTGTAACATCCGTTCACCTATTCGTAAGGAAGCGATGAGACTAAGGCATCTCCGTTCTTCCTTTGAAAGCAAGAAGCTGTACGTTCCTTACAAAGTAGCCTTGACCGGGACAATATAAGTCATACCGTTGCTAGGTTTAGCCCATTAAATATCCACTGAAATATGGATAGTTATTCGTTAGGTCGGTAGTGCCTGGATATGATGCTGTAGCACTATCAGAAATAAAATAAATTCTTACAGTATCACCTGCTGATAGGCTGAGCATAACGTTTCTTGCCGCATTGTGTGCATACTCACTACCTGTAGCACTACAATCAAGCCTTAAATGCTCGTCGCCAACAACGCTGTTGTTAACATATATGTAATAACGGAAAACAGTATTAGTAGTACCACCGATGTTGCCCCAAGAGAAGAAATAGGTACCACCACCATCAGCTGGTACAGTGAATATACCAGTCGAGGTATTATAATGACTACCTACATTAACTCTTGTTGAAGGAAATACCCAATAGCTACCGTGAGTGTAAGAACTACCTGATACACCATAAGCATAGAATCTTGGCTGGGTAGGAAGCTGCATCATCTTATTCTTTAAGATGATGGTAGGGAAATCACTAAATGATTCTGTACCGGTACACAGCCAAATAGACTTAGATGAGCCGCGGTTTGAAATAGTTACTTTACCAGCACCATCATGGTTTAAACTTAACCCATCAGTTGCATATGCAGCATAAGTTCCAAAAGTTTGTGTTGAACCGCCTAGACCAAAGTAAGTTCTCTGCACATTATTTTCAGCAAATTGCATTAAGAAGTAGTTACCGGTATCAGTATTATTTAAGTTAATAATAGGATAACCACTAGTATCCATTCTTAGCGAACCGCCAGTAATGTGTAATTTTGCTGATGGAGCAGAATTTGCAATGCCAACAAAGCCATTTGCAGCAATGTAGATGTTTGTACCTGAGCCACCGTTATTAGAGTTTAATACTAATGCGCCTGCGGATTCAAACCAAGAGCTTCCAGTATCTGAATAAGCAATACCTAGTCTTGCACCTGCGGAGTTATAGAACCCTATACCGGCTAAGTTAGCAGTTCTACTTTGTATCTTGACTGTACTGTTGCTTGCCACCCAATCACCAACAACATGTAACGTTGCATTGTTAGCAACATTAGTACCTACACCTACAATACCTTCGGTCGATATCGTTACTGTATTACCTGTACTATTTGCTACTGTGACTGCCCCGTTGACAAACATGCCCCCGGATGCCCTGACTATGCCTGAACCTTTTGGTGTCAGGGTTAGGTCAATGTTTATATCTGTTCCAGCAACAGCTAATGACGGTGCAAAACCACTAGGGGCGCTAGTCCAAACACCATAATTAACCGCGTTTGCTGCTGATGAAATAGAAAGTGAACGCAAACTATTTGGCTGTATGCGGATATCAGTTGTTCCAACCGTCTGTAAATATAGAGGAGATGTACCTTTTGATTGAACAACTAAACCAACATTAGAGTCAGCACCTTGTGCTGAAATAACGGGGGCACCAGTAGTAGCTGCTCCTGTGACCTGTGCATAGTTAACAGCGTTGGCGGTGTGAGCTATTCGTAACTGGACAGTAGATACACTTGACCCTGTACCGAAATTGTAGTTACCCGTACCGCGTGTTCTAAACGACAAGCTCACGTTGTTATTTGAACCCCAAGCTCCTATGATAGGGGTACCTGTTCCCGATGAGCCGTCAATACCAACATAATTGGCATTTCCAGTCGTTCCTTGAGAAGCACCAACCTTTAAACTTTCAGCATCAACAGGTCCACCTAAAGAAGCGTTGCTTGATGCAACAAACACCCCGGCTACCGATCCTCCAGCAAGAGGCAAATATAAACTAGCCGCATTTGCTACCGCATTAGAGTATGCACTTGCAATACCAGTTAAAACAGTGGTAGAAAAACTAGCATCATTACCTAGCGCAGCAGCCAGCTCGTTTAATGTATCTAAGGAAGCAGGTGATGCATTAACTAAGTTTGCCACCTTTGCATCTGTATATGATGCAGCGTTTGCAACTGCATTAGCAAAAGCATTAGCAGCTCTATTATCTGTATATGTGCGCAGGGTAAGCGCAGTATTTCCACCAACGGTTGCTGAATCATTAGTCAATACTGTATCTAACGTTACGGTATTTCCTGCTACGTTAACGGTTGCGTAATTTGCTAATTCACCTAGTTCCAGTGCTTTTGTCATAGTGTCTCCAACGGAATATCCTTATTATTTAGGATCGTGCAAAAAGTAACTATTTTTAGTTACTTGCATTAATTTGCTGGAGTGACTATAATTAACATAGGTTGATAAGGAGCTCTATATGACAATGCCAGCAGGTAAGTATTATGTCGGTGATCTGTGTTACGTAATGCATGATGAATGGAATGAATTCTGCAAGTTGACTATCAAAGGCAACGAAATGCTTGAAGGTGAGTTTAACCTAAAGGATGGTCGCCGTTTTGCTTTCTACGGCACAAAATGGGGCGATGGTGTTTACAAGGATACTAAAGGTCGTGAGTATAATGTTGATGCCGGGCTTATCGGTTGTATCAAAATTGACGATATTAAGTTAGATAATGATGAAAACTATTTGGATGGTGGTCAAGTCATTGAGTTCGTATCCGATTTCCGTACTTCTGGTGGTCGCAACGAACTCGGTCGTGACTGGGATGGTGTTATTCAGTTTGGTGAAGTAATTATCGGTACTGATGGTGACGATGAAGACTACTGATCGTTATATTGCACCCAATGTATGGGTGTCTGCACAAATTTACTTTGGCAGTAAACGTAGAGTCGGTTCCTCACTTACCAAGGCTGAATACCGTGCACGTTTATTAGCCAATGCTAAACTCATGTCTATTGCACTTCAAGAATTTAGAAAATATCTTGACTTCAGCAAAGATACCGATATACGTTTGACCTCATTGAAGAAATGGTCGGTCAGAGGTACGTTTAATGGTGAGACGAATATTGCCAGTATTCGCTACCGCACTGGTTTCAAGAGCATGCTTGAGACTCTTGCCCATGAATTAGTTCACGGTGAACAATTCCATCAAGGTAAACTCAAATACGTCTGGGATGAAAAGAACTGGGCGGCAATGTGGAAGGGTAAGAAGCATAAAATTGCTATGATGTCCAACATACCTGCCTACATGGAGCTGCCTTGGGAGAAAGAAGCTTTCCAGCGCCAAGAAGCACTTGCTGCAATGGTGTATGTTGATATTCTTAAACGCATTGGTGAATTAACTGATACTGAACGTGAGGTGTTGCAATGATTGATAGATTTGATTTGGAACAAGATATTATTAAAGCCTGGGGTATTCTCGATGACCTCAAAGTCGCCAAGTCTATGGAAGAGGTAGAAGCTATTCGTAACTACTACGATATTAAGTTTGATAGACTCTGGGATACCTTTGAATCCGTAGTTGCCAACTATAACTTCTCCGAAAAGATAGATCCTAGAAGTAACTAGTTTTAGTTACTTGCATTAATTTGCTCGAGTGACTATAATAACGTATGTTTAATTGATTTGGAGTGATTCATGGCACATAATGTCGAGACGATGGCTTACGCAGGTGAAGTTCCTTGGCACGGTTTGGGTAAACAAGTACCCTCTGATTTGTCTCCTGAGCAAATGCTCAAGGCTGCTGAGTTAGACTGGACGGTTGAGAAAGTTCCCGCCTTTGCTAGCATCGATGGTAAGAAAACTTCTGTGGGCTGGTCAGCATTGGTTAGATCAAGCGATCACAGTATTCTCGACGTTGTGTCTAATGAATGGAACCCTATCCAGAATCATGAGGCGTTTAACTTCTTCGAAGAGTATTGCCGTGCCGGTGATATGGATATGCATACTGCAGGCTCACTTCGTGATGGTCAAATCGTTTGGGCTTTGGCCAAGGTAAAAGAATCGTTTGAACTCTTTAAAGGTGATCAAGTTGATAGTTATCTTTTATTTACCAATCCTCATCGCTTTGGTCAGTGCATTGACATTAGGTTTACTCCGATTAGAGTGGTTTGTAATAATACTCT
>JACCDJ010386624.1_pt1 | contig 14352 bp, 14 predicted proteins | sample 7444481 | NCBI WGS metagenome assembly JACCDJ01 (sample SAMN15323435, study PRJNA562643) | freshwater metagenome | isolation source: river surface water | place: USA:Blue River Watershed | collected 2017-08-15 | reverse complement strand
GGAACAGTTTCCTTGTTTAAGCGAATATTCTGCCCATACGTTTAATTAGAATCGATTTGTTCCCGAAAATGAACTTCGCCGCTAGACAAACGAGCGTTTAATGCAGAAAGAGATTTTAGCTCTTTTTAAGCAAGTTTGGTGCGTAATTAGAGACACCAAAATTGACGTAACTAAATGTTTCGGATTCCATTCACAAAACGGGAAAACCGATGAAAGTTTACGCTAATTTATCAATCAACTTCTGGCTTAGAGCCCCAAAGTCAAAAATCAATCAAACACCCATTAAAGCAGTCTATTGCAGATTAATCATTAATAGCGAGAGATTAGACTTCAGTACATCAGTTAAAATAGATAGAAGAAACTGGTGTGAAAAAACCGAAAGGATTAAGTCCAAAAACGACCAAGAATTATTAGGCAATAATCGATTAGATGAAATTACACAAAAGCTAATTGAAGCACATAAATCCTTGTTTAATGAAAATAGACCCATTACTACGTTGACCTTAAAGAACAGATATGATTTTTTAGAAGGACAACTTAACAGCTTAAATACCACAAATAGAATCGGAACAATTATTGAAAAATATCTAGAAACGGTACTTATTCAATACGAGTCAAATCAATTAGCACAAAGCACAAAGAAAGCCTATTTCTGTACTGCGAAAACCTTTAGCTCGTTCCTTCCAACTGTCAACTTGGACCTTAATTGTACTCCAGACCAATTAAATAGAATGACATTCCTTGAGTTTGAAAAGTATCTACTAGTGACACGGAGACAAAACACTAATTCTGCCTACAGAGTCATAAAGCAGCTTCGGAAGATATTCGCATTTGCTTATGAAAACGATATGATTAAACAAAAGGTTGACATAAAATCCAGTCTTAAATACAAGAACCCAGAGCGAAAGTACCTAACATTAGAAGAGATACAAATACTAGAAAATACACCTTTGAGTTCTTCTCGCTTAGAAGAAGTAAGAGATGCCCTACTATTTTCAATTTATACAGGGTTTGCATATAATGAACTAGAGAAGTTATCTCGTGACCATATTAAAGAAATCAATGGTAGAATCTGGATGATTATTTCAAGGCAAAAGACGGGCAACCAACAGAAAGTTCCATTACTCCCAATGGCGTTAAATTTGATAGATAAATATAAGAATCACGAAAAGGCTAATCAAAGAAACAGGCTCTTCCCTATTCTATGCAATAAGGAATATAATAGATTTCTAAAAATAGTTCAGAGAGAAACAAAAATCTCCACTAGGTTAACAACGCATATTGGACGACATACATTTGCTACAACTATAGCATTAAGCAATGGGCTGGGCATTGAAAGCCTTTCCAAAATATTAAGTCATACAAGCATTAGAGTTACCCAAATCTATGCAAAGGTATTGGATACTAAAGTTGCGGAGGATTTTGATAGACTTCAGTCTGCATTAAACGCTCGTTTGTCTAGCGGCGAAGTTCATTTTCGGGAACAAATCGATTCTAATTAAACGTATGGGCAGAATATTCGCTTAAACAAGGAAACTGTTCCCAAGGAATATTTCGCCGCAAAATAAGCGTTTGATGCTCCTGGTAGGTCAACAGAATAAATTAGAAAAGCTCGCTGATTAATTTCAGTGGGCTTTTTTTCTGTCTAAATCCCAGAGGTGTCTCTAATTACGCACCAAATTTGATTAAACTGTGTGTTTCGGCTCAGCTAATTGCTGATAATGCGAAGGTATTACATTATTTGATTCGCCCGCAAAGTCAGTATAATTAATCTTATTTACTTAGTCCCCTCGGAGCTTCGTTCCTCAGCTCCTTCAGGTCTTCTGCGAAGCTCTTAATTCCCAAAACCTAATCGCCTAATCATCACCCACCCAGTTAACTTTTAGCGATTCTTCTTTTGCTGGGAAGGGGCTTTGATTATATATATAACCCCTGGAGCAGATGCGCACTGTATGCTATTAATATATGGCATATCCTACTGAATCGAAAAATTATCAGTTTATTGATAATCTTAAGCAAACTAAACCTTTAACCAATAATAGCTCGTATGTTTACGTTATGAGCGAGCAATCTACTCATATATTAGTGGTTAGGTATTATAAAAAGGAGTTGGACTTAGTCTGCTCCTTTTTCTTGTTTATAGGGCTTGATAATTGGATTATAAGGTACGATAATTGATTGCTAACCCATCTTTAACCTTGGCGAAGTATAATGCTCCAGAAGGCAAAGGAATGAGGTCTGCTGGAGAGGTAATAGTCGCCAGGAATAAGCCTAATTAATGACTTCAATAATTGACAGCTAAGCCCCGATATTTTACGTTTGAGGCAATCTATCTAAGACCTTGTTGATAGTGGAAATACGAGCCTAAATCAGGGTTGAATTAAGCTGTTAAATACGTAAATTTAGGCAATCAATATAAGGGTTAATAATATGAGGGTAAGCGCATTAACAGGCAAATTAGACAGAAGAGTTTATAACATTCCTCCTCCTCCTAACACAGCTCCAAAACGCTTCACTAAGACGCTATCTTTTAGAGTGGAAGCTCATATCGTGGACGAACTAGAACAGCTCTTAAAACGAAGATATGGGTCTAAGCGCGTGCCTATGAATTCAATGTCCTTTGTTTTAAGAACTGCGTTAAAGAAGAAGGTTAAAGAGCTGATGTTATCGCAGGTTAACTAGATTACACCAAACGAATTTGGGTTAAACTTGATTACATCGAACAAGTTAACAGTTCTTCTTAATGGCGGGGTGTTGTTAAAGGTTTACTTTATTAAAAGGGATAAGGAAAGAAAGGGAGCCTCACGCTCCCTTTCTCTTTCTCCATATGTTTCCACTACCAGTTTGCTCTAAACGTTGATTATGGGGTTAGAAGGGAGAAGTCTTCTATTTTAAGCGGAATGTTAAGCTTGTAGTTTTCCTGAAAGAACTGCTTAATAACCTTTTCTAAAAGTTCAGAATTAGACCTGGTAGTAACGAAACAATCGTGAATTGTAAAAAGTGGGATGTTTTCATATTCTGGATTATTTCCAAATGTAGATGCAAAGTGGAATATAAACATTTGTGCTTCCTTCGTCATTAATGTCCAAGCAGCATATCTATGGTCTACGGACTTTAATACTTCTAGTAACATTGCTATTGAAGGAAACCGAGCCTTTAACGCTTCTCTAATTAATCTTCTAGCCCTAGTCCTATTGTTACCTTTATCATTTATAACCTTTACCAGATTATCTTTAACGATGTCTCTGTTAAAAGAGGGGTCGACATCGATAAATGATTCATAGAGTTTACCTCTTTCGACGAGGTCTTTATAAATGATTAAATCTTCTGGATTCGTTTTTAGATACCTTAAGAATTTAACGAGCTTCCTCGGTCGAACATCAATATCTCTATCTAGATAAAGTTCTTCTAAGTAGTCGTGTTCACATATTATGCTTATTAAAAGCGGTTGTGTATTGGATACATCCAAACCAACCAATTCTTCATTATCATACCTTAAACTGCCTCTTAAAAATCTTGGAAGGTTGGTAAAGCTCGAATAGAACCTGTGGTTAAGGTCAGATGTTAGGTGATAGTCTTTGTCTTTAAATATATCAACTAGTGACAAATAATGAAGGTATTTATCTGGTTCGGATTTTCTAATGTTTAGCTCACTGATTATTTTATACGCTTTTGATGCATCTATTACAAGTTTGCCATCTTGAAACCATTTAATTAAAAAGGCGTAATCCTGCACAAAAATTTGATGAGGCAATTCAGCTGTTCTTGCGCCTTTGGGAAGCTTAAGGTCTTCCAGATATCTCTGTATTTTTCTTTCATTATTTCTGAACTCCAATGCTTTGTTTACAGGGGAAGATTGTATTGAATGATTTTTTACACCATCAGCATAAAAGTATTTGTCTGCTAATTGGTATTCCCTAGACGTCACTCCCTTTTCGTATGGAGCAGTGTTCTCAACGACCCCATTAACCAGTAAACATTCTAATATGTTCCTGTAGATGTCGCCAACGCTTCGCTTCAATAACGCTGCATTTAACACCAAAGTTCTACTGTCCTCTTTTCCAAGGGGCTTTTTGACGAATAGAGAGAGAATTCTAACTACCTTATTTGCAGGAAGGTTGTTTTTGGTACAAAAACCTTCTAAGTCAAAATTACTCGGATATCGTCCGTATTTAGATTTAATAGCCATTGGATAATTACTTAATCTATAAATTGTCAATGCGGCTGCAATTAAATAGATTTAAGTGATATTAAGGAGGGGCGTTTACATAACCTTCGATTCATCAACGCCATTTTTTCAAGTTAGAGTTAAAAACTATGAATAAGAACGTGTTTGTGCTTCGTGCAGATTTTGGGAGATATACCGATACCTTTAAGAAGGATGAATACATCGGAATAGGCTGGTTTCAGGATGAGCCTAATGGAGTAGACTTAAAAGATAAGGATTCTCTAAAGTCTGCCTATAAATCACTATACCCAGAACATCCATCAATGAGGATGAATCAAAATGTGGGTCAAGTTTATCGATTTGTTAATGAAATAAAAGTCGGAGATATAATCATTTCCCCTTATAACGACAATCATTTATTAGTAGGTATTATCGAGAGCGATGTATACTATAAAAAGGATGATACTTCTCCTTACCCTTGGAGAAAAAAGGTTAAATGGTTTAAAGAAACCATTAATAGACATAATTTGTCTGTACCCTTGCAAAACACGCTAAGGTCGTCGTTAACCTGTTTTAAGGTCAGTATGTCTGATGAGATTCTTTCTGCTATGGGCATAAATATAGATACAAATTCAGCTGGGGATTCTCGTATTAACATTGCACCTTCACCATTATCTAATTTTGAACTAATACGAAGACGATTTCTTGAATTAGATGCAACTGAGTTTGAGTTACTAGTCTCCTATGTACTTCGTTCTTTAGGCTTTGACCCAAGACAAGAGACAGGCAAGGTTGGAGATGGAGGCATAGACTTTGAAGGTGTATTAGACGTATTAGGTGTTGCTTCAATCAATCTTCAAGTACAGGTCAAGCGCTATGATAAAGGAGCGATTGGTGAGATGGATATGAGAAACTTCAGGGGCGCTCTCAAGATGGGATATCAGGGATGCTTTATCACACTATCCACTTTCAACAAAAAAGCTATTGAAAATGCCACAGACAAAGAAAGGCAGCCAATCCAACTGATAGATGGAGCTAGGTTTACAGAGATATTTATTGAGCAATATGATAAAATAATCGACTCGATATACAATGATGACCTGGATGATTTAGCTGGCAAGCTGAAGTTTAAGAAGTCGTTATTACCCATTTAAATTAACCATATAATAATTTTCGCTCGGATAAGTTAGCCTTAATTGCTTTCTTGTTTTAAAAATCGGATACATATGAAAAAAATAATACTATTTGTAATTACCTCCGTTCTTCTAAGTTCTTGTGCTGCAGAAATAGGTTCCCTAAAGCGTGATTATTCGAAAAATGTCAGCTCTTATCAATCTGATATGCCTTTCGAAAAGGTTTGGTCTAAAGCTATAGACTACTTCAGTGATAGGGGTATTTCAATCCAAACTGTGGATAAGTCCAGTGGCTTAATTGTGAGTGGCAATTATTCCTTCAGGAATACTGTTACAATTGAAAGTAGCGATGGTGGCTTTTTTGATAACGAAAAATGGGTAGTTTGCGCTTGTCCATTCCTTCCTGATGGAAATGTTATACCACCAACTGTTGCTGATGGTAATTTCAACCTAAGAATCAAGGAAGAGAATGGAGGGACTAGGATTAATATCAATCTGATTACTCGAGAATTTTATGAAAACGTAACAACATCAATTGGTCCTATCAGGATTGATAGAAAAGCTTTTTCAACTGGGGTATTTGAGAAGAAGATAGCAGAATTTATAGACCCTAATGCTAAGAAGCTGTAATTAACCGATTAACTGGTATGAAAAAAATAATCCTTGGTTTAATTATCATCCTCAGCCTTTTGCCAAAGCAATTGACTGCACAAAGCAATTCTGGCGTAATAGCAGGAGCAGCAGCGGGGGTATTAGCCATTGGTGCTGGAATAATTGCATCTATTGAAGATTCTAAAGAAAGGGCTGAATTAAGAGCAACTCAGCACGTATTATTGAACTACCCTGAGCTAACTAATTTTTCACTTAAAACCTTGGACTTTGAGGGGAAGAAACTAAAGGATATGTCTTCTGTTTCAGTAATTTCGTTTAAGGTGCAAGAGTTTACTCCAATGGATGAGCCGAAATTAAATGGCAAAAAATGGGTTTTATTTGGATTTACTAGTTTTGGTTGGATAAGTGAGCAAGGGATTGATTTCAGCAAAGTGCAGTGGTTTTTAATCGACAGAACTGAATGGATGAAAATGATGGTAGCATATGCTAAAGTTGCATCTGCTGAGAAAAATGAATCAACACTTAAGCAGAAAGTTGAGCGAGGCTTGATAGATAAAAAGGGGGTAAGAAATGGAGGCTCTATCGTGGTGCCATTTTACAAAAAGATGGAAGAGGATATGTACTTAACAGTCGATTACTCTGAAGATATGAAGTTGGTTTATAACGAAAGGTCTCTTGGGATATTTCTCAAAAAGACTGGGAATCTAGTTCAGATTCGTAATGCTGAATTAATTAAAACCCACGAATACCTATTTGAGTAATAGTTGAATACTTATGGCAATCCCTATCGAATTCATAAACCTTATCATCCGCAAATCAACCCTTGAGACCAAGTACAAGGGAGGATTACCGCAGTTTATTAAAGATGTTCCCAATCATTCCTTTCGGGAGGATGAAGAGCTTGTACGTTATGGTTGTATGAACAATTCAGACCTAGAGAGGTTCATTGACTTGACACTTGAGCGAGGTTTGGAATACAAGGAGAGGGATACCGATGACTTTGTAATTATTAACACTTTTTCTGGGTTAAGCTGGAAGGTTAGCTGGTTAGAGCACGATTATGTTGAGTGTTGGTCAGTTAAATAAATCGAGTGATGATACAAAAGAAATAACCTCAAGCATTATTAATCATAGGTAAAAACTAGACAGATTTAGTTGAAAGCACAATAATTAATGTGCCATATTGTTTGAGTCTCATTAATTACTTATTTATTCCATTCTCTTATTTTGAAAATAATCGCAACTATCAAAAACAAGCCAGCTCCCAATATATATAAATTAGAAAATAGGTTAATGTTAGTTACTCTTCCTGTGTAACCAAATATGTCCCATTGATTAAATTTAATCCGGAATATTAGTTCAGAACCTAACCCCGCGTAAAAAATTAGTATGGTATAAAGAGCAAAACATATAAGTAAGTATTTCATAGTTTTTACAGACTTAGAGCGTATAACGCAAACATATGACAATGTATCCAGCTAACTTATCTTGTGTAATATTTACATACTTTTCAATTTTAGTGTAAATGATGCGCGGTGTGAGGCTACTCCAAAAAGTGGTACTGAATACTGTTAAAATGGAACAAATGCTTTCATAATCTATAAATTTGAATTATTGTAGAAACACCATTTCAAAAACCATAGAAATTTTTATCTCGGCATTGAATCAGCAGCAGCCCGAATTGTATCAACGGAATCAAAACTATCCTGTTGCGTAACTTCAACAGAATCAATTAATGAAGAATCTGAAGTTTTTGATGATGTAGAAAAATTGAAATCCAATAATAGAAGCACCATAAGAATCAAAAATAATATCCCAATAATAGGTACTAGAATATTGCCCACCGTGTCACTTTTTATACTTATGACTTCGTACTTATCATTTAATTGAAGAACTTGATTAGCTAGTTTTACTTGGCTATTGGGTTTTACGAAATTGCTAGATGATTTAGTTGGAATAACACTATCAGAAATGTTTATCCCAAATTTATCAATTTGCTTGACTACAAGGATATCATCATTTAATTCGTAAGGATATGTAACTTCATAATGTTGTGATTTAATTACTCCTTTTTCGACTACATAAATATGTTTTACCGACAAAGTGTAGCCCAAATCCTCTTCAGAAGAAGTCAATTCTCCGCTATATGGTATACCATACTCATCCATAATCAAATCTTTGAGTTCTGATTCACAGATTATCTGATTAGGCAGCTCATAGATTTTTTCTCCTTTGCTTTTAGCTTCAAATTTTTTTAAAAAATTTAAAATATTCCCATCCTTTATGATATCATTTCGATAAATAATAAACGGGTTAGTAATAGTTCCACCTAATTTCATAATTAGAACATCAGGGTGTAAAAATTCAAAATCCAGGGTAATTATGTCATTTTTACCTCGGTTAATCAGTAGTTGACCTGTTGCTAATAGCTCCCATTTACCTTCAGTTGTTAAGCCGTTAATCGCCAAAAAAAGCCTTCCATCTCTATTAAATGTGTATTGATGCACTTCATTATTTGGCTGGAGTACTGTAAATAATTTATCTACAAATAACTCCTTTTTGTCTAAACGACTATTATATTGTCTTATTCTTGGTAATAACTGCTGAATGTAATTAATCATAGAAATGAATTTATGCCACCTTCTTCTCGTATAAATGCTTCTGGAACTCTACAAACATAGTACTTAATTTACCTAAGTCATTACCCAAAACCTCACGCGCATCCTCAAAGGATTTATACTTGCTTGTAATTAACGTTGGTAGCTTCTCTAGGTCGAGCTCTTCTACGCCTGATTCAACATACTTAGACAGAACAAACTCGATGAACTCCCTCTGCTTGCTATCCAATAAAGCAAAAATGGTTGCCTGAGATGTAGCTACACGCTCTTCCCTAGTCATCGCTTCATAGTTGCCATTGAAAACATACTCTAGAACATCAAATAGGTCACTCTTCTCCATATTGACCAATTTCTGAACAATCTCTAGGTCGCTTTTAGGGAAACCTGCTGCATCTAGCTTTTCTAGTAGCTCCTTTCTAGTGTTGGGCTTACTCCAGATTTCTCTAAGTTGTGCCTCGTCTTTGAACAAGTTGGGTAGCTCGCCAAACAAGTTATTTAGGAACTCTTCCGCTGAGATAGGCTTGCCTTCAGCACTCCAAAATGATGTCGCAATCATTGACTGTATCTCACGTTCTTTGCCGTCTCTGAGCTTAATCTTTACCTTCTTACGCTTTCCGCAGCTGCAATTTAACTCTCCGCATATCTCACAAGGTTGTGCTTCTGGTTTCTCACAAATACAAGGTCTTTGTCCACAATCTTTGCAAGGCACTTTAGGTGGTAGAGGTTCTCCAGCAGGTACAGGTTCCATAGGAGGTCCGTCCCATTCTAGGTCTTCAAATTTTTCAGATGCATTAACATAATCATATATAGTAAAGAACTCTTTACCTTCAAATAATCTCGTTCCACGACCTACGATTTGCTTAAACTCAATCATAGAGTTCACAGGTCGCAGCAGTACGATGTTTCTTATATTTCGGGCATCTACACCTGTTGAAAGCTTTTGTGAGGTGGTTAGTATAGTAGGTATTGATTTCTCATTATCCTGAAATTCTCGCAGAAACGTTTCCCCTATTTCGCCGTCATTTGCCGTTACACGTACGCAATAGTTTGGGTCAGTGCTTTTCTTAAATTGATTAACTAAGTCCCTTACAGCAGCTGCGTGTTCTTGTGTTGCACAGAATATGATGGCTTTCTCGTTCTGATTAGCTTCGTTCATATAAATCTGAACACGCTTAGCTTCACGAGCTTTTATTTCAATAATCCGATTGAAGTCGCTTTCTGTATATTTTCGTCCTTCCTCTACCTCACCTTCAACAATTTGGTCGTCGCTAGTATAGATGTATTCATCTAACGTCGTCTGAATTCGCTTAACCTTAAACGGTGTTAAGAAGCCATCATTTATTCCCTCTTTAAGGGAGTAGATATAAACAGGCTCTCCAAAGTAGGCATAAGTATCTACGTTATCCTTTCTCTTAGGGGTAGCTGTTAGTCCTAGTTGTACAGCAGGCGAGAAATAATTTAATATAGCTCTCCAGTTACCCTCATCGTTCGCCCCACCTCTATGACACTCATCAATTATGATAAAGTCAAAATAGTCAGATGGATAATCTCCAAAGTTAGGAGCAGGATTACCATCACTATCAACGCCACTCATAAAGGTCTGGAAGATGGTAAAGAATATACTTCCGTTTATAGGCACAGAACCCCGTTTCTTTATCTCACTTGGTTTAATTCTAACCAATGCATCATCTGGAAATGCGGAGAATGAATTGTACGCTTGATCTGCTAGAATATTTCGGTCCGCAAGGAATAAAATCCTTGGTCTTCTACTTCCATCACGACTTAAATTCCATCGCGTCTGGAACAACTTCCAGGCTATCTGAAAGGCGATGGCAGTCTTTCCTGTTCCTGTAGCTAGGGTTAATAGAATACGCTGCTGACCTTTGGTTATTGCTTCAATTGTATTTCTTACGGCAATCTCTTGGTAATAACGCAGTTGCCAGCTTCCGCTCTTGTCTTCAAATGGAACATTGGCAAACTTTAGTCTCCAATCATTCTTCTCTTGTTTGTCAGGAGTTGAATCCTTCGAACCAAAGGTCTTTTCCCATAGTTGTTCGGGACTTAAATAATCAGAAACAATTGATTCATAACCTGTTTTCATACAGATGCTATAAATCTCCTTACCGTTGGTGGAATAGGTCGTTTCTAGCTTTAGTTTCTCTGCATATTGCTTCGCTTGAGCTACGCCTTCGCCAACCTCCAGTTCATCACTTTTCGCCTCTACAACGGCAAGTTTAACCCCTTTGTATACAAGGATGTAATCAGCAATTATCTTTTTTGAACGTCCTCCTCCAGCTTGAATCTTACCTGCTGTGATGTTGTACTCACGCTGAATTCTAGAGCCTTCTACAACGCCCCAGCCGCAAGCCTTTAGCTTAGGGTCAATTAGTTCAGCTCTTGTTTCTGCTTCGTTCATACTAACTACTGTTAATCTATTATACCTTTCGCTACCTTTTTATGGTGGTAGTTTTCAAGTTCAAACCAGTCATATTTATCTTCAACCCATTTACCATTGCTATACTGGTATTGATATACAATTTGAGGCTTCATTTTAGACAGGTTATTAAATACAATATGCAATTTATCATTATTCTGAATATCTAATACTTTATCGAAAGCATCAGGTTCATTTAATCGTTTTAATAATGTAAGTCTATTTGATTCATAATCAGACTCTAATAGCCCCAATGGCATCATTGGTTCTCCAATAATCCAATTCTCTTTAGGATTTCCTATTCTGTACAATATCCAATAGCAGTCCATTGACTTAATCGAGCCCCTAGCACAGGTGCAGAACTTGATACTATCGGTTACTATACACATATATCAGCTGTGTTTAATTCACCATTAAACGCCTTCTGAAGGATAGACTTCTTTAGTTCTTCTAGGTCAGTTAGCTTTTGTTGGTAGATTGATTCTAGTCGATTAGTTTCGGCTGATAAAGCACATAGTTTTTCAACTAAAATTTGCTGTACTTTAATTGGTGGTAATTGTAATTCATAGGCAAATAAATGCTCTCTATTAACTTTTGGCATTCCAGCTCGTTGCGAGCCAAGAATCGCGTAATCAGTAAAATCTTTAGAAAGTAACAGATAAAATAAATATTCTTTGATAAGTAACCCTTTTTTAGGCACTAGTGGATAAATATCTGCACTGCATAATCCTTTAAATTCACAATTAACAACCTTCATTAAATAGGGTCGAATTTTGCTGTAAAGTATCATTGATTCATCGAACAAGAATTTTCCAGAAATTAGGTTTTCTTCCTCTGCAGTTTTTAAGTCTAATAATGTGCCTTTCTTTGATTCAATATTTCCAGCACCAATGTGAATCAAATTTTGAAATTCAGATTTTCTTGGGTCTATTAGCTTTGATGATATTTCACAAACATCAGCTAATTCTTTTGTTTCCCAATTTCCATCCTCAAATATCCCTTGCAAATAACTCTCAAACAGCTCCTTGGCATTCTTTAAGTTCTTCTCGGCATTAGCCTTTGCCTTGTCGATTGCAGCGAATGCTTTGTCTAAGATTGCAACGATGCGCTGTTGTTCGGGGAGGGGCATCCATAAAAATGCTTCATTCTTGTAGTCTTTGAAATAGATATGAGGAATTGCAGCACCTTGAACATATTTTTTAAAATCTACAGACATTAATGCATAATTTAGATAATCTAAATCAATGTCTTCTTTTGGCAAAATATACTGAAGAGTTCCAATAACAGATGAATATGCATCCATTTTCGTTATTCTTCCATATCCTGAACCATCCTTTACTATCGATAAGTATGGTTTATCTCTATGAAAAAAACTTACATTTTTTATGAATCCGCTTGCACCCCAAATTGGATATTCTCCAAATTCCTCAGTAAGCTGATTTTGAGACACGTTTGAAGACATACTTCTACAAACATCTCCTAGCTTCTTTATTTCCCAACCTGCTTTCATATCAGTCCAAAGATTGAGTTCAAAATATCAGCACTCTCTTCGTCTAATGCCTTCATCTCCTCTAAGATTTCTTGTGGCTGGCGTAATGCAGCTTCTTCCTTCTTGTTTGGATTCTTCGCACTTAAATCGAACGTTGTTGGGTCAATATCATTGACGTTAACGTTCCAGGAATTCTCGCTTTCTGCCTTAGTTTTTTGCAGTTCAATGAAGTCAGCTAAGTCTTTTTCGTTTAAAGCATTCGTCTTGCCAAGGTTTCTATTTAGATTAAGCTGATAGAACCAAACGTTCTTTGTAGACGAGCCTTTTTCAAAGAACAAAACAACCGTTTTAACTCCGGCACCTGTAAAAGTTCCACCTGGTAAATCTAGTACAGTATGAAGATTGCAGCTCTCTAAGAGCAGCTTACGCAACGCTACTGAGGCATTGTCTGTGTTGCTTAAGAATGTATTCTTGATAACTACACCAGCTTTTCCCCCCGCTTTTAAGATTTTAACGAAATGCTGCATAAAAAGCGATGCTGTCTCGCCCGTCTTGATTGGGAAGTTTTGCTGCACCTCAGCTCTCTCCTTACCACCAAATGGCGGATTAGCTAAAACAACGTCATATCTATCCTTTTCTTGGATATCAGCAAGATTCTCAGCTAAGGTATTGGTATGAATGATATTTGGGGCTTCAATCCCGTGGAATATCATATTCATCGTACCTATGATGTAGGCTAAAGACTTCTTCTCTTTACCGTAGAACGTTCTTTTCTGAAGTATCTCGATATCAGTGGTGCTTAGTGTTTTAGTTGATTGTAGGTAAGCAAACGCCTCACAAAGGAATCCTGCACTACCTACTGCACCATCATAAATCTTATCTCCAATCTTGGGAGCTAGCACCTTAACAATGGTTGTAATTAAAGGTCTAGGTGTATAATACTCCCCTCCATTACGTCCAGCGTTACCCATATTCTGAATCTTTGACTCATATAGGTGACTCATTTCGTGCTTCTCAGCGTGCGTACGGAAACGAAGTGAATCAATAAGATTGATTACTTCTCGAAGGTTATATCCGCTTTGAATTCGGTTCTTAAGCTCACTAAAAATCTCGCCTATCTTGTACTCGATTGTATCAGCACTTTCAGCATCAGCCTTAAACTTCTTTAAGTAAGGGAATAGTTGGATATTGACGAAGTCAGCTAAATCGTCGCCTGTTAAAGCTCTGTGATGGTCTATCTTTCCATCTGAACCCTTAGGAGCTGCCCAGGTAGCCCAACGATAATCAGCATCTAATATTGGAGAATAAGTCTTTCCCGTTAGCTCAGCAGCAGTAGCCTTATCTTTCTCTAAATCATCTAAATACTTCAGAAACAAGACCCAGGATGTCTGCTCTACGTAATCCAACTCACTTCCACACCCCGCATCCTTATGAAGAATGTCGTCTATATTTTTAAAGGTTTGTTCGAACATTAGTTAACTGTTAAGGTAAATGGATGGCTAGGTTTACCATCTTATCCATAAAACTATTTAATCCAGGGCAGAAGAGCAACAATTGGTAAAAATATAGCCATTAACTAAATTGAATTATTCAATTGGTTTATGATAATCAAGAATATTATGTAAAGCCTGTAAAAGATAACCGATAAACGCACTAGATTCGAAATAGCCTCCACTACTCTTCTGGAGTCAAGGGGGTATGCTACTACAGTAGCAGGGGTGTGCTACTACAGGGGCACATAATATATAGTATAATATTTAAGTTAATAGACACTTATATACGCGCGACAAATAATCTAACTTTGAAATTAAAGGATATCGAATTTTTCCTTTAGTTGATATGAACAAAAATGGAACCAACCCCCAATCACCTTGCGATGGCCAATCTGCAATCTTTTC
>JACCDJ010815359.1_pt1 | contig 14361 bp, 9 predicted proteins | sample 7444481 | NCBI WGS metagenome assembly JACCDJ01 (sample SAMN15323435, study PRJNA562643) | freshwater metagenome | isolation source: river surface water | place: USA:Blue River Watershed | collected 2017-08-15 | reverse complement strand
TCGATAATGTAGGGCGTCAACGAATTGTCGACGTAGTGCTCGAGGTGCATGCTGCTGATGCCCTTGTCGAGCATTGCGTACCGCTTAAATTCTTTTCCGAAATCCATGGGGATCAATTACTTCTGGGTTTTGTTCACTTCTTTGACGAAGTCCGCGTAGGTCGCTTTGATTTCTTTTTTGCCAAAAGCGCCCAGCACGAACTGCATCAATTTACGCTGCAAAAGCTGTTCCGAATACTGCTCGGCCTGGGCCCGCTCCTTCAGCAGGTTGAGGGCGACGGGCTGGGCCTCTTCGGCGCTGAGCTCGCGGCCAAACTGGCGCATGCGGGCGACGACTTCCCCGGTGACGAAGTCGACCAGCTCCTCGCGGTGCACGTGAATGTGGTGGTCCTTAACCAGCTTGGTCTCGATGAGCTGCCAACGCATGGCCTTCTCGGTCTGCGGCCACTGCGCCTCGACTTCGGCCGGATCCAGCGGCTTTTCGCCGGCGGTCGTCATCCACTTTTTCAAAAACGCGGCGGGAAGCTTAAACTTGGTCTCCATCAGCTTGTCGCTGGCGAGGTTGAAGAAGTGCTGCTCGGCGTCGCGCTGGTAAATTTGAGTCAATTCTTCCTTGATTTTGGCGCGGAGCCCTGCCTCGTCGGTGACCACGCCCTCCCCAAAGAGTTTGTCAAACAGCTCGGCATTCAAGGCCGCCGGCTCGATGTGGTAAATCTGCTCCAGCTTGAACCGGAAGTAGCCGGTCGCCATTGTGCGCTCTTCGGCGGTAAAACCAAGCACTTGGTACAGATCAAAGTCTTTTTCAAAGTCGCTTACGTCGAGGACCAAGCTGTCCCCTTTGGCGAGGGCCTTGAGGTCCTTTTTGAGTGAACGTCCGCTCACCGCATTGAGGCCAAAACGGCCGTGCTTGTGGGCCGCGCCTTCAACCGCCTCCCCCTTTTTGGTGGCAACGTCAAAGTGGCCGTAGAACAGGTCGTCGTCGCCCGCCGTTTCGACTTCGCTCATGGCGCCGTAGCGCTGGCGCAGGTTTTCCACTTCCTTATCGAGGTCCTTTTCCGTGGGCTCCATGACGTAAAACGGAATTTTCACCTTGTCGCTGACCTCAAGTTCAAGGGCCGGAGCCACGCCGAGCTCAAACACAAACGTGTTGGATTCTGCCGTGAAATCCACGTCGCCGGCTACGGGCAGGGGCTGGCCCAGAACGTCGATTTTCTCGCGCTCCAGGTAGGCATAAAGCTCGTCCTGCAGGCGCTTGTTGATTTCGTCGGCGGTAATCGGTCCCTCGTACTGCTTGCGGATCAGCGTCATGGGCGCCATGCCCGGGCGGAAGCCAGGAATCCGCGCCTTTTTGCGGTAGTCCGTGAGCTGTTTTTCAACAGCTTCAGCGTACTCGCTGCGTTCGATGGTTAGCGATAAGCGCGCGTTCAAATCGGCGTCGACGGTCCAGTTTGCGTTCATGGCGAAATAGTATTCGAAAAAGGAGTGCAAAGGTAGGTAGTGTACCTTTGGGAAAAATACTCCGTGGTGAAGAACTGTCTCACAATCTTATTTCTAGGTACACTGCCTTTTGCTTCCCTCGCTCAAAGCCCCGAGTTTTCGGTGTACGGCGGACTCCCGATGTTCCTTCGCGACCAAGCCTCGCCCTTTGGCAAATGGGGCGCACAAGAGGGCGGAATCGACGGCCTCAACCTCTCCGCGGGCGGTGAGCTCCAGCTTCCGCTTTGGAACGACTGGAGCATGCACGCCGGCTTGGACCTTTATTCGATCCGCGCCCTGGGCTCGGCCGCCACAACCCAGCTGACCGGAGCTTCTCCTCGCCTAGGTCTCGGGTACACCCGCCCCGTGGGCAACGCTGTAGTTCAGTTGCGCGGTTCGCTCGGACTGGCCTCCATGCGTACGACGCAAACCGTGGGCGGTGTCAAAACCAAACTCAACGAAGGCCGGTACACCTGGGGATCGCTCTCGGCACCGGCGTCGCTCGGGCTGCGCGCGTCCATTCCGTACGGCCCCGGCCGAGTGTACGCCGAGCTAACCTACCGCTACTTCATGTTTGACGACGGCCTCGACGGCCTTGGCGGCGGCGGAACCCGCATCGGCGGCCACGACGACCAAATGCTCCTTGGCGTAGCTGGCTACACCTGGAACCTTACCCAAGTTCAATCGCGCGCCCAGCGCGAGCTGACGTCCGCGAAGAAGGCCGCCGAATCAGTGCCCAGCCTCAAGCGCGCCAACGAGGAGCTGAAGATTGCCCAAGCCGAGCTCGCCGACGAACTCGAAGTGACCAAAGTACAGAAGCAAAAAGCCGAATCGCGTTTGGACAGCCTTGAAAAGGGCTTCATTCAGGGATCGTACGCAGCAACTAATTCAGGCGCGTCCGCATCCCAAACTGATGCAGCCAAAACACGCACGGAAGGCATTCGCTACGTCATCGTAGTTGGCAGCTTTCGAAGCGATAAACTGGCTGCTCAATATGTGGCCAAACTCAAAAAGACCGGCGTAACCTGCTCAACGAGCGAGGGAGATAATGGCTTTGTACGCGTGTACACAGGCCCCTTCCGCAGCGAGCAGGTGGCCTTTGAGGTACTTGATAAAGTGCGGGCAGAAACACCTGGAGCCTGGCTACTTCGCCTCTAGGAAGTGAATGGCCAAACAAAAACCCGGACCTTGCGGCCCGGGTTTTTTGTGCGCGAAGGGGGACTCGAACCCCCACATCCTTTCGGACACTAGATCCTGAGTCTAGCCTGTCTACCAATTTCAGCACTCGCGCATGCCTGGCTCTGGTTACGGAGCCATTTTTTTGCCTAGAGCCACTCATGGGACTCGAACCCACGACCCTCGCATTACGAATGCGATGCTCTACCAACTGAGCTAAAGTGGCAAATGGGGTGCAAATATAAACGGGGACACACTATAAAGCATGCCCCCGCAAATGAAAATTTGGCAATTAGTTAAGCCCCTTGAGCGGAATGGCGTAATTCACCCCAATTGCGGGACCCGCGTACCCAGAAAAATCCAAGCTGACCGTGAGTCCTTTGTATGCATTGTACGTAACGCCCAAAGTCTTACGGCCAGAACCGATTGTACCTCCTTCACCCACACTGCGGAAAAACCCGTTCTTTGAGAACATGTCCATTCCTGCATAGACTCCGAACTTTCCAAAGCTGTACTGAAGCCCAAGCATGTGACGGAAGTAGGAATTTGCCCACGTTGAAGGATCATTGGGATCTGAGCTGTTGTCCGCAAAAGGAGCGTCTGCAGAGGCAAACTCAACGGCAGCAAACAAACCGAGCCCTTTGTATAGCCGTGTTCCCATAACCTGAACGCGAACCGGCGTTGAGGTAAAACCGTCGCGGCGTAATTGGTGACCTGGGAGAATTCCAACACCTACTAGCACGCCTGGGCTCGACGAAGTGTCAGCGCTTGCCGTCTTTTCAGCCTTGGGCTTAGCTGCAGACTGATCTTGTGCTGCTGCTCCAAAGGCCAGCAAAGCCATAGTTAAAAGTAAATACTTCTTCATGTTGGGTTCTAATTTGATTCAAATCTACGGCAAATCAAGCAAAGCGGCGCAAACCCTCTTTTACCTCTCGTGTCAATTTAACCATCGTTTGATGCACACCCCCATTGGACCGTATGTATGCGTGATACGTCCGCTCTAAATCTTCAATTTGTTTCGTTGACAAGTAGCGCACGGCATAGTCTTCAGGATCAAGCGCCATGTACAAAAACCAAAGAAAGAACATTATGTCTTTGGAAAGGACGGACCCGAAGATGGCCCGCTTTTTTGCGACCAAAAATCCCATTTCAGCATAAACTCGATTGGACGATAATGCATCAAATCGGGCATTTAAACTGGCTGCAGGACTCAATTGGGTGGTAGTGTACAACTCGATGAGCCGCTGAACCACATGGACTGGACGATTCGTGAACTTGCGCTCTGCCAAAAGCTTCATCCCTTCAAGCCCGTACGAAGTGTAAAGCTCAAAAGTCCGCGCGATGGTGGACTGGTTGCCGTGCTTGCGATTAAATAATTCAAACGCTTCTTCTTCTCTGGCGATTTCAGAAACGTATCTAGCCACCAAGAGTTTTGACTCTGAGGCATCCAAAGAAAAATCGGTTCGAGCAATCGTTTCAAGTATTGCGGAATACTTGGAGTCTTTAAAACGATTTTCTTTGATTAAAAAGGTGCCAAAAATGAAAAACTCAAGGTCCTTCCATTCCACCATTTTGGGCAAGGTCACCAGCTCGGCCTGAGCAAAGCGGCTATTGATAAACTTGGGATTCATTAAAAACGGACTTTTAAGCGTTGCCAACCTGTTCGCACCTGATACTCATTCTTTTTTGCGTTTCTTCGAATGGCTTTAGCAAACTGAAGAAATCGTTGGCGCTTGAACAAGCAGGTGGTGTTTTGTTCTAATGTATACCCTCGAACTTCCTTGCGGTAAATCAATTTGGGGAACCCAGGAAATAAAAGCGGTTGGCGGTCGCGATGGCACTCCGACACAAAGCACAACAGGTAGTTATTGAAGTAATCCAAGTCCCGTTTGTTGGAAAAATGCAGCTCCAGGCGGGGCATTAGCGTATCAAATTGGATCAAGTAAATGCACTCTTGAAGGTGGCGATCCTTTTGACTGTGATTCTCGATGATGAAATTGGCATTCACCATCGTAGAAGAGTACGTAGACATCACCAGCTGGGCCGAAAGCGAGATTGAAATACCTGAAAAAACGAGGATTAGCAACTGCTTCACAACGATTCATCTCGATAAAGTCCGAAGGATAGCCCTACAGAGAGTGTGAATCCTGAAAAATTCTCGGGCACAAGGACTGCACCGCTTGGCGCGATTCGAGGCAGAAGAAAAGGATTGCTCATTCCCAACGTTAGCCGCGTGTAGGGCAAAAGAAGCAACCTTCCCGAAACCGAGGCCTCCACCGTGTTGTTGTTGGTCCACCAATTCAGCCCGTATGCAACGTGAAAGAGCTTATTTGGCCGCGCGTAAACATAGGCCGACGTCCACAGGTCATTGCGGTAGGGCGAGGGACGAGACGTGAGGGCCAAGGACAGCATACTTTCTTCACTCAAGTACCGATGACCGTATATACGGAACGTCGGTCGTATCGGGATCTGAATTTGAGCTTGTGGATTGTTGGTAACCGTAGGGAGGAGGCTGTCTAAGTTAAAGTTGACTAGTTCGCTAAATACCGCACTTAGTGAATCCTTACCCAATTCAAATTGCGGTCCTTCGTAGCGAATGGACCCTCTGACCGTGGTCTGGTTGGCGCCGTCAAAGCGAAGAGTGCCCGGCAAAGCCTGAGCGGCCAATCCAATCCGCAGCTTGCTACTCACTTCCTGCTCAATACCCAAATCAAACATCAGCGAGGTGTTTTTCGAAAACAACTTTGAAGGGGTAATACTTATGGCCGAAGGATCCTGCGGGTCAAAACCATAGTATGCGCTAGCAAAGGCATAAGACAGGGAAAGCTCGTTGGACGTTCCGTTATTGATGCGTGCCAATTGGAATTCTGGAGTCGTTACTTGGGCGCCGGCTAAGGGCGTAACCAATCGCACCCGATACCCAAAATTGGTGCGGCCCAGCGTTCGGACCTTATGAACATACCATTCTGAAAAAACATGGGCATTTACGGTCACCCCTTTGGACTCCACCACTTCTTCACCAAATCCCGAGGGTAAAATTCCCTCTGTCGCAATGCGCAAAAAATCGCGATCAAGCTGCGCTAGAACCGAGGCCGTGACCTTAAATCCAACACCCGTTCGATGCCCTTTACGGTTCTTCCATAGGAGCGAAACTACATCCACGTCGGTCTCGCTTGAAGCCCCTAAATAAAGCCTAGAGGTAACCAAGTTTCTCACGTTTATGGATGGGTCACCAACCAGCAACTGACCCACCGTGAAGTTCAGGTTTAATTGCGGATTCACGTTAGCCACCGAAACAAAATACCGCGGAAGAAAGCCCGTAGCGGTATATGCCGACAACCTCCGCGAAGGGGAAAGCAGGGCGTGCGACGATTCTTGGGCATGTGACTGGGGGGCCACGATAACCAAAACGAGCAACAAGATTGCAATGGTTCTCAAAGTACCTCCAGTTTTATTCGTCCTCCCAAACTAAGGTCCAGGATCATTCCGTCGTCCGCATTAAGCACCAAACCGCTTACGCCCGAACTGTCGAATCGGACAGACCAAACCAACCGATTCAACTGAGTCAATTTTTGAATGTCTGTAGCATCGAGGTCCACCTTGGTTTGGCCTTCACTCCCCGCCACGGAGATGGACTTGGTGAACAGCTGGGAGCCGTTTTCATCCAGGGCAACCAAGTCCAGAGCCACGTCAAGGGGTAAAGAGTTTAAATAGCTCACACCCCAAAAAGCTTCCAGCAGATCAGCCACTACTGACGAATCGGGACCATCCACATTGACCGTATCCCGGTACCTCAAGTTAGAAACACTAAACCGGCTTTCTTGAATGAGGCTGATCCCCACGTTTAGATTCTCGCCCAATTGCACAAAATGAGGCGGCACGGGACTGCCCGTGGAGCGCACTTTTGCCTCTACGGACACTGTGAGGTCTTGATTCGGTAAAACAATAAAGGGCACGGTAGAATCGGGCTGAACAACTAAACTCCCCTCCCGGAGCAGCGGGAACGTGTTTTGTGTTGGGTACGGGACTGGGAAATTAGAATTAGATTCTACGTGGGTTCCGTACTTATTAATGCTCTTCAGGTCGAGATCCACGAAGACCGGGATTCCCACGCTATTCTTGAAATCAATCTTCAATTTCGGGTGATAGAAAACAAGCTCATCAAACTCCAAACCGACATTCAAATCATCCAAGGAAAACTCCTCTTCTAGGGTGAGCTCATAACTCCCAAATTGGCCTACTACCGCATCTAATTCAATACTGTCAAGTTCAAAAAGGTACCTTAATTCGTCGTTCGCATTAAAACCTACGCAGCTTGTGGAACCTACAATGTTTGACTCAATTTCAAATGGCAAGCGATTGAATGGCGTGCCGGGCGACTTGGATAAATCGATGCGCACGTTTTGCAGCACTACCCTCCCCGTTGCAGGTACGCCAGGAGCACTGTTGATACTGAATCCAAATGCACTGCCGAAGTTATCAGAGTAGGGAATGGTAATATCTGTTTTGACGAGTCCATTAAGCGGCATGGCCAAATCGTAGCGAAGCACGGCCCGCTTTACCGTAATTTCTTGAAGCCGAATGCCGGTAGGAAGATTGAAATCAAAAAAGTCGGAACTCGCAAAAAGTTGGCTTTGCGGAAAAACTACACTACCAGAGCTTACGTCTAAGTTGTTGGATTGAATTAGAAAAGTTATCTGATCGTTAGGGGTGTAGGGGACGGGACTACCGCTCGAACCCGGACTCTGGACGTTGACAATTTCAAACGACATGTTGTTACTGAACGTCTTACCAATCAAGCTTTTCGTCTGGGACGCGCTGCCCCCCGGCATGATCAACGGGAATACAAAATTCGTCACCGTCGTTCCGTTGGCATTATTGACTAGGGCCACACTCAACTGTACAGGTACAGGCCATGAATTTCCCACGGTCAGAGCTACGCTACCCTGACTAATTGTGGCAGAACAAATGGGAGAATTTCCTTGAAGTGCCTGGCTCCCGCCGTACACCGGACCCAATGGCGGAAAAACCATGAGTCCTCCCGAAAGGGTCGACGTAGGGCCAAATTCGCTCAGTGTTAAATCAGCGCCTTGACTGAAATTGGGCAGGGTGACATTGGAAATGTCTGAACTGTCACTGAATGCAATAGACGGTATTTCGGGCAGAAGCGAGTCTGCATAAATCGTTAGTGCCGAATCAATCGAATACCGAATAAAAAATCGATTAGAATCCTGGCTTACCAATCCGGTATCGGGAACCACATTAGCCATAGTGACCTTTACCTGACCAACAGGAATGTTCAAGTACGGCGAAATGGATAGGTCCGTATCTAAAACATCGATAAAATCACCGCTGCAGCTGGCCGCAGAGCAGAGCGCAAGTACCTGAAATGCAGCACGCTTTAAGCTCCTCATTTTAGGCTGTACAAGAAAATATCGCTGTTGCCATTTCGCTTTGAAACGCGTGCCAAGACGATGTTTCGTTTGTCGATTACGCTAAAGTTGAAATCGTCACCGACCGTATTGAAGGGGCCAGGCAGCGCAACCGGAATTCGGGCGCCGTTCGGCAAACAAAAGATCTCCAGTCCACGAGCGTCGACTGGACGAGAAAAATAAAGGTTGCTTTCCGCATCAAGCGTGGGAAACAAATCATCGTAGGGGGAATTGGCGTACTCCAGATTTTGGACCGCCGACCAACCAAATTTTCCTATTCTTCGGGTGAAGTAAATGTCGTACCCTCCCTTGCCCCCGGGCATGTTGCTGACGAAAAACAAGGTTTCTGTTTTGGTATCGTAAAATGGCTGCTGGTAGGAGTAGTCGCTGTTGACAAAGGACATTATTGAACACTCGGACTTTTGCTCTTCGATGTCCACTTGCACCAACTCAAACGGGATGTACCCCTCGTAGTTTTTCAAGTCTCGGTTGCGGGATAGAAAGACGTTTTTCAAGTCTGACGAAAACGAAATGGACCCAATATTGTACTTGGATTTTTCGATGTCGCACAATCCGGACTTATCAAACGGAGAAACCTTATTGGTGTTCAAATCGTAGAGAAACAAATCCACCTTGGGCTTCGAAAAGGCTCGAGAAATCCCCTTCCTTCCGTTCGAGCAAAAAACAAAGTACCCTTTGGCGAGCCGCGTTACTCCGAAATCGTCCGAACTCGTTTTAATGATTCGGCGTTCCACATAGTTTGAACGCAGAAAAATGGGGACATCCTGCGACGCTCCACGGAGGGCAACAATGCTCAATAAGATGGCTAAGGTGATTCGCATTCTAGTTCAGGAAGAAAACGGGGGATTCGACGCGTCGCTTTTCCTTCACAAAGTCGTAGGAAAACCCAAACGTGTGGGATTGCTTGGAGAAAAACCGGAGCATGTTCGAGGGGTATGAGTACTTGTAAAACACTTTGAGCCCTCGGTTCTCAAAAAGTGCATTAAAACCATAGTCTCGGTCGTGGCGATGAAGTCCCACACGCAACTCGGGGCGCAGGAAGTACTGCGCATATACATTAACCACCAAAGGCTTGCCGGCGGTGGCAAAGACGGCACCAGAATACGCTAGCTTGACGTTTCGATTGAATTGATTTTCTCCTCCACCGAAAATTCCTAGACTTCGAGCCGTGTAGTTGTCAATCAAGAATTGACCATTAACCACATTAAAAAGACTCGCTCCAAAATACCGGTCGTTGCCATAGTAGAGGCCTGAAAGATCCAGGTTGTAGTACCATGTATTGTACACCGCAGTATTTATACTCACATCAACTAAATCGATGTACCGCTCCTCATTGAGGTTCATCAAGAACGTGTGCAGGCCATGCCTCATCCCAAATGAAAAGTACTCTTCTCGTGAAATTTGAAGGTGGTACGCCGTCGAAATATGGAACGAATTGTTTTGAACCGGGCCTATCTGATCTGTCGTGAACGATGCAGCCAAGCCAAGGTTCTTCTCCACCAGTTTGTATTCAAAACTAGTTATCGACGTTCGAGGCGCACCCTGAATTCCCACAAAACGGTAATCTGAAATCACTGACAGGGTGCCCGAATTTATACCGGCAAACGAGGGCGCAATTACTAAGGGATTGTGTACGTACGCATACAATGACGGATTCTCCTGAGCCTCCGCCGTGAAGGCGAACGCTACCCAAAGCACGTAAGGAATAATCCGCTTCATCACTATCGCTGGATGTAGAAATAGCCCACCTCTCGAACGTCGAGGCTTGGGATGCTTAGAACGTAGTAGTAAGTCCCCGTGGGCAAAAGACCGTCTCGGCTCGTAAGGAATGTCGTTCCATTGGTCATTCCGTCAAATTCATTCTTATACGGGGCCTTGGAGAAGACGAGGTTACCGTTCCGGTCGTAAATCATGAGCGAGTTGTCTTCGTATTCTTCAATTCCCGGGATAATGAACTTGTCGTTAGCCCCGTCACCATTAGGGGTAAATACGGAGGGAATAAACACGGTACAGTAATCCACGTCCAAGAAATTGGGCATTCCGTCGTCGTCGCAGTCGTCGTAAACAATACCGTCACGGTTTAAGTCACGCTCAATGATATCCGGCAGTAAGTCTCCATCCGCATCTTCATCTCGGAAGTTTGGCAAACCATCTCCGTCAAAATCATCAAATCCATCATCAAAATCAGGTATGGAATCACAATCCGCATCCGTTGTCGGAATTTTAACCGTACCCGTATAGCTGCATAAGTGGGAATCAACCACCGTGAATTCATATTCGAAGCCTTGCAGACCAAGGGCCACGAAATTGGTATCGCCGTTTTCCCATTCAATGGAGTACGGAAGGGTACCTCCCAGCGGCTGTACTTCTGCTGAGCCTGAATTATCCACCTCGCATTTAACGCCTTGGAGCACTAAAGCGTTAGCCTGAAGCAGCGTGGGCTCAGTAAGCGTCACGCTATTGTTTACCGTACCCACCCCGATACAACCAGCACTATCCCGTACGCTCAATGAGTACGGCCCGGCAACTAAGCTATCAAACTCCGGACTTAGACTCCAATTGCTTCCGCCGTCAATACTGAACTCGAGCAGATTTCCCCCAGAAGCCACAATTGATATACTTCCCGTCGCATTTCCAAAGCAGTCGATATTCTTTAGAACGCTTCCACTGACATAGAATGAATCTGGCTCCGTGATGATCACCTGGAAGGGTCCATTCGGATAAGAAGCACAGCCGTTTACGTCGGTAATTGCCACGGCGTAAATGCCCGTGTCAAGTCCCGTAAACAACGGGGGGATTTGCGTGGTCGTGCCTCCGTCAATACTGTAGATCAGCCCAGTCCCACCGGTAGCCAACACTTCGATTTCTCCATCCTGAGATCGGTAGCAGCGCGAATTCTTGCTTACTACGCCTTGCACCTTTATAGAATCCGGCTGGTCAATGAATGCTTGGGAAATCAGTAAGCACTGATTGTCGTCGCGAATTTCAATCACATAAAGTCCTGAAGAAACGGAATCAAGAAGGGCTTGAACCCCGACCACATTTTGGTTCACGTCCTTCCACTTCAGCTGGTAGGAACTTGCTTGGGCTAGCGTACCGCCAGTAACGGCCACTTCTGCGGTTCCATTAAGGGCTCCATGGCAAAGCGCGTCGACGACGGTAACCGCGCTCGCCAGGGGAGCTGGATTAGTTATGTCGACAATGTAACTCGACACGGACTGGGCTGTATTCACCACAGGACAGTTGTTCACGTCCGTGGCCTTGATCGAGTAGATTCCGTCCACCAAGCCGGTGTAGGTATTGGCAAAGCTGTATACTAATCCCGAGTTCAGCGAATACCTCAGCGGCGCGGTTCCGCCCGTCGCATTGATCACAATGGAGCCGTCATTGAAATTATGGCACGTGATGTCGTTGCTCTTAATTTCATAAATCACCAACGGATTGGGCTGATTGATCGTAAGCTGAGCGAACATTCCTGAGGCCATTTCCATAGGACAACTATTGGAGTCGCTCACCTTAAACGTGTAGGATCCGGGGAATAATGAATCAAGCACCGAACTCGTTTGGGTAAAGAGGGTGTCGCCGTATAGAGTGTATTCCAAGGGGGAGTTTCCACCAACGGCATTCAGCAGTACGCTTCCGTTTCGGTAGCTATGGCACGTCACATCATTCACCTGTATTGACTGCACCTGAATTTTCGACGGTTCGGTAATATTAAAGCTGTTCGAGGTCTTCGTGTAGGAGGGGCATGCATTGGCGTCCGTCAATGAAACTACGTAGGCTCCCGGGGCCAATCCGTTAAATCGATTATTTTCTTGGGTGCTTACTACGCCACTGAAGTCCAGAGAAAACTGATGTGGCTGGGTACCGCCCGAGGTAGTCAGTTGTACCGACCCGTCTCCAAAACCATGGCATGAGACAGGCGTAACCTTTTTGCTTCGAATGAACAGCGAATCCGGTTCGGTGATTTGGAATGACCGCGGAACCCGGTAGTAGGTCGGGCAATTGTTGTTATCGGAAACGGTTAAGAAGTAGTTACCCGGAGTCAGGTTCTCGAATTGTGGACTCGGCTGCGCCGTGGCGATGTTCCGGATTTTGTAGTTCTTCACATTACCGCCGGTGGCCGTCACCTCTACCGATCCGTCGCCAAAGTTCTTACAGCTCACTTGGTCCAACAAAGCCTCGTGAACGATTAAGCTGTCGGGCTCAGTGATTGTAACATTTCGCGACACCACGTACCTCGGCGTACACAACTTGGAATCCCTAACGGTCACCTCGTACGTATTGGGCGACAAACCATTGAATAACGAGGAATTTTGGAATACCGAAGATGAAGCCACCACTTTATAGGTCTTCACGTTACCGCCGGTGGCCGTGACCGTAATTGTGCCGTTTTGAGCATTCTTACACAATACATCGGTCTTCACCACGGAGGTTACCAGAAGAGAATCCGGTTCCGTAAGGGTTACATTCTGTGAAGTGTTGTACGTAACCGGACAGTTTTTGACGTCGCTTACTGTGACCGTCTTCAATCCCGCATTAAGGCCTGTAAATGTTGGACTGGTTTGCAGATTAGTGCCGCCCGACAAGCTGTATCGCTTGGAATTGCCCCCTGAAGCCGATACGACAATTTGGCCGTCTTGAGAATTTTTACAGCTCAAATCCGTTTTAGTGATTGCCGATACGACCAGCAACAACGGCTGACCCACCACTTGGGTTTGGGTTAAACCGGTGACGTAGGTCGCGGGGCACGCCTTATCGTCCGAAACACTTACGGTGTAGGTACCCGCACTTAAGTTTCCAAACGTCGAAGTTGATACAAAACTAATTCCGTTATTGATTGAGTATTTTTTCACATTGCCGCCCGAAGCGAAAATCTGAATTACCCCGTCGGTGTAGTTGCGGCAAGAAACCGAATCTACATCGATGGCCTCGACGATCAATTGGTCGGGCTGTGCCAAGGTAAGTGTGCGTGAAACCTGATAATCGACTTCACAGTTCTTGCTGTCTGATACGGTCACCGTGTACTCACCTGCACTCAAGCCATTAAAGATGCTATTTGAGCCGGCTGTTCCGGCGTTCAGTCGGTACGATAGTACATTTCCTCCAGTTGCCGTAACCGTGATACGTCCGGAATTATTGCCGAAGCACGTTAAATCTTGCTTAGCAACTTGCGAAACCTTGATGGCCTTCGGCGTACCAACCTGCTGCGTAAATGAGCGGTTGCACCCGTACTGATCGTATACCGTCACGGTATAGGTTCCGCTGTCTAAACCTGTGGCAATTCGCGTGGTCTGAAGGTTGTCGTCGTTCCACAAATACTGATATACTGGAGCGCCATTAACGATACTTGGGCTGCCGCCGGAAGGATTCACGGTGAGCGTACCGTCGGTGGATCCCCAACAGCTTACGTTGGTGGCGGTAATGGTCGCAGCAATCGCCGTGGCTTGCTGGAGCACGACGGGATTGGTGGCATTGGCCTTTTCGCAACCGTTGGCGTCCTTGACTTTAATTCGGTACGATCCAAATGGGAGGGATTTAGATGTACCAACTTGGTACGTGACCCCGTTATCAAACGAATACTGATAGCCCGGTGTACCGCCCGATGCCAGAACGGTAATGGTTCCGTTATCGCCAAAGCACTGAGGATTCTGCGGGGTAACCTGTACAGCTATGTCCGTGGGCTGGGTCAAGGTCCGGCTGTCTGTGGTAAAGCATCCTCGGGCATCCTCGACGCGGACTTGGTATACACCCGAAGTCTGACCGACAATCGAAGATTGGGTGGCGCCAGTAACCGACGTACCGCCTTTTGACCACTGGTAGCTGTACGGGGTTAATCCACCTGTGGCCGCCACAGTGATCTGGCCGTTTGAGCCCCCAAAGCAACTTACGGTTTGATTGATGGTCATCGTCAGCTCGGGACGGTATACTACCGCGCGGGTGGCCACTTGAGGACTTGTACAACCAAACAGATCGGTTTCTGAAACGTAGTACGTCTTGAGAAGCGCAGCCGAAGTATTGGGGACAGGCGCGGAAGTCAGTCGGGTAATACCATCACTATCAAACCAATTGAGCGAATTGGCGGACGAATTTCGAGTGGCGGTCAAGGCAGAGGGGTTCGCTTGACCGACGCAATAGAATTGATCCGCAGGCACTATCGGTGCGTTGGGCAAGGAGCGCGTCGTGATCGTAACCTTTATACGCGGACTTTCGCAACCTGTTGTCGTGTTTACCTGCGAAACGTAGTAATCATTGAC
>JACCDJ010171016.1_pt1 | contig 14392 bp, 15 predicted proteins | sample 7444481 | NCBI WGS metagenome assembly JACCDJ01 (sample SAMN15323435, study PRJNA562643) | freshwater metagenome | isolation source: river surface water | place: USA:Blue River Watershed | collected 2017-08-15 | reverse complement strand
GTGAGCACCGGCGAGATGATCAGCAGCAGAATCCCCATATTCTGCAGCGTGGAATCCATGGTGCCGATGCCGGTCAAGAAAATATTGTAAGTAAAAAAGTAGCCCGTCCCGAGCAGGAACACGGCAATCACGAAATAAGCAATCGGCGAGCGGAAATAGCTGAGCATTTCCTTCACATAGATAGCCCGAAGGCCGGTCAGCGCATTCATGCGGCCTCCTTGTGCGTGTCGGTGGAAGTCGATCCGCCGTCGTGGCCGATGTAGCTCAGGAAGACATTTTCCAGGGTCGGCTGTCGGCGTTCCAGGCGATAGAGTTCGCCTGCGCCGGTGACTGCACGAGCAATGCGGGCTTCAATTCCTTCGGTATTCTGGACCAGGCAGTCGATGCTCAGCACGCCAGCACGTACCGGATGCGGATGAATGACGAGGCCAGTGACGCCATCGACCGAGCGCAGCGACTGCTCAAGTGCATTGCGTTCACCGCTCGCATCCAACATCACGCTGTTGCTCTGATCGGCCTTGCGCTGCAGACCTTCGGGAGAGTCGACGGCGAGGATACGGCCGCCGTTGATGATCGCCACGCGCTGGCAGATCAGCGTGACCTCCGGCAGGATGTGGGTCGAGATCAGCACCGAGTTCTCTCGACCGAAGTTGCGGATGACTTCGCGCGTTTCCTGAATCTGTCCCGGGTCGAGTCCGGCGGTGGGCTCATCGAGCAGCAGCACGTCCGGATTGCCCAGCAGCGCCTGCGCGAGTCCGACGCGCTGGCGATAGCCCTTGGACAGCTTGTAGCATTCTTTGGTCGTCACGGCTTCCAGCCGGCAGGCGGCGATCACACGCTCCAGATGCTGGGGGATCTGCGGCACCGGCACGCCCTTGGCGCGCGCGACGAAGGTGAGGTAACTGGTGACATCCAGGATGTCATACAAGGGGGGACTTTCGGGCAGATAGCCCAGCCGTGCTGCGGCTTGCGCGCGCTCGGTGGCCATGTCAAAGCCTGCGACTTTCACGGTGCCTGAGGTCGCTTCGGTGAAACCGGCGATCATGCGCATGGTGGTGGTCTTGCCCGCACCATTCGGACCGAGGAAGCCGACGATCTCGCCTTTTTTTACATCGAACGAGATGTTGTGAATGATGGTCTTCGAACCGTACCGCTTTACGACATTGTGTAGTTCTATCATTGCAGCAGATCTTACTTCGCTTGGGGTCTGTCCGGCACGAGCAAGGGGACACGGCACCCGAAGGGCGATCGCGCCATCATGCTGCGACAGACAACACGACTGCCGTGACGCCGGGCAGTACGCTGGGGGTTAAAAAAAGCCCCCGCATAACGGGGGCTTTTTGAGCTTACAGCAGATGAAGGATTACTTCATCCACTTGCGGCCGTTCTTTTCAAACTGGCCAGCATCGTGCGGGAAGAACAGCTTCGCGCCTTCCAGGTCACGCATGAACTTCAGGCGGTTAGCCGAGTTGCTCCATGCCTGAACGCTGAAGTTGAGGCCAGCGACGTAGCCGTCAGCATTTTCCTGCATCCAGATCGCATCCTGGGAGATGATCACACTGCCGGTCTGGGGCAGCTTGACCTTCAACGACTGGTGGCCGAGCGTGTGGCCAGGCGTCGAGAGGATCTGAACCGTGCCGTCGCCGAACAGGTCGTAGTCACCTTCGAGTTCCATGTAGTTGTAGTTACGAGCGGACACCAGGTCGTTCAAGACGAAGGTGCCGTTGGTCTCGCGACCCTGGAACTTCTCAGGCCAGTAGCCCTGATACAGTTCCTTCTTCTGGAACACGTGGATCGCCTTCGGGAACATCGCGATGTTACCGGAGTGGTCCAGGTGGCTGTGCGAGCTGATCACGACTTTGACATCGTCAACCTTGATGCCCACCTTGGCCAGCTGCTGGTCGATCACGTCGCCGCGGGTCTGGCTTGGCTTCAGGAAGTCGCAGCTGCCGGCAGCCCAGTACTTCTTGCAGTTGTCAGCGCCATCCGAGATCGCCACGTTGTTACCCGTGTCGAACACGACCACACCTTTCGGGTGCTTCAGGATCCACATCGACACGGGGATCGTGATGTCCTTGGCTTTCGGGTAGGTCGGGATCAGGCCCTGGATGTTAAAGGGACCGAAGAAACCACTGGTTGTCCAGTAGAGTTCCTGCGATTGTGCCGACGGCGCCGTGCTGATGCAGAGTGCTGCCAGCATGGATGCCAACAAACCGGTTTTTTTCATGAGTGTTCCTCCGTGGTGATAATAAGTCGCCTGAATACGCGCGTTTTGGCCGACTACCTGCCTTGCCGTTCTGTAGCGCAGGGCGCCCAGCCGATTCTTCTTTTTTTGCTACGACATGGGACAAGAGGCGTCTGGATGACCCAAACGCCTTTTGTCTTGGAAACATGTTGCATGGCTCTTTTTTTCCTGTCAACAGCTAGTTAGTATTGTCCTGTCATCGAATACCAATAGGTCGAGCATTGTTGGCAGTTTTGTTGCAGTGCGATTTCATAGCGGAAAAGGTCATGTAAAGGCTGAATTCGCGGCCTATTTGGTGCTGTGCGCCAGTGAGTGTTAGCGGATTCGTATTTTCAAAATGGGCTCTTTAAAAAACTTGTCTTGCCGAAAGAACCTCGGTCGGTCAGACTGCACCGATCCCTGCCAGACGATCAATCAAACAATAGTCAATTCGATAACCTATTCGTTTCGCAGGCGCGCCAGATGGTCATGACAGAGCTCAGTGCACCTGCTTATTCCCTCAGCCGGCCTCTTGGCAGCGCCGCGCCTCGGTGCGAAAAATAATCATACGGATCAAACATTTGAACGGCTTTCTTCGCTGGAGACTTTAAACATGAAGCTACATGCACTACCCCGCCTGCTTGCAGGCATGGCTGCCGCGCTGATGATGTCGGGTGCGATCGCTCAGACCAAGCCAGCCGAGCTGAAAGTTGGTATCACGACTTTCCTCTCCGGTCCGGCCTCGGTATTCGGTGTGCCTGCCAAGGCAGCGGCCGAGCTGTACATCGAGCAGCTGAATGCAGCGGGCGGTATTGGCGGCGTGAAGATCGTTCCGACCTTCATCGATGAAGGCGTTGGCGCGGACAAGCTGCTCTCGGAGTATCGTCGCGTAGTGCAAGAGGGCGATACCAAGGTAATGCTGTCGGCGATCTCCAGCGGCAACTGCAACATCATCGCACCGGTGGCAGAAGATCTGAAGGTGCTGAATATCCTGTGGGACTGCGGCACCGAGAAAGTACTTGAAGACAAACGCTACAAATACGTGGTTCGTACCCAGGCGAATGCGACCACAGAAATGGTCTCGACGGTTCTGTATCTGCTCAAGACCAAGCCCGACCTGAAAACCATCGCGGTGATGAATCAGGATTATGCGTGGGGCCGCGATTCCTGGGAGCTGTTCCGTAACACGCTGCTGGCCATGAAACCGGATGTGAAGATTGTCGCCGAGCTGTTCCCTAAATTCGGCGCGACCGATTACTCGACCGAGATCAGCCGCCTGCAGGCGCTGCGCCCTGAGGTCATCCTCTCCACGTCGTGGGGCGGCGACCTCGACACCTTTGTGCGTCAGGCGTCTCAGCGCGGACTCATGAAGACGTCGCTGTTCGTCCTGCCGCTGGCAGAGAGCTCGCTCGAGCGTCTCGGCCCGGCGCTGCCCGATGGCGTGATCGTCGGCGCGCGCGGTGACCATTATTTTCTGCATCCTCAGTACAAAGACGAGCCCAAACTCAAGAATTTCGTGAAGAAGTTCCAGGACAAGACCGGCGCCTACCCGATCTATTGTGTCTACCACATGATTCAGGGCCTCGATGGCCTCAAGGCGGGTATCGAAAAAGCGATCAAGACGAACAAAGGCCAGTGGCCTAGCACCGAGCAGATGGCCGACGCCATGCGCGGTCTGGAGTTCCGTGGCCTGACCGGCACCGTGAAGATCCGCGAAGATGGTCAGGGTCTCGAAGATCAGTTGCTGGGTCTGACCCGCAAGACACCGAGCTACAACTTCCCGACACTGGAGAAGATCGTCATCTATCCGGCGGATCTGATCACGACGCCCGTCGGACAAAAGTCGCCGGAGTGGGTGAAGACGCTCAAGCCAGAGCTGGTCAACAACCCTCGCTTCAAGCAGTACTGATGCCGGCACTTAAGCGTGACACGCCAGCGCCGGTGTGTCACGTGAGCTGATTACCTCTCAAAAAAATCAAAAGGCAGCACATGGCGCAGGACATTTACATTCTGGCGGTGTTGGACGGGTTGTCCTACGCCGCCTTGCTTTTCCTGGTGGCGCTGGGCATGACGCTGGTGTTCGGCGTGATGAACATCGTTAACATGGCGCACGGCAGTTTCTATGCGTTGGGCGGCTACATGGCTGCCAGTCTCGGGCTGTGGGCGACATCGCAGGGCGCCGCGCCCGCGTGGTCGCTGCTGATCTTGCCACTGGCCGCGATCATCATTGGCACCGTGTTTGGTGCGCTGATGGAAACCACGCTGATGCAGCACATCTACAGCAAAGATCCCATCCTGCAGCTGCTGATTACCTTCTCCGCGTTCATGATCTTTGAAGACCTGCAGCGTCTGGTGTGGGGGACGCAGCCTTACTTCGTGTCGGAGATCGTCAATTACCTCGGCACCACGGAAGTGCTGGGGATTACCTACACGCGCTATCAGTTGCTGGTGCTGCCAGGCGTCGCGATTGCAGTGTTTGTCGCGCTGCGCAGCTTCTTGAAATTTTCCAGCATAGGCCGGCAGATCGTCGCCGTGTCTCACAACCGCGAGGTATCGACCGCACTGGGCATTAATGTGAAGCGGATCTCGCTGATGACTTTCGTTGTGAGTTCAATTCTCGGTGCGCTGGCGGGCGCGCTGGCGTCGCCCACCGTGTCCTGGGTGCCAGGGATTGGTGGTGAGATGATCGTGCTGTCGTTCGCGGTGGTCGCGACGGCGGGTCTGGGCCAGATCGAAGGCGCACTGGTCGCCGCGGTCCTGATCGGACTGGCGCGCTCATTCAGTGTGTATTTGTTCCCCGAGATGGAAGTGTTGGTGCCCTTCCTGATCATGGTGCTGGTGCTGCTGTTCCGGCCTCAAGGATTGTTCTCCGTCGCACAGGCGAGGAGGGTGTGATGGCGCGCGCAAAAATAGTGGTGGTCGTGCTTGCCTTGCTAGCGCTGCTTCTACCGGTGGCCATGCCATGGATCAAGACGCCGCTGATCCTCGGCACGGCATTCGGCATTGCCGCCTTGGGGATCTCGATACTCATTATCTCTGGGCAGATTTCATTCGGTCACGCCATGTTCGTTTGCCTCGGTGGCTACGCGGTGGCCTTCATCGCCCGGCAATGGGCTCAGCTCGATAGTGCCTTGCTGCTAGCGATCGGTGCCGCTACCGGCCTCATCTTCGGTGTCATCGTCGGCTCTTTCGTGGTGCGCTACCGCGCGATTTTCTTCGGCATGTTGAACCTCGCACTGTCGATGGTGCTCTTCGCCGCGCTCGGCAAATTCTTTAACCTGACCGGCGGTACCGATGGTCTGCGTCTGGAGCGCTCGCCGTTCTTCGGCATGACGCTGGGCCGTGATGAGTTTGAAAGCCTGCTGCTGGTCGTAGGTGTGGCGCTGGCTTTGCTGTGCGGCTGGCTGGTGCATCGCTATCTGCGTTCGGTCGCAGGGCAGGCGCTGGCCGCGATCAAGACCAACGAGACTCGGCTTGAATATGTAGGCATCTCTGCCTATCAGGCGCTGTGGATCGGCTACATCATCTCGGCGACCTTGTGCGGACTCTCGGGGGCGATCTTCGCGATCGCCCAAGGGCTGGTTACGCCGGAGATGGGTTATTGGGTTCGCTCGGGCGAGATCGTGTTCGTCGCCATTCTTGGTGGTGTCGGTCATCCTGTCGGCGCGTTCATCGGCGCAGGCATCTTTGAATTCGTGAAGCTGTTTGCGGCGGCCTACCTGACAGGCGCCTGGCAGATGGTGCTTGGCTTCGTGCTGATCGCGATGGTGTTCCTCGCGCCGCGCGGCATCTCGGCCATGCTGGAAGACAAATCCGCGCCGAAGCAGGAGGACGCATGAGCACGCCACTGCTTCAGACCCGAGATCTGCAGCTGGCGTTCGGCGCAGTCGTGGTCGCTGACCATATCAATTTTTCGTTGAGCGAGGGCGAGCGACTGGCCGTGATCGGACAGAACGGCGCGGGTAAGACGACCTTCATCAACATTTGCACGGGCCTGATTCGACCGCAAGCGGGACAAGTTTTCTTCGAAGGCAAAGACGTCACCGGCATGTCACCGCGAGCGATTGCGCTGCGCGGCATGGTGCGCTCTTTCCAGCTGCCGCAACTGTTCACTGAGCACAGTGTGCGCGACTGCGTTCGTATCGCTGCGGCGGGCAAGCGCAACAAGCTCAGGCTGTGGACGCCGCTGGCTAGCGCGGTCGATAACGACGAGGTCGAGCATGTGCTGGAGATGGTCGGCCTCGCGCGCCGCGCCGATGAACTCTCCGGGGCACTGCCCGAAGGTCAGCGCAAGCTGCTGGATATCGCGATGGCACTGGTGATGAAGCCGCGGCTGCTGATACTTGACGAGCCGACCTCGGGTGTCTCAAGCGACGAAAAGCATGGGTTGATGGCGACCATCATGAAAGCACTGGATCAGCAGAAAGTGAGCGCGATCTTCGTTGAGCATGATGTCGATATCGTGTCGCAGTATTCGACTCGGGTGGCTGCATGGATCGCGGGTCGCATCGCCGCTGATGGTAAACCGACCCAGGTGCTCGCCGATCCGGAGATCCGCAAGAACGTGATCGGAGAATGAGATGCTGAAAATACATAATGTCAGCGCGCGCATTGCCGGCATCACGGTATTGCGCGGCATTGAGACGGAGTTCCAACACGGGCAGCTGCTGGCTGTCGTCGGACGTAATGGCGCGGGCAAGACCACGCTGCTGCGCGCGATCATGGGATTGTTGCCGCTGTCTTCAGGGAGTATTTCGATCAACGGCACGGATCTCACGTCCGTACCCGGTCATCGTCGTACCGAGTTCGGTATTGGCTATGCACCAGAAGACCGAGCGATGTATCCGACTTTTACCGTCGAAGAAAACCTTCGCTTGCCTTGCGAGGTGCTCGGTTTGCCGGAAGCAGAGATCAAGCGCCGCCTTGAGCGTGTGCTCGACGTCGTGCCGCAGCTCGACCCCATGCTCGCACGTTCCGGTGCGGCCTTGTCAGGCGGGCAGGGCAAAATGGCGGCACTGGGGCGCGCGCTGATGGCAGGCACGAAACTGGTGCTGCTGGATGAGCCTTTTCAAGGACTCGCTCCGGTGCTGGCCAATCAATACGCAGAATCGCTGCGCAGGCTGCATCAGCTTGATCCAGCGCTGTGCATCGTGGTCACTGAATCGAATCGCAGCCTGCTGCGCGACCTACCTGATGCGACGCTGACACTGGAGCGTGGCGAGCTGGTCGAGGGCGACGCGCTGGTTCATTGAAGCAAAATTTTTTCTGAGTAGCCATCAACAGCAACAAAAAAGATTGGAGAGAGCACTATGGCAACCCTGCTCATCGACGGCAAATGGATGTCAGCCACCGGCGGACAGACTATCGATGTCATTAATCCCTGTGACGCGAAGGCGTACGCAAAGCTCGATCGCGGAACGGCGGCCGATATTGATCTGGCGATCAAGGCCGCACGTCGCGCAATGGACGGCGCCTGGGGCAAGCTGACCGCGACGGAGCGCGGCCGCATATTGACCAAGGCCGGGGAACTCATCATCAAGAATTCAGAAATCATCGCGCAAACCGAAGCTCGCGATACCGGCAAGCCCCTGTCTGTCGCACGGGCAGATGTCGTTGCGGTCGCGCGTTATTTCGAGTTCTATGGCGGTGCGGCAGACAAGCACCATGGAGAGCAGCTACCCTATCTGAACGGTTACAACGTGCAGATTGTTCGTGAGCCTCATGGTGTCGCGGGGCTGATCATTCCATGGAACTATCCGGCGCAGATGTTTGGCCGTACCGTGGCGCCAGCACTGGCTGCCGGAAATGCGTGCGTGCTCAAGCCTTCTGAAGATGCGTGCATGTCTGGCCTGAAGCTCGCCGAAATTCTGATGGAAGCCGGATTGCCAGCCGGTGCGCTGAATCTGGTGACCGGCTACGGCTATGAGGCGGGCGCTGCGCTGACCGCTCACCCCGATGTCAATTATGTGAGCTTCACCGGCTCACCTGAGGTCGGCACGATGGTGCAGGAAGCCACTGCAAAGAATGCCGTACCTTGCGCGCTGGAGCTGGGCGGCAAATCGCCGCAGATCGTGTTTGAAGACGCCGATCTCGACAAGGCGCTGCCCATCATCGTCAAGGCGATTACACAGAACGCCGGTCAGACCTGCTCTGCAGGCAGCCGCCTGCTGGTGCAAGAAAGCATTTACGAGAAATTCGTCGCACGCGTTGCCGAGGCTTTCAAGAAAGTTCGCGTCGGTACTCCGGAGATGGACTTTGATTGTGGCCCTATCGTCAACAAAAAGCAGTTCGACCGTGTGAATGGCTTTATCGAGGATGCGATCCAGACCGGCGTGCCATTGCTCGCGCAAGCCACGATTGCCGATGGCTGCTCGAAGGATGGCTACTTCGTTGCGCCAGCGCTGTTTGGCGCGGTGCCGCGCGACCACCGTCTGGCGTGCAAGGAAGTGTTTGGCCCCGTGCTGGCAGCGATGCCGTTCAAGGATGAAGAAGATGCCGTACAACTGGCGAACGCCACCGAGTACGGCTTGGTGTCGGGTGTCTGGACCGAGAATGGCGGTCGTCAGGCGCGTATGGCCAAGCGTATTCAGACCGGTCAGGTCTTCATCAACTGTTATGGCGCCGGTGGCGGTGTCGAGCTGCCTTTCGGCGGTATGAAGCGCAGCGGGCATGGTCGCGAAAAAGGATTTATGGCGCTAGAAGAATTCAGCACGACCAAAACGGTCGTTCTGCATCACGGTTAAATCATTTTTCTAGTCACACGTTCAGTCTTATCGGAGACACTATGGGACAGCTTCAGGGGAAAGTCGCCATCATCACTGGCGCCGGCAGCGGCTTTGGCGAGGGAATGGCGGAAGCCTATGTGCGCGAAGGCGCAAAGGTCATCATTGCTGATCTGAATGCAGATGCGGGCGAGCGCGTGGCCAAGGCGCTGGGTGCCAATGCCAAAGCGGTAGCGACCGATGTCGCGAACGCCGATTCGGTCAATGCGATGGTCAAGGCCTGCGTTGATGCATTCGGCACGCCCGATATTGTGATCAACAACGCCGGTACCACGCACAAGAACCAGCCCATGTTACAGGTCGATGAAAAAACCTTCGACCGCATGTTTGCGGTCAATGTGAAATCGATCTACTACATGGCGCATGCGGTGATCCCGCTGATGCGCGCGCGCGGCAAGGGTGGGGTGATCATCAATGTCGGTTCGACTGCCGGCATTCGTCCGCGTCCCGGCTTGTCTTGGTACAACGGCTCGAAAGGCGCAGTGAACCTGTTGTCCAAAGCAATGGCGGTCGAACTGGCGCCGGACAAGATCCGGGTGAATGCGCTGTGCCCGGTGATGGGTGCGACCGGCCTGTTAGGCGATTTCATGGGCGTACCAGACACCCCGGAAAATCGTGCGAAGTTTGTCGCAACGATTCCGCTTGGACGTTTCTGCGAGCCGCGTGACATGGCCGCGGCCGCCGTATTTCTCGGTACCGATGCCGCAGAGTTTTTAACCGGTCTGGAGTTCCCGGTCGATGGTGGTCGTACGATCTGATTCAAGAGATAAATTCGGAGAAGCCTGATGAAGACCCGCGCTGCCGTTCTGCACACCCTCGATCTGAAAGCCCCTTTCGCCACTAGCAAGCCGCTGAAGATCGAAGAAATCGAACTCGATGATCCCGGCGCTGGCGAGGTGCTGGTCAAGATGACCGCCGCCGGACTGTGTCATTCCGATCTGTCGGTCATTACGGGTGTGCGTCCTCGCCCGGTACCGATGGCACTCGGCCATGAGGCGTCGGCGACCGTCGTCAAGGTGGGCGATGGCGTGACCAACCTGAAGGCCGGTGACCGTGTGGTGCTGGTGTTCGTGCCCAGCTGCGGTACCTGCATGCCTTGCCAGGAGGGCCGTCCGGCGCTATGCGAGCCGGGTGCGGAAGCAAATGGCAAAGGTACGTTGCTGTCGGGTGCGCGTCGTCTGCATCTCGGTCAGCAGGCGGTCAATCATCATGTCGGCGTGTCGGCCTTTGCCGAGCACGCAGTGGTCTCGTCGCGTTCCTGTGTGAAGGTCGAGGCCGACATCGATCCGGTGGAATCTGCGTTATTTGGCTGCGCGGTGCTGACCGGCGTCGGCGCTGTGGTGAACACCGCGCGAGTGCAGCCTGGTCAGACGGCGGCCGTGATCGGTCTGGGTGGCGTTGGCATGTGCTCTTTGCTCGGTGCGGTCGCGTCTGGTGCACGCGAGGTCGTTGCCATCGATCTGAATGACAAGAAGCTCGACGCCGCGCGGGAGCTCGGCGCGACCTTCACCGTGAATGCTCGCGATCCGGATGCCGCAGCCAAGGTGAAGGAGTACACCAAGGGCGGTGTTGATTTTTCTTTCGAGATGGCCGGCGTGATACCGGCGATGGAACTGGCCTATCGCGTCGTGCGCCGCGGCGGTACGACCGTGACTGCTAGCCTCTTTCATCCGCAGCATACCTGGCCGATCCAGCAGGTCAGTCTGGTGGCGGAAGAGCGAACGATCAAGGGCAGTTATATCGGCTCTTGCGTGCCTGCGCGCGATATCCCGCGGTATATCGGGCTGTACCAGCGCGGCAAGCTGCCGATCAACAAGCTGCTCGGAGAACGTCTGAAGCTGGAAGACATTAATCGCGGTTTCGATAAGCTGGATGCCGGCGAGAGCATGCGCGATCTGGTGGTGTTCTGACCCTTTGCTGCACATCTGATTCATTCAGCTTTTTGGGGCGAAATCCCGGCTGACGGATCGATGGGCTCTCACCGTCGCCCACGCGTTATTTCTGCGCCGCTGATTCGATCACAGGCTTGGGCTTGCCCTGGGCATCCGAGAGCCGGTATTTTGTTCTGCGGTCTCCCATCAAGTCACGTAAATCGCGAATACTCATTTGTGTGACTTCATGCATGCGTATGAGCAGTGATGCGCCAACGGGCAGGGTGCGATGTCGGATCTTGCTGATCACGGGCGGTGCAACCTCCAGCGCGCGGGAGAGCGCAGCATCATTCTTCAGCTGCATTCGTTCACGCAAGGTATCGAGCAAGAGATTGGGGTTGTAGGTAGGTTGGGACGAGAGTTCGTGAGTCTGCTGCTGGTTGGTTTGATGTCTTTGCTGTGGTGCCATGATGTTCCTCGCAGGTGACGTTGTCGGAGCCAGCATGAACTCACCGGCTTGCGTAAACGACATGACCCCTCTGGCAGGCAACAAGTTCCGCTGATATCGGCGCCTCAATGAAATGACATCGGAAATCTTCTGCGGCGAGATCGGGAAGAGCCCGCGTTCGACGGGCTCTTCCCGAATGGCCTACCAGATACCCATGCCGTAAGGGTGCTGCATCGTCATCTGCGGTGCCATCATCTGTCTGAATGACGCGTAGGGGTCCAGCGCGGGGACGCTGCCAAAGGTCTGGGGCATCATGCGTGGCGGTTCACGATAGAGGCTGCGAAGTACCTGCATCATCTGCGGCGACAGGGCCTGACTGCCGACCGTGGAGCCCATCATCGGTACGGGGTGCGCTGGCGCCAGGCCCACCGCTCTCAGCACATCGGGCAGACCGAATCCGGTTCGCCGCTGATCGCCTACCATCACAGGCCGGCAGGATAGTTTGATGATCTGAAAAAGACGCTCGACACGCTCTGCGCTGCGCGGGCTGGTCCCCTGAAAATCCGGATGATGCGCGAGCACCAGCGCGGCGAGTCCCGTAATGTGAGGAGCCGCCATCGATGTGCCATCCCAAGCGGCGAAGTTATTGTCAGGTACCGAGGAAGTGACCGCCACGCCGGGAGCGCAGACATCAACCTCTTGTCCGAAGCAACTGAAGCGCGCCGAGAAAAATCCGTTCGAGTCGACCTGGGAAGTGATCGTCTGCGTGTGATAACTGTCTGCCGGGAATTCATTCAGCTTGCCTATCGCGGCCACGGCGAGCACATGAGATGATGAAGCCGGGTATTGCACCGGACCGCCAGAATTACCCGCTGCGACAATACAGGCGATGCCAGCTTGCTTGGCGCGCAAGATTTGCTGTTCGAGTGCCTCTGAGGGCTCTGCGCCACCGAGACTGAGATTCACTACGTCGATCTGTTTTTCAATGCAATACTCGAGCGCATCGATTAGCTGGCTGATCTGCCCACCGGGGAAAAGCTTGCAGACATGGACTTCAGCGTCGGGCGCAAAGCCGCGTATGCCCCAGTCGGAGTCCATTCCTGCGATTACACCGGCGCAGTGGGAGCCATGCGATATCGTGTCCACATTCCAGCCGCTGCTCAGGGTCTTGTTGATGACATCGTAGCCGCGCGTGATTTTTGACAAGTCCTGGTGTGCGTTGGCGGCGCCAGAGTCGACAATAGCGACACGGATTCCCTGCCCCCGGTAGTGTGCGGGAAGTTGATCGAGGCGCATGGCTTTCTGGCCCCAGGTCAATTGCTGCTGCGCGGGAAAGTTCGCCAGTGAAGGCCAGTCAGAGAGTGCACGCAGGCCGATGACGTTCATCTCACTACTGCTGATGTCGGGCTGCTCCTGACTGAAGCTCCAGTAATCTGCTCGCGGCTTGACATACAGCCTGCGCAGGCTTTGCGAAGTCTCGCCATACAAGGTGAGCTTCACTCGTCCAGTACCATCTGTGGTGCCCGTTGCCGGCAACAGCGATCCGAACAGATAGACCTCCGCATCTTTGACGGGCGTATTGTTGGCACCGAGTACAAGAAACTCAGCGACAAATGCCGACCCGGTCGTGGGCATGCTGCAATTGACGAGCGTGGTTTGCGGATAATTCACATCAAGCAGTTGCAATGGCTGGTCGCGCTCGACGATCAGCTGTCCCTGCGATTGCAGCGCCAGCGCACTGGCTTTTTCATCGCTCATGCGCGCAATCAGTACGGCAACACCATCCTGCCCACCGGCGGCCAGCGTGCCGACACCCGACCGCGGCCCGATTTTGTCGATCACCTCGATATCCGAGCTGTCGCGAAGCGCCTGTTCGACCGCTGAAAACTGCAGCGGCGAAAGCCCCATCATCTGCATGCCGGGTACCCGGCGTGGCGCAATCACGAATTGTCCTTTGCGCTGCTTCACCGAGTGCTGCCTGCTGTCCTGCGATGTGGCGGCGGTGTCGGGTGTGCTGGTTTGAGAGCCGCTTGTCGCGGACTCTGATCTTGAAGCCATGTTGATCCTTTCTGTAATGAGCCGCGCAGCACATCAGCCCCGTGCTGCATGTTTTACGAGATGCCGAACATCGAAAGCGGTTGATCCGGCTCGATCTTCAGATCGCCAGATTGCGTGAACAGGCGCTGCAATTCAGCGGCTTTGGCGTGCGCCATGTCGTACACCGCCGTGTGCGGTGCACTGATTGGCCCCAGGGTGTCGATCAGCTGCAAGCTGGGATCCTGATCACTGGACCGAATGAATTGGCTGAGCTTGCCTGCATCAACAGAACTAACGATGTAACGGCCCGAGCCGGGTCTGCCTTCGATTGCGCGCATGGAGATTTCCAGTGAAATCGCCTGCCGCATGCGGCAGGCGTGGAGTGAATACGCCGTCGCTCAGTGCAGCGTGGGCTGTCCGCTCGAGTAAGATTGCTGACCGCTGCTCTGGTACGGCTGTTGCTGTTGCTGCGCCAGTTGCTGAAGCATCGCCTGCTGAAGCATGGCCTGTTGAATCGGATCCATCTGGAAGGGGAGCAGGCGAGCCAGCTGTCCGGCAGCACTGCCTATCGTGCTGCCCACACCCGGCTGCCCGAAAAGACTACCGATCGCGCTACCTAGCGGTTGGCCAATCTGTCCGAGCAGATTGCCGAAGATTCCCTGAGGCGCAAGCTGCTGCATTTGCTGTTGATACAGTTGTTGTGCGTAGGCTTGCTGAAGCTGCTGCATCGGATCGGTCTGGAAGGGCAGAAGCCTGCCGAGCTGTCCAGCGGCACCGCCGATCGAGCCGCCCAGCCCCGATTGACCAAAGATACCCCCGATCGCACTGCCAAGTGGTTGACCGATTTGTCCGAGCAGGTTGCCGAAGAATCCCTGAGGCGCGAGCTGCTGCTGCTGAAGTTGTTGCTGAAGTTGTTGCTGCAGTTGTTGCGCATAAGCTTGCTGGAGTTGTTGCATCGGATCCGCCTGAAAGGGTAGAAGTCCGCCGCCGATGCCGCCTGCCACATGGCCAATCTGACCGCCCAGGCCGG
>JACCDJ011331273.1_pt1 | contig 14394 bp, 16 predicted proteins | sample 7444481 | NCBI WGS metagenome assembly JACCDJ01 (sample SAMN15323435, study PRJNA562643) | freshwater metagenome | isolation source: river surface water | place: USA:Blue River Watershed | collected 2017-08-15 | reverse complement strand
GTGGTCATGAGCCTGCCGCTTGCTGCAGCCCAGCCATGACCGTGGACGCTCGGCACAAAGCAATGCTGCGCGAGATGGGCGTGCGGCTGTGGTGGCCTAGCCGCACCGCATCGGCCCAGCCCGCGGTGCAAGCCCAGCCCACAGCGGCCAGCCACGCGCCCACCAGCAGCCAGGCTTTGCGCCAGGCACCCGGCCAGCCCAGTGGCGCTGCAGTCGGTCAAGATCCAGCCCCGCCGACCCGCGCAGCCCCGCCGGCTGCAACCTCCGCATCAGCAGCCCCGGCAGCCCCCGCCGCCCCCACCGCCGCAGCGGGGCCAGGCGACGCCCTGCACTGGCAGGTCGGGCCCGTGCAGGCGCTGCACAGCAGCCCCGACGGCCCGCGCTGGCTGCTGCTGAGCGAGCAGCGCCAGGAAGGCGGCTCGGGCTCCGGCGGTCAGGCCAGCGAGTTGCTGCAGCGCATGCTGCGCGCTGCCGGCCTGCACCGGGGCAGCCAGGTCGGGCTCGCGCCGATGCAGCGCTCGGCCGAGGGCGGCGTGCAAGGCCTCGAGCAAGCTCTGGCCGCAGAGCCCGATCTGGTCTTCATCATGGGCCGACTGGCGGCGCAGGCGCTGCTGGAGACGGCCGAACCCCTGGGCCGACTGCGCGGGCAGGTGCATGAGCTGTGGGGCATACCGGCCATCGTCAGCTACGACTGCGTGACCCTGCTGCGCAGCCCGTCCGACAAGGCCAAGGCCTGGGACGATCTGTGCCTGGCCTTGCAGGTGGCGCGCGAGCAGCACGCGCAGCGGCTGGCCAGCGAATCCGACTGAGCGCCGATCGCCCCGCTAGGGCCGCGGCCGAGGCAGGCGCTCAGCGTGAGCGCAGACCGTCAAAGCAGGTGCCCGTGACCCACTCGACGATGGCCTCGTCCTCAAACTGACCGCCGGCTTTCATGAATTCGAGCACCGGGTCACAGGCCCGCGCATACAGGGTGTAGAGCACCAGAATCGGCGGCAGCTTGGGGTTGATGCTGCCATTGGCCTGGCAGGCCTCGATCCACACGCCGATGCGGTCGCTGACATGCACCAGCAAATCCAGATAGGCCTGGTTGGCCATCAAGCGGGCGCGCAAGCTCGAGTTCTGGCTGGGCAAGGTGGGCATCTGCCCGGCCAGTTGCAGGCGCATCATCCAGCGCACCACCGCCTTGAGCTGCTCGATCGGCTCGGCCTGCGCCGGTAACTGGTCCAAAAAGTCCTCGGCCTGCGCGAGCATGCGCACCATGGCCGCTGCCGCCAGGTCTTCCTTGCTGGGAAAGTGCTTGTAAAGGCTGGCCTTGGCGATGCCCACCTGCGCGGCCACTTCATCGACCGTCATCAGGTCAAACCCCTTTTCGGCCAGCAGCCGGTTGACCGCCTGCACGATGGCGTCTTCGCGCGCTTGCAGCATCTGCGCCTTGAACGACGAACGTCGGGGCGGCCGGTGGACCTCGGCGCCAGTTGCGGCCGCGGAGGGCCCGCTGCGGTGATCGTCCTGCATGGTCATGCTTTCGTAGGGGGAGGGATCTCGGGCGGCGCGCACGGGCCCAAGGTGAAAAAGAAGGTGGCGCCTTGCTGTGGCGCCGACTCGGCGCGCACCCGACCGCCATGACGGCCGACGATGCGCTGCACAATCGTCAGCCCCAGACCCTGGCCCTCAAAGGGCTCACTGCCGGGCAGGCGCTGGCGGGGCTGAAACAGGCGTTGGGCCTGGTTCATGTCAAAACCGACGCCGTGGTCGCGCACAAAAAAGGCGCCGCCCCAGCCAGGAGGCTCGGTCGACTCGCCGGGGGGCAAGCGCCCCAACTCGATGCGAATGCGCGGGCTGCGGCTGCTGAACTTGCGCGCATTGCCCAGCAGGTTGGCCAGCAACTGGCGCAGCAGGCGTCGGTCACCGTGGGCGAAAAGCCCGGGCTCGATGCAAGCGTCGATGGGCGGCTCGGGATGCTGCTGGCGCAGGTGGTCCAGTAGCTGTGCGGCCATCGCACTGAGATCGACGGGGCTGCACTGCATCGGCGAGCGCGACAGCCCCGAGAGCAGCTGCAGCGCCTCGATCAGCTCGCCGATTTGTTCCACGCCGGCGCGCACCCGGCAGGTCAGGTGCCGGGCCTGCTCTCCCGCCGGCCCGGGCAGGGCTGCGAGCGAGTCTTGCAGCAAGGTGGCAAACCCGTCGATCGCACTGACCGGCGAGCGCAGGTCATGGGCCAGGGCCTGGGAAACCCATTCGAGCTCGTCGCGCTCACGCGCAAGCTGCTCCAGGTGCCGTTGCTGCGCTGAAAGGCGTTCATGCAGCGGCTCATGTCCGGTGGACATGTCGGGTGCGACTGGACTGGCGCCTGGTTCTTGTGTCGCCTTTTGACCAGGGTCGCTGCCTTTGACCGTTCCCTGATGCATCGCTGCATTGTCGTCGGCTTGCGCAGACCCCCCGCCGTGCTCGGGTTTGGGCCGGCTGCAGGCCCGCCCCGGACTTAGGCGGCGGCAACCGCGCAGCGGTCGACACCGGGTTGCAGGCCGGTCGCACGAATTTGGCCGCACAATCAGGAGCCGTCCTTTGGAGTCGCCAGCAGGCAGCGGCGGGGCGACGACGACGCAAGAGGAGAGAACATGCATCCGGATTTCAATCGCGCCCGTCAGGAACTGGCCCCCACAGGCACGCTGCGCGTGGGGCTGAACCTGTCGAATTTTCTGCTGATCAACCGCGGCACCCCGCCTGGCGTGCACCAGGGCATCGTGCCCGATCTGGCGCAGGCGCTGGCCAGCGAGCTCGGCGTGGGCCTGCAGTTCGTGCCCTTCGCATCGCCAGGCCTGCTCGGCGATGCGGTGGATCAAGACCAGTGGGACGTGGCCTTCATGGCCGACGAGCCTGCCCGGGCCAAAACAGTGGCGTTTTCGCCGGCCTACCTCGAAATTCAAGCCAGCTACCTGGTGCCGGCCGGCTCGCCGCTGACGGCAGTCGAGCAGGTTGACCGGCCGGGTGTGCGCATTGCCGCCATGGCCAGCGGCGCCTACACGCTCTACCTGCAGCGCACGCTGGCGCATGCTGAACTGGTGCTCACCGGCACCATCGACGAGTCCTTCGAGGTCTTTGCCGCCCAGGGTCTGGAGGCGCTGTCGGGGCTGCGCACCCGCTTGATCGCCGATCAGGCCAAGCTGCCGGGCAGCACGATCTTGCCGGGGGGCTTTACCAGCGTGCAGCAGGCCATCGGCTGCTCCCGGCGCCTGAACGCAGCGCCCGGCTACCTGGCCGATTTTGCCGAGCGCATGCGCGCCGGCGGCGCGGTGGGGGCGGCCATCGAGAGGCACCGGGTGGTGGGCGTCAACGTCGCGCCGGCCAAGGCGTGAGCGGCAGTTGAGAGGCAGATGAGCATGAACAAAAATGTCCTGATCACCGGCGGCAGCCGGGGCATCGGTGCGGCCAGCGCACGGCTGCTGGCCAGCCAGGGCTGGCGGGTGTGCATCAACTACATCAGTCAGGCGCAGGCGGCCGAGCAGCTGGCCGATGAGATCCGCCGCAGCGGCGGGCACGCCGCAACCGTGGCAGCCAATGTGGCCGATACCGACGCGGTGCTGCGCATGTTCGACTGGATCGACCGCGAGTTCGGGCCGCTGCACGCTCTGGTCAACAACGCAGGCGTGATCGCGCCGATGATGCGGCTCGAGGAGATGGAGCCTGCGCGCTGGTCGCACATCATCTCGACCAATTTACTGGGCACCATGATGTGCGCCCGCGAAGCCGTGCGGCGCATGTCCACCGCCCGCGGCGGCGCGGGCGGGGCCATCGTCAACTTGTCGACGGCCCTGACCCGCTCGGGCGCACCGGGCATGTATGTGGACTACGCCGCCGCCAAATCGGCCATCGAGACGCTGACCGTGGGGCTGGCGCGCGAGGTGGCCCGAGACGGGGTACGCGTGAACTGTGTGCGGCCCGGCCTGATCGATACCGAAATCCATGCCAGCGGCGGCGATGCGCAGCGCGCGGCCAAAGCCAAGGATTTCGTGCCGCTGCAGCGGGCCGGCCAGGCGCAGGAGGTGGCGCAGGCCATCGCCTGGCTGCTGTCTGAGCAGGCCTCCTACACCACCGGCAGCTTTATCGACGTGGCCGGCGGGGTTTGAGGCACCGCAGGGCAAGCCGGTAGAGCCGGCCTACTTGGCGCGCACCACCTTGTTGCGCAGGGTGCCGATGCCCTCGAACTCGATCTCGATGACATCGCCATCGCGGATCCAGCGGTCAATTTCGAGACAGCAGCCGCCGGCCATGGTGCCCGAACCGAAGAACTCGCCGGCGTGCAAGGTCTCGCACTCCGAGACGTAGGCCAGCATCTTCTCGAAGCTGTGCACCATCGAGGCGCTGCTGGTGCGCTTCCAGACCTCGCCATTGACCCGCACCTCGGCCCACAAATTGCGCGCGTCGGCGATCTCGTCGCGGGTGACGATCCAAGGTCCCATCGCATTGCCGGTGTCAAAACTCTTGCCCTTGGTCGGACCCATCTTGCCCTGCATCTCGCGGATCTGCTTGTCGCGCGCCGAAAAATCATTGAAGACGGTGTAACCGAAGATGTAGCTCGACGCGTCCTCGACCGCGATGTCTTTGCCGGTGCGGCCGAGGAAAAAGCCGAATTCAGCCTCGTAGTCGAACCACTCGCAATAGCGCGGCCACTGCACGTCGGTGTCGGTGCCCACGACGTTCATGCGGTTGCTGATGTAGAAGATCGGCTGGGTGTAGTTGACCTCGGGAATGTCGACCTTGATCTGGCTGCGCGGCGGCGGCTCTTGCCCAGCCAGCCGGGCCGACAAGATCGTCATGCCGCCGAAGGCATCGCGCCAATGGTCCTCGGCATTGTTGAAGTCGCGGATCTGCCGCGGCTGGGGCACCGGCGCGAGCAGCCGCACCGACGACAGGGGCAGCCGATGTGCGGCCGCACCCTGGCGCTCGATGTCACGGGCCAGGTCCAGGGCGGAGGGGCCGCCATCGATCAAGTCGAGCATGCTGGCCAGGTGCGCGCTGGGCTGGCCCTCAAGGGCGGTGTGGGCCGACTGCAGGTCCAGCACAGTTTGCGTCGCGACATCGACCGCGCCGATGCGCACTCGAGCCTGAGGGTCAAGGTAGGTGGCTAACTTCATGGGGTCTCCGCGGATCGGGTTCGAACTTATTCCGGCTTGATGCCGGCCGAGGTGACGATGCGCCGATAGACCTCGGCATCGTTGCGGATGGAGCTGGCAAATTCATCGGCACTCATGGAGGCGCTCATTTCGAAACCGGCTTTTTCAAGGCGCGCGCGCAATTCCGGCTCGGCGGTGGCCTGCCGGATGGCCGCATTGAGCCGCTCTACCACCGCCTTGGGCATATTGGCCGGCCCGAGCACGCCAAACCAGGTGTCGGGCAGTCCGTAGCCCGGCACGGTCTCGCCCAGTGCAGGAATCTCGGGCGTGCCACGGGCGCGCTTGGTCTCGATCACGCCGATGGCGCGCAGGCGCCCGGCGCGGGCATGGGGCAAGATGGTCGGCGAGGTGAGGATGACCACCGGAATCTGACCGCCCAAGGCATCGGTGATGGTGGGGCTGCCTCCCTTGTAGGGCGCATGGTCCATCTGGATGCCTGCCATCTGCGAAAACAAAATGCCGCCAAGGTGGTGGGTGGAGCCCACGCCCGTGGTGCCGTAAAACAGCCTGCCGGGGTTTTTCTTGGCGTAGTCGATCAACTCGCGCGCGTTGTTGACCGGCAGCGATGGATGCACGGCCAAAATGTTGGGGGTCACAACCACGGGTGCGATCGGGGTGAAGTCCCTGATCGCGTCATAGGGCACGTTCTTGGAAAACAGCGGCACGATGTAGTGCACCACCGCCGCCAGCACGATGTTGTAGCCATCGGGCGCGGCCTTGGCCACCAGATCGGCGCCCAGCGTGGCATTGGCGCCGGGCTTGTTGTCCACGATCACCGTCTGGCCCAAGATTTCACTGAGTCGCTGCGCCAGGGGCCGGGCCACACCGTCGCCCGCGCCGCCGGCGGCATAGGGCACCACCAGCCGAATAGTGCGGTTGGGATAGCTCTGCTGGGCGGCAGCGAGCAGCGGCAGGGCCAGCAGCAGGGGCCAGAGTCTGCGGATGTATTTCATGGGTCATCTCCTCCTGGGTTGTGTTTCAAACGCTCGCACTAAGTTCGCGCCAGCTGCTTGCGGCTGTGCTGACGCCGCAGGCTGCGCATGGCCGCCTGCGTTTGCTCAATGACCACCTCACGGATCAACTGCTCCTGCGGCGCGGCAATGCTGCGCCAGCCGGCCCGGCGGATGATGGTCTGCCGGGCAAATCGAAAGGCCAGGCTTTGCCCGAGCATGGCATGAAAGCGCACGATGGTCTCCTGCGCGTCGGCCGGCAGGCCGCAGTAGGCCTGCAGCAGGGCCGCGCCGGTGGCCTGCAGCTGAGCCAGCGCACCGTCGTACAAGATCGAAAAAGCCTCGGTCGGCTGCATCTGCTCTTTGATGATGATGCTGGTCACCGGCAGCATGTCGGTGTGCGTGGCCAAGGTGCTGGCCAGCAGTTGGCCCATGTAGTCGAGGCAGCGCTCGGGCGCCGGCTGGCCTTTGGCCAGGTAACTGCCGATCTCGTCCATCAGCGGGCCGACGCGCGCATCGATGATGCCGGCAATGTGCGCGACCACGGCGCAATAGAGCCCCTGCTTGCTGCCGAAATAGTAGGCAATGGCGGCGATGTTCTGCCCGGCGCGGCGCGCGATTTCGCGGGTGGAGGCGCTGTGCAGGCTGTGCTCACCAAAGACGGCCACGCCCGCCTCAATGAGCGCCTGACGCGCGACATCGCCGCGCGAGCGCTCGAGCACCTGCGGTGCCGCGCGGATTTTTGGTACCCGTTGGGGGGCGCTGGAGCGACTGGCCATGAGCCGACTCTAAATCACTTGATTGACTCAATCAAGTGATTGAATTAGCATGGGACCAAAATTCAGGACAAACCCTCAGACGCTCGCATCGCAGCGTGTCGCATCATGGCTCGATCGCCAACCTGAGGTTTTTTGGAGGAGCGCCATGACCGATTCTGCGGGCGGCCAGCGTCCCGGCCGAGACACCCGGCCTTTCAGCGGCTATCACAACCGCCCCACACCCAACGACGACAGCTTCATCACCTCGGTGGGCCCTGGCACACCGGGCGGTGAGTATCTGCGCCGCTACTGGCATCCGTTTTTGCTCAGCTCCGAACTCAAGGACCTGCCTGTGGCCGTGCGCCTGCTAGGTGAAGACCTGGTGGTGTTTCGCGATGGCTCAGGCCGCATCGGGCTGCTGCATCGCCACTGCGTGCACCGCGGCACCTCGCTCGAGTACGGCATCATTGCCGAGCGCGGCATCCGTTGCTGCTACCACGGCTGGCACTTCGATGTCGACGGCACCATTCTCGAGACACCCGCCGAGCCGCCAACCAGCCGCATCAAGCAACACTTCTGTCAGGGCGCCTACAAGGTCCACGAGTGGCGCGGCCTGCTGTTTGCTTACATGGGTCCGGTCGACGAGGAGCCCGCCTTCCCGCACTACGACTGCGTTGACCACCCCGGTGACAACGCGCCAGTGCCCTTTCGCATGAACCTGCCCTGCAACTGGGTGCAGATCGTCGAAAACGGCTGCGACCCTATCCACAACGCCTACCTGCATGCCATCGTCGCAGGCGAGCAGTTCTCCGCCACCTTCAAGGTGCTGCCGGAGTTGGACTTTCCACGCACGCCGCTGGGCTTTCTGTCCATGGCCACGCGCAAGGTGGGCGACCATGTGTTCATCCGCGCCAGCGACATCGTGCTGCCCAACTTTGGCCAGTTCCCCAACGGCGCCAACATGGCCAATCGCGAAAGTCTGGGGCTGCGCCCCTATCTGTCGCGCTGGGCGGTGGCGGTCGACGACCACCACTCCTTCTACATCGGACTGGCCCATCTCAACAGCTACAACAACCCCAGCGGCGCCATGCAGGCGCAAGACTTTGGGGTCGACCAGATTCCGTTCATCGGCCAGACGGGCGATCGACCGCGCGCCGAGCGGCAAAGGGAGCCGGGCGACTACGACGCGGTGGTCACCCAGGGCAAGATTGCCAACCGCAAAGCCGAGCACCTGGGCACCACCGACCGCGGGGTGGTGCTGTTTCGCCGCATGCTGGCGCAGGCCATACGCGACGTGCAGGACGGCAAAAAGCCCGAGGTGCCGCGCGTGCGCGATTGCGGGCCGGTGCGCACCTATGCCAGCGAGATCGTGGTGCGCGTGCCCGAGGGCCTGCTCGATGAGCGCTCGGCCCTGGCCGATTTTGGCCGTCAGGCGGCGCTGGCCTTCGTGGAGACGGACGGACTGCTCGGCGCCGAACGCGAGGCAGCCACCCAAGAACGGGTGCAGGCTTTGCTGCACAGCCTAAGCGCGCCGGCCCAATCAGGGCAACAGCCATGAAGCCCCAGTTCATCGATCACCCCGACCTGCGGCCGGCCAGCGACTTGGTGCTCGCAGGCCCACTGGCCTTTGCGCACGGCCTGGTCGGCCAGGACCTGCTCAACCCCAAGCGCGCACTGGCCGAGTCGGTTGAGGCCCAAACGCGGCAGATCATGAGCAACCTCGATGCGCTGCTGGCACCGCAGCAGCTGGCGCGCGCCGACGTGGTGGCTGTGACGGTCTGGCTGCGCGACTTTCACCGCTTTGCCCTGCGCTTTGAAAGCGTCTGGGCCGAGTGCTTCGAGCCCGGCCAGCGGCCCACCCGGCAACTGGTGGGCGCCACTGGCCTGGGACGCGATGCGCTGGTGAGCATGGACTTCGTGATTGCACGACGCGGCATCTGAAACCTTCCTTTTTTTGCAGGACAACCATGGACAAATTTGTATTGCTCGTCGAGTTCGACGTTCAGCCCGAATCGCTGGCCGCCTTCATGGCACTCATTGACGTCAACGCCCGCGCCTCCGTGGAACGCGAGCCGGGCTGTTTTCAGTTTGACGTGATGCAGACCATCGATGCGCCGCACAAGGTCGTGCTCTACGAGGTCTACGCCAGCGAAGAGGCGTTCACGGCACACATGGGCATGGCCCACACCCAGACTTTCCTGGCCGCTGCCAAGCCCATGCTGACCGGCCAGCGGGTGCTGCGCCTGAGCCGCAAGGTTGCACCGCCCATCAAGGCGGGCTGAGGCGCTGGCCTGGCGCTGCGCCAGGGGTGGGCAGCAGGATCGGGGACAATGCGGCTGCTTGCGGCGGGCGGGACTAGAGGCCCGCACGCCACGGCGGGCCCGGTGAACATACCGCGCCCCCCGCACACCCAGCGACGCCATGACCCTTGCCACACCCACCGCCGCTGCGCCGGCCGCCGATTTTTCCAGCCTGCAACTGCGTCAGGCCTTGGCCCACTTTGCCACCGGCGTGACGGTGGTGACGGCCTGCAGCCCCGACGGACAGCGGGCGGGGCTGACCGTCAATTCCTTCAACTCGGTCTCGCTCGAGCCGCCCCTGGTGCTGTGGAGCCTGGGCCGCAGTTCGAGTTCGATGGCGGTGTTTGCGGCCGCCTCGCATCATGTGATCCATGTGCTGGGCGCCGACCAGCAGGCCCTGGGCGAGCGGTTTGCTGGCCCACGCGAGCAGCGCTGGCTTGATCTGGCGCACGGCTGGAGCCACGGCGGGGCGCCGCTGCTGGCCGGCTGCGCCGCCGTCTTCGAATGCCAGAGCCTGAGCCAGCAGACCGCGGGCGACCATGTGATCTTCATCGCAGAGGTCACGCGCTGCTTCAGCGACGGGCCGCGCGCGCCGCTGCTCTACCACGGCAGCCGCTTTCATACCGGCTTGACCGGCTCGCCTTGACGCAATGAGCGGCTTGCCTGCGCAGCGCAAGGACCGGCTCGACACGCTGGCGATCGCGATCTTGCTGACCTGCTGCCTGGTATGGGGCATGCAGCAGGTTCTGATCAAGTTCACGCTGGCGCAGATGCCGCCGGTGTTTCAGGCCTGGCTGCGGCTGGCAGGTGCCACCTTGCTGCTCGTGCTGTGGTGCCGCTGGCGCGGCATAGCCCTGTGGGTGCGCGATGGCAGCGAGCGGGCGGGTTTGCTCGCCGGCCTGCTTTTTGCCGCCGAGTTCTCCTGCATCTATATCGGCATGCAATACACCAGCTCCTCGCGGCTGACGGTGTTTCTCTACACCTCGCCCTTCTGGGTGGCGCTGCTGGTGCCGCTGTGGATCCGCGACGAGCGCTTGCGCGGGCCGCAATGGGCGGGCCTGCTGCTGGCCTTTGGCGCCGTCGCGTTCGCCCTGCGCGAGGGTCTGCTGCACACCCAGGGGCCAACCCTGGTGGGCGATTTGCTCGGGCTGGCCGCGGGCCTGTCCTGGGGCCTGACCACGGTGGTGATCCGCAGCTGCGGCCTGACGCGCATCGGCGCCGAAAAGCTGCTGCTTTATCAGGTCGGCGTGAGCGCGCTCGTGTTGCCCTGGCTGTCCCTGGCCTTGGGCGAGCGGTGGCAGCTTGGCTACAGCGCGGTGGCCTGGGCCTCGGTGGCGCTGCAGGCGTCGGTGGGCGGCTTCCTGAGCTTTCTGGCCTGGATGTGGCTGCTGGGCCGTTACCCAGCCACGCGGGTATCGAGCTTTTCCTTCTTCACACCGCTGTTTACCCTGATGGGCGGGGCCTTGTGGCTCGGTGAGGCGGTCACGCCCGGGGTGCTGGCGGCGATCGCTGCGGTGGCGCTGGGCATGGCGCTGATGAACCGGCGACCAGGCTGAGCCCCTACGGGCCCGCACACGAGAGCAAACCCATGGACTTCTTCGTCGCCGTCCTGCTGCTGGCCGTGCTGATGTGGTCGCTCAAGTCGCGCCGCGAGCGCGGGCGCATCGCTTTGCTGGCGGCGCATTTGCGGCCCTACGACATCGAAGCGCTGATGCAGACGCTCAGCGAGGGCTATTTGCGCGCGCTCGGCGAAAACGATGTGCAGCGCCGGCAAGCCATCTGGACCGTGCTCGAGCCGTCAGAGCGACGCCTGGCCGAGCAATTCGCACAATTTGCCAGCGACTTTGCACGGCTGCCGGCCGAGCGCACCCGCATCGTCAAGCTGCCCTGGCCGCTGGCCTGGCTGCTCGAGCAGGCCGGCGCTGCGGCCGGATGGCTCGAGCGCTCGAGCATCGATATGCGGGCCTTGGTGCAGCTCCATGCCCAGGCCTTGTCACGGGCCGCGCAACCGGCAGGCGGCACGCCCGCCTCGGCCAAGGCCTACACCTTGCTCGCGGAAATTCTTCTGATGCAGCACAGCTGCCACTGGTATTGCAAATCGCAGGCCGTGGCCTGCGCACGCCTGCTTGCCCGCCACCAAACCTCCTACCGCAAGGTGCTCGACTCGGTAGACCCCACAACGCGCGCGCACTACGCCGACTTGACCGGTCAAGCCTGAGCCAAAGCTGGCGGTGCCAGCAAACGCCCATCGACCAGCTCGATGCGCCGATCGCAACGGCTGGCCAAGCTGGCGTCGTGGGTGACGATCAGGCAGGCGCTGCCATGCTCACGGTTGAACCGACGCAGCAGCGCAAACACCTCATCGGCACTGAGGCGGTCGAGGTTGCCCGTCGGTTCATCGGCCAGGATCAGACGCGGCCGGCGCGCCAGCGCGCGGGCCAGCGCAACGCGCTGCTGCATGCCGCCCGAGAGCTCGCCCGGCCGCTTGGCCAGGGCCTGGCTCAAGCCGACGCTGGCCAGCAGGTCGCGTGCGAGCGCCTCGTCGGCCGGCTGAACCGAGCCGTGCGCGATCATCAGCGGCATCAGCACGTTTTCCAGCGCCGTAAAAGCGGGCAGCAAGTGGTGGAACTGAAAGACAAAGCCAATGGCCGCGCCGCGCAGCTCGGTCAGCTGCGCATCGCTTAGCGCGCCGGTGTCGTGTCCGGCCAGGCTCATGCGCCCAGCCGTGGCCGACTCAAGCAGGCCGATGATATTGAGCAAGGTGCTCTTGCCCGATCCCGAAGGGCCCTGCAAGGCGACGAATTGCGCCGGCCCCAGGCTCAGGTTGATGCCATGGAGCACCTCGTGCTCGACCGCGGTGCCCACGTCGTAGCTTTTGCGGATGTCGCAAAGCTCAAGGACGGGGCCTGGCTCCAGGCTCATGCGCGAATCGCCAGCACCGGATCCATGCGCGCGGCGCGACGCGCGGGCATGAAGGCCGACAACAGGCCGATCGCGCAGGCCAGTACGCTGGCAGCCAGCACCAGAGCCAGATCGAGTTCGGCGCGGTACATGGCACTGCCGTCGGGGCTCTTGAAGATGTGCGAGAACAGCACCAGCAAGCCATAGGCCAGCCCGGCGCCCAGGCCCGATCCGAGCAAGCCCATCAGGGCGCCTTGCAGCAAGAACACACCCATGATGTCGCGCCGGCTTGCGCCCATGGCGCGCAAGATGCCGATCTCGCGCTGCTTTTGCACCACGCTGACCACCAGCACGCTGGAGATGCCCAGCGCCACGATGGCCACCACAAAGCCGCGTATGAGGTTGTTGGAGATCGTCTGGTTGGACAAGGCGTTGAGCAGGCCGGCATTGGTCTGCATCCAGCTGTCTACGCGCAGGCCGGTCTGTGCGCGCAGCCGGTCGGCCACGGCATCGGCACCGAACAGGTCGGCCACGCTCAGGTCGATGACCGAGACGCTGCCGGGCAGATCGAGCAGGGTCTGCGCCAGCCGCAAGGTGATGAACACGCGCCGGCGGTTGATCTCGCGGCTGCCCGTGTCAAACAAGCCGGCCACAGTCAACACCTCGCTGCGCACACCGGTGCTCACGCGCAGCTTGTCGCCCATCTGCAGGCCCAGGTCGTCGGCCAACTCGCGGCCGATCAGGGCTTGCTGGCCCGCCATTTCGAAGCGGCCAGCCGTCATGTAAGCGTCCATGCGCACCACCCGCCGATAGTCCTGCGGCCGCACGCCCAAGAGCGTCACGCTCGAAAACGCGGCGCCGCGGGTGGCCAGCGCCGGGCCGCTGGCCACGGGCGAGACGGCCAGCACACCCGGGGTTGCCGCAGCCAGATCGGCCATGCGCTCCCACTGATCGACTGCGCGTTGGCGCTGCAGGCGCGGCTGCAGCTGTGCGGCAACGGCGTCAACCGCATCCGCGGGCGTCAGGCGCAGCAACTGCTCCTGCAAGGGCGCCATGACCACATGCGCCTGCGAGCCCATGACACGCTCGACGATGGTGTTTTGCAGCTGCGCGATGAGCTGGGTCAAAAACACGGTCACGGCCACGCCAGCGGTCACCCCGGCCAGCACCAGGCTGCTTTGCACCCGGCCCTCGCGCAGAAAGCGCAGGGCCAGCAGCCACTGCAGTGGCAGCACGCGCGCCCATCGGCTCAGCGCCGGCCGAGCGCCCCTCATCGCCGCTCCCTACGGCGCGGCCAAGCCTTCGGGAAGGTGGGCTGGACGGACTGTGGATGGGACATGGGCTGAGCGCGGATGCGCTCTAACGCACAAAGGACGGCACGTCCACAACGGCAGGGGCTGCGCGCGGCGCTCCCGGGCGCACCCGATCGCCTGGCAGGACGCTTTGGGTCGGCGCGATCACGCGATCGCCCTCCTGCAGGCCCTCGGTGATCTGGCTGTAACCGACGCCGCGCAGGCCCAGCTGCACCGGCACCTTGACCGCACGGGACTGGCGCAGCACCAGCACCCAAGGCTGCGCCTTGTCGGCATCGCGCACCAAAGGGGTGGGCAGCACCAGCGCCGATGACTGGCGCCCCCCCACGAGCTCGGCCGAGACCGTCATCTCGGGCTTGAGAAAAGCGGGCGCGCCGGACAGGCACAGCCGCACGGTGACGGCGCCTCGTTCGGGGTCGACCGCCGGCGCAATTTGGCACAGGCGCGCCTCGAAAGGCTGCATCGGATAGGCGTCGGCGACCACCGCCGCCGGCATGTCTGGCCGCAGCAAATGCAGATGACGCTCGTCGATGCTCACATCGATGTGCAGCTCGCCCGCCTCGGCCAGCACCAGCAAGACACGGCCCGGCTGGGCCATGGCGCCCGGCTCGACCTGCCGGCTCAGCACGCGGGCCGGCACCGGACTGCGGATGAGCAGGCGTGCGAGCCGGGCCTGCGCCATGCGGACGCTGGCCTGCGCCTGGGCCAGGCGCGCCCGCGCCAAGGCGGCTTCGACACCCTGGCTTTGGTGGGCTCGGGCATTGAGCTGGGCCGACGTCAGGGCGCTGGCGGCCACATCGAGCGTGCGCTGGGCCTCGTCGAGGCGCTGGGGCGAATAAAAGCCCTGGCTGACGAGCTCCTGCACCCGGCCATGGTCGCGCTGAGCCGCCCACCAAGCCGCCTGCGCCTGCAGCACGGCTTGCTGGGCCACGGGCGCGCTCAGGCTTTCCTGCTGGGTAAGCCGGCAGGCCGCCTCGGTCTGGACCGCCAGCGCCTGC
>JACCDJ010520112.1_pt1 | contig 14394 bp, 9 predicted proteins | sample 7444481 | NCBI WGS metagenome assembly JACCDJ01 (sample SAMN15323435, study PRJNA562643) | freshwater metagenome | isolation source: river surface water | place: USA:Blue River Watershed | collected 2017-08-15 | reverse complement strand
TCACCCCAGGGCGTTGAGCCGTTCGAGGGTGCGGCGGTAGATGTTTTTCAGGGGCTCGATGTCGGCCACCGCGACGTGCTCGTCGATCTTGTGGATGCTGGCATTGATCGGGCCGAACTCAATCACCTGCGGGCAGATGCGCGAGATGAAGCGGCCGTCGCTCGTGCCGCCGGTGGTGGACAACTCGGTGTGGACACCTGTTTCAGCCTCGATGGCCTGGCCGATGGCGTCGACCAACTCGCCAGGGGGCGTGATGAAAGGCTGGCCGCCCACCGTCCAGGTCAGGTGGTACTCGAGGTCGTGGCGGGCCAGGATGTCGACCACCCGCTGCTGCAGGCCCTCGGCCGTGCATTCGGTGGAGAAGCGGAAATTGAAATCGACCACCACTTCGCCCGGGATGACATTGCCTGCGCCGGTGCCGCCGTGGATGTTGCTGATTTGAAAGCTGGTGGGCTGAAAGTAAGCGTTGCCCTGATCCCACTCGGTGGCCACCAAGCGCTCCAGCGCGGGCAAGGCCTGATGGATCGGGTTGCGCGCCAGCTGCGGGTAGGCGATGTGGCCTTGGACGCCCTTGACGGTGAGCTTGCCGGTGAGGCTGCCGCGGCGGCCGTTCTTGATCATGTCGCCCAGACGATGGACCGAGGTGGGCTCGCCCACGATGCACCAGTCCAAACGTTCGCCGCGCGCCTTCAGCGCCTCGCAAACGATCACGGTGCCATCCACGCTGGGGCCTTCTTCGTCGCTGGTGATCAGCATCGCGATGGACAGCGCGGGCTGGGGCGTGGCCGCCAGAAATTCCTCGACGGCCACCGTGAAGGCGGCGATGGAGGTTTTCATGTCGGCGGCGCCGCGGCCATAGAGCTTGCCGTCCTGGTGATGCGGCACGAAGGGGTTGCTGTGCCACTGATCGACCGGGCCGGTGGGCACGACATCGGTATGGCCGGCAAAGACCACGGTGCGCGCACCGCTGCCCGCGCGCTTGGCCCACAGGTTGGTGACGCGAAAAGTCTCGGGTCCGCTGACCAGGGTCTCGCAGGCAAAGCCCAGGGGCGCCAGGCGTGCGGCCAGCAGGTCCTGGCAGCCCGCGTCGTCGGGCGTGATCGAGCGGCGCGCGATCAGTTGTTCGACGAGGTGGACGGTCTGGTTCATGCGGACGGGCGGCGATGCGGCGCGGGTCAGTCGCGCAGCAGGTCGTTCAGGCTGGTCTTGGCGCGGGTTTGCGCGTCGACGCGCTTGACGATGATGGCCGCATACAGGCTGTACTTGCCGCCGTCCTTGGGCAGGCTGCCCGAGATCACCACCGAGCCGGCCGGGATGCGGCCGTAGCTCACCTCGCCGGTGGCGCGGTCGTAGATGGGGGTGCTTTGGCCGATGTAGACGCCCATGGAGATCACCGAGTTTTCTTCGACGATCACGCCTTCGACCACTTCGGAGCGGGCGCCGATGAAGCAGTTGTCTTCGATGATGGTGGGGTTGGCTTGCAGGGGTTCGAGCACGCCGCCCAGGCCCACGCCCCCTGAGAGGTGCACGTTCTTGCCCACCTGCGCGCAGGAGCCGACGGTGGCCCAAGTGTCGACCATGGTGCCTTCATCCACATAGGCGCCGATGTTCACGTAAGAGGGCATCAGGATCGCGCCCTTGGCGATGAAGCTGCCGCGGCGGGCCACGGCCGGCGGCACCACGCGCACGCCGGTGGCGGCCATTTGCTCGGCGGACAGGTGGGAGAACTTGGTGCCGACCTTGTCGAAGAAGCCCAGGTCACCGGCCTTCATGATGACGTTGTCTTTGAGGCGGAAGGACAGCAGCACCGCCTTCTTGATCCACTGGTGGACGGTCCACTGGCCCACGCCTTGGCGGGTGGCCACGCGCAGGGTGCCCTTGTTCAACTGCGAGATGACGTGTTCGACGGCCTCGCTGACCTCCTTGGGGGCGGCCTTGGGCGAGAGGTTGGCGCGGTTTTCCCACGCGGCGTCGATGATCTGCTGGAGTTGTTGGGTCATGGGGTGCTTTTTCTGGATTGAACGAACTGGACGATGCGTTGGGCGGCCTCGAGGCATTCGGCGGTGTCGGCCACCAGGGCCATGCGGATGCGCCCCGCGCCGGGATTGAGGCCCTGGCTTTCACGGGCCAGGTAGCTGCCCGGAAGGACCGTGACATTGTATTGAGCGAGCAAATCCCTTGCGAAGGACTCGTCGCTGCCGGCGACGCCCGCCCACAGGTAAAAGCCCGCGTCGGGCAGGCGCACGTCCATCACGCGGGCGAGCAAGGGCGTGACCTCGGCGAACTTCTGGCGATACAGGGTGCGGTTATCGACCACATGGGCCTCGTCGTTCCAAGCAGCGACGCTGGCCGCCTGCACCACCGGGCTCATGGCACTGCCATGGTAGGTGCGATACAGCAGGAATTTTTGCAGGATGGCGGCGTCGCCCGCCACAAAGCCCGAGCGCAGGCCCGGCACGTTGCTGCGTTTGGACAGGCTGGTGAAGGCCACCAGGCGCTCAAAGCCGGTGCGACCCAGGCGGGCTGCGGCCTCCAGGCCGCCCAGGGGGGGCTCGTCGCGGAAGTAGATCTCGCTGTAGCACTCGTCGGAGGCGATGGTGAAACCGTAGCGATCCGACAGCGCAAAGATCTTGGCCCATTCCTCCAGGGGCATCACTGCGCCCGTGGGGTTGCCCGGGGAGCAGACGTACACCAGCTGCGTGCGGGCCCAGACCTCGGGCGGCACGCGGTCCCAATCGACCGCGAAGTTGCGCGCCGGGTCGCTGGGCGCATACCAGGGCGTGGCCCCTGCCAGGAGCGCCGCGCCCTCATAGATTTGATAGAAGGGATTGGGGCAGACCACCACCGCCTCGCCGGCCGTGTCTCGGGTGGGATCGATCACGGTCTGCGCAAACGCAAACAGCGCCTCGCGCGAGCCATTGACCGGCAAGACCTGCCGGGTCGGATCCAGGGTCAGGCCGTAGCGGCGTTGCAGCCAGCCCGCACACGCTTCACGCAGGCGCGGCTCGCCGCCGGTGGCCGGATACACCGCCAAGCCGGACAGGGCGCCCAGCATGGAGTCCTGGATAAAGGGCGGGGTGGGGTGGCGGGGCTCGCCGATGCCTAGGCTGATCGGACGGTGGGCGGCGCTGGGCGTCACGCCCGCAAAGAGGGCCCGCAGCCGCTCAAAGGGGTAGGGCTGCAGCTTGGCCAAGAGGGGATTCATGGCCCCGATTATCGGCGGGGCGGCCGCATGCCTTATTTCACGGGCATGCGCTCTATCTGCTGCGGCTCGGCCTCCAGTGCCGCTTCGAGCGCGCGGGTGGCCGCTTGCGAAACCAAGGGGGCGATGGGGGTCGTGTGCGGGACTCTGTTGAGGGTGATCGTGTCGTCGTGGGTGACCGGCACGAAGGGATTGGGTTCGTCGTAGGCATAGCGTTGGACCGCCGCCCCCTGGGCCTGGCTGGCGGCCAGGAGGTCGCCCAGGTCGACGAGGCGAAAGGCGGTCTGGTACAGGTCCAGTCCCGGGTGGGCCTGGTTGAAAGCCTGGAAGTCGGCGGCGGTCAGCTGGTGGAGTGCGCGCGTGTCCTTCGAGCGGGCCTGCCACGCCCGCAGCGCCTGCACCACGGGGTTGGACTGAAGGTCATTGCCGTCCAGGAGCAAGCCGATGTGCCGCCCCTTGTGCGCAACGCTCGCCAGGAGCACGGTGGCATGGAACCGCAGGTAGACGGCGCCGCCCTGGCCCGGCGCCAGGCGGGCCTGCGTCACCAGTTGCAACGGCCCCTGGCGGGTACTGATCTCGTGGAGCGCCTGGCTGTCGGCCGAGGCCGCCAGGCTGGTCAGGCCATGGATGCTGGGCGAGAGCAAGGCCCGCGCGATCCGCTCGCCGAGCGACGGCGTGCGGCGCCGGATCACGCCATCGGCCGTGAGGCCCGCGACCACCTGTTGCAGCATGCCCGCGCTGTGCTCCAGGCAGCGGCCGTGTGGCTGGAAGGTGAAGGCCTGGAGGGCGTGCCGCACCGCGGGAAGCTGCCCCGTCGCGCCCAGCATGCGGGGGCTGATGTAGGTGCGGGCCGAGCGATTGGGGGCCTGGGCCGGATGGCTGCGTACGGGGCGTGCGCAGGCGCCCAGGGCGGTTGAGACGCTGTACATGGATCGGGCCTCCTGTGAAGGTGCGCGGTGTCCCGCGAGAGGCTGAAAATGCTACCTAGGTACTCATCCGGACGCCTGAACGATTCTTGAGGGCTAGCGCCTGCCGGCAGGCCGAGACGGACGCACAGGTATCATCCGCCCATCCATCAAGCGTCAGCAAAACGGGCAGGTTCGTGCGTCTCACTTCGATCAAGCTTTCCGGTTTCAAGTCCTTCGCCGAACCCACCAATTTCCTGCTGCCCGGCCAGTTGGTGGGCGTCGTCGGCCCCAACGGCTGCGGCAAGTCCAACATCATGGACGCGGTGCGCTGGGTGCTGGGCGAGTCGCGCGCCTCCGAGCTGCGTGGCGAGTCCATGCAGGACGTGATCTTCAACGGCACGACCAGCCGCAAGGCCGCTTCGCGTTCCTCCGTCGAACTGGTGTTCGATAACGCCGACCACCGCGCCGGCGGCCAGTGGTCGCAGTTCACCGAAATCGCGGTCAAGCGCGTGCTCACGCGCGACGGCACCAGCAGTTACTACATCAACAACCAGCCCGTGCGCCGGCGCGACGTGCAAGACGTCTTTCTGGGCACCGGCCTGGGCCCGCGTGCCTACGCCATCATCGGCCAGGGCACCATCAGCCGCATCATCGAATCCAAGCCCGAGGAACTGCGTCTGTTCCTCGAAGAAGCCGCCGGCGTCTCCAAGTACAAGGAACGCCGCCGCGAGACCGAGAACCGCCTCTCCGACACCCGCGAGAACCTCACCCGCGTCGAGGACATCCTGCGCGAGCTCAATGCCAACCTCGAAAAGCTCGAGAAGCAGGCCGAGGTCGCCGCGCGCTACAACACCCTGCAGTCCGACGCCACGCTCAAGCAGCACCAGCTGTGGTTTTTGAAGCGTGCCGAGGCCGAGGTCGACCAGGTACGCCTCAAGCAGGACGCCGACAAGGCGGTCAACGACCTGGAGTCGCGCGTGGCCGACCTGCGCCATGTCGAGAGCGAGCTCGAGACCATCCGCCAGGCCCATTACGCCGCGGGCGACCAGGTCAATCAGGCCCAGGGTGCGCTCTACGAGGCCAGCGCCGAAGTCGGCCGCCTCGAGGCCGAGATCCGCTTCGTGGTCGAAGGCCGCCAGCGCGTCGAGCAGCGGCTCGTGCAGCTGAAGGAACAACTGGCCCAGTGGGCTGCGCGCCGCGACGATGCCGCCGCCGAGATCGAGACGCTCGCGGGCCAGGGCGTGCAGGCCGAAGAACAAGCGGCCCTCCTGGCCGCACAAGTGGAAGAACAAGCGACCCGTCTGCCCGAGCTCGAAGAGGCGCTGCGCCAAGCGCAGACGCGCGCCGGTGAACAGCGTGGCAGCGTGGCGCAGGTGCAGCAGCAGATTCAGGTGCTGGCCGCCGACCAACGCAATATCGAGGAACAAAGCGGTCAGCTGACCCTGCGCCGCGAACGTCTGCTGGCCGATCGCAATGCACTGGCCGCGCCCGACGAGGCACGCCTGGTCAACCTGCAACAGCAGCTGGCCGCCGCCCAGGAAGCCGCAGCGACGGCCGAGGGCCAGTTGCACGAACTCCAAGAGCAAGTCCCCCAGCTCGATGAGGACCGCAAGGCCAAGCAGCAGGCCGTGAACGACCAGAGTGCGCGCCAGTCCGATCTGTCGGCGCGCCTGGAGGCGCTCAAGGCCTTGCAAGAGAAAGTGCGTACCGACGGCAAGCTGCGTCCCTGGCTCGCCAAGCACGGCCTGGAGGGCCTGCAAGGCCTGTGGAGCCGCATCCACGTCGAAGCCGGTTGGGAAAACGCCCTCGAGGCGGCACTGCGTGAGCGCATGGGATCGCTCGAGGTCTCGCGCCTGGACATGGTGCGCGCCTTCGCGGCCGACGCGCCGCCGGCCAAGCTGTCCTTCTACAGCCCGCCGCAGGCGGGTGCGCCCGAGTCCGCCAGCGCGCTGCCGCGCCTGTCGGATTTGCTGCGCCTGAACGACGCGGGCCAAAAGGCCTTGTTGTCGGACTGGCTGCATGGCTGCCTGACCGCCAAGACCTTCGAGGAGGCCCTGGCGGCTCGCGACAAGCTCAAGTCGGGCGAGGTGATCTACACGCCTCAGGGCCATGCGGTCACCGGCCACAGCGTGAGCTTTTACGCCCAGGACTCCGAGCAGGCTGGCCTGCTGGCGCGCCAGCAAGAGATCGAGAACCTCGAGAAGCAGCTGCGCGCCCAGTCTTTGATCGCCGAAGAGGCGCGCTCTGCGCTGGTGCGTGCCGAGGCGGCCTACACCGACGCCTCGCAGCGCCTGGTCACGGTGCGCCGCGAGGCCAGCGAGACGCAGGCCCGCGCCCACGAGCTGCAGGTCGAGACCCTGCGCCTGACCCAGCTGGCCGAACAGACCCGCGCCCGCAGCGAGCAGATCGCGGGCGACCTGGCTGAAGTCGATGCCCTGCTCGAAGAATTGCAGGAGCGCCGCGTCACCGCCGAAGCGCGCTTCGAAGAACTGGACATGCAGCTGGCCGACACGCAGGAGCGTCACGCCCAGCTCGATGAACGCGTGATCGAGGCCGAGCGCAAGCTGGTCGAATCGCGCGAGCAGCAACGCACCCTGGAGCGCCAGGCGCAAGAGGCGCAATTTGCGCAACGCGCACTCGACGCACGCCAGGGCGAACTGCAACGCGCCATCGAAACCGCCGGCCAGCAGACCACCGCTTTGGTGGACGAGCAAGCCCGCGCCCGCGAGGAGCTCTCGCGCCTGAGTGACGCTGCGGCCCAGGCCGGCCTGCAAGACGCCCTGGCCCTAAAGACCGAGCGCGAGACGGCCCTGGGCGCCAAGCGCAGCGAATACGACGACCTCACCAACAAGCTGCGCGCCAGCGACGAGCGTCGCCTGGGCTTTGAACGCGAGCTCGAGCCCCTGCGTCAGCGCATCACCGACTTGCAGCTCAAGGAACAGGCCTCGCGCCTGGGTCTGGAGCAATACGCGCAGCTGCTCGCCGATGCCCAGGCCGACCTGGAAGCGGTGGCCCGCAGCATCGAAGACAACAAGGTGCGCCTGACCGGCCTGCAAGGCGAGATCGATCGTCTGCACCGCGAGATCCAGTCGCTGGGCGCGGTCAACCTCGCGGCCTTGGACGAACTGGCCTCTGCGCGCGAGCGCAAGCAGTTCCTCGATGCGCAGTCGGCCGACCTGAACGAAGCCATCACCACGCTGGAAGACGCGATCCGCAAGATCGACGGCGAGACCCGCGAACTCCTGGGCGGCACCTTCAAGGCCGTCAACGAGCACTTTGGCCGCATGTTCCCCGAGCTGTTCGGGGGCGGCAACGCGCGCCTGGTCATGACCGGCGAGGAAATCCTGGACGCCGGTGTCCAGGTGATGGCCCAGCCCCCGGGCAAGAAGAACCAGACCATCCACCTCCTATCCGGTGGCGAGAAGGCCCTGACCGCCATTGCGCTGGTCTTTGCCATCTTCCAGCTCAATCCCGCACCTTTCTGCTTGCTCGACGAGGTGGACGCCCCCTTGGACGACGCCAACACCGAGCGCTATGCCAAGCTGGTGACCACCATGAGCAAAGGCACGCAATTCCTGTTCATCAGCCACAACAAGATCGCGATGGAGATGGCCGAACAGTTGATCGGCGTGACCATGCAGGAGCAGGGCGTCTCGCGCATCGTGGCCGTGGACATGGAGTCCGCCGTCTCGATGGCACAAGCCTGATCCCCGACGGCGCGACATGAGCAGCTTGACCGTCGGCTTGGCGATCCTGGGCGGCACGACCCTGGCCGCCCTGGTGGCTTGGAGCGCTTGGACCAATCGTCGTCACACGCCGCGTCAGCCCGAGCAGGCGCCGCGTGCGCCCGAGCCCACGCGCGAGGACCCGCAGGTCGATGCGGACCCGGCCGATCGATTGGAGCCTCCCGATGCCGGTGCCGGTGCCGATGCGGATTTGCGACAGACGCAGGCGGCTTTCGATTCAGCTCACGCGCCCACCGGCGACTCGGATGACGATTCGCGCGTCTCCCTGCTGGACGACTCGCCGCTGGGTCCGGTGCCCGTGCCGGAGCGCAAGCCGCCGCTGGATGCCCTGGTCGACTCGATTGCACCGATCGTGCTCGATGGCCCGGCCGTTTCCGGAGATGCCGCCCTGGCAGCCTTGCCGCCGACCCGCCGTGTGGGCAGCAAGCCCTTTGCGGTGGAGGGCCAAAACGAGGCGACCGACCTGTGGGAGATGCCGCAAGCGGGGCAGCGCTACACCGCCTTCCAGGCCGGTGTGCAACTGGCCAATCGCACCGGCGCGCTCAACGAGATCGAGTTCTCGGAGTTCGTGGTCAAGGCCCAGGCCTTTGCCGATGCCGTCAATGGCACGGCCGACTTTCCCGACATGCGCGATGAAGTGGCGCGCGCCCGCGAGCTCGATCAATTCGCCAGCGCCCGCGATGCGCAATTGAGCCTGACCCTGCGCGCCCGCCTGGTGGCCTGGAGCCCCGGCTATTTGCACCAGCATGCTTCGCGTCTGGGCTTCGTGGCCGGCGCGCTGCCCGGGCGCCTGGTCTTGCCGGCCAGCACGGTCGGGGCCTTGCCGATCATGAGCCTGTCGTTCGACACGCAGGCCGCCCTGGCCGACGACCCGACGCAGGCCGCCTTGCTCGAATTCACACTCACCATCGACGTGCCCCAAGTGCCGCGCGAGGAGCGTCCGTTTGAGCGCATGCGCGAGGCGGCTGCGGTGCTCGCGCAATCCATGGACGGCATCATCAGCGACGACCGCGGTCAGCCTATCCGCGAAGACGTACTCGATGCCATCGGCGCCGAGCTCACCTCGCGCTACGACTCGCTCGACGCGCGCGAGTTGTCCGCGGGCTCCGCCCTGGCACGCCGCTTGTTCTCATGACCGACGCGGGGGCCTTGCCGACCGCCCTGCGCGAGCGGGCCGATGCACTGCGCGCGCAGCTGCATCACCATGCCCACCGCTACTACGTGCTGGACGCGCCCGAGATCCCGGACGCGGAATACGACCGCCTCTTTCAGGAGCTGCAAGCGCTGGAGGCCCAGCACCCCGCGCTGTGCACGCCCGATTCGCCCACCCAGCGTGTGGGCGGCAAGCTGCTCGACGGGTTTGCCAAGGTGCGGCACACCGTGCCGATGCTGTCGATTCGCACCGAGACCGACATCGAGGCCAGCGGCGCGCGCAACTTCGACGCGCGCGTACGCCGCGAGCTGGCCCTGGCCGCCGATGCGCCGCCCGTGGAGTACGTGGCCGAACTCAAGTTCGACGGACTGGCCCTGAACCTGCGCTATGAGGCAGGCGCCCTGGTGCAGGCCGCCACCCGCGGCGACGGCGAGGTGGGTGAGGACGTCACCCAGAACATCCGCACCATCGGCCAGATTCCCTTGCGCCTGCCAGCCGACGCACCGCCGGTGCTGGAGGTGCGCGGCGAGGTCTATATGCGCCGGGACGACTTCGAGCGGCTCAATGAATTGCAACGCGAGAAGATCGCGCAGGGCGCCAAGCACGAGAAGACCTTCGTGAACCCGCGCAATGCGGCTGCCGGCGCGGTGCGCCAGCTCGATCCGGCCATTGCCCGCCAGCGTCCGCTCTCGTTCTATGCCTATGGCTGGGGCGAGATCCAGGGCGGGCCCGACTTCCAGACGCACTTTCAGGTTCTGCAAACGCTCAAGGCCTGGGGCTTTCCGGTGTCCGAGCGGGTGCAGGTGGCGCGTGGCGCCGAGGATCTGGTGGCCTACCACCAGGCTGTGGGCCAGGCGCGCGACCAGCTGCCCTTTGACATCGATGGCGTGGTCTACAAGGTCAACGCCTTGGCCTTGCAGCAGCAACTGGGCTTCGTCACCCGCGAGCCGCGCTGGGCGGTGGCGCACAAGTTTCCGGCCCAGGAGCAGGTCACGACAGTGCAGGCCATTGACGTCTTTGTGGGTCGCACGGGCAAGCTCACCCCAGTGGCCAAGCTGCAGCCGGTATTTGTCGGCGGCGTGACGGTGACCAATGCCACCTTGCACAACGAAGACGAGGCCCGCCGCAAGGACGTGCGCGTGGGCGACTCGGTGATCGTGCGGCGCGCCGGCGATGTGATTCCCGAGGTGGTGTCGGTGGTGCCAGGCCAGCGCACCCACGACGCCCCGGTCTTCTCCATGCCCAGTCACTGCCCGGTGTGCGGCAGCCAGGCGGTACGCGAGGAGGGCGAGGCCGACTACCGCTGCACGGGCGGGCTTTTTTGCGGGGCCCAGCGCAAACAGTCACTGCTGCATTTCGCACAGCGCCGCGCGATGGACATCGAAGGCCTGGGCGAGAAGCTGGTCGACCAGGTGGTCGACGCCCGCATCATCCGCACACTGCCTGACCTGTATCGGCTCGGACTGGCGAACCTCAGCGCGCTCGATCGCATGGGGGAGAAGTCTGCCCAGAACCTGTTGGCGGGCCTGGAGCAATCGAAGGCCACCACGCTCCCGCGTTTTCTCTTTGCACTGGGCATACGCCACGTGGGTGAAGCCACGGCGCGTGACCTCGCCCGCCATTTCGGCACGCTCGACGCCGTGATGCAGGCCAACGTCGACCAGCTGCTGCAGGTGCCCGATGTGGGCCCGGTGGTGGCCGAGAGCTTGCACACCTTTTTTGCCCAGGCCCACAACCGCGAAGTGGTCGAACAACTGCGCGCCTGCGGCGTGCATTGGCCTGAGGGCGAGCCGGTTGCTGCGGCCTCACTGCCTCTGACAGGCAAGACCGTGGTGCTCACCGGCACCTTGCCCACCCTCAGCCGCGACGATGCCAAGGCCTTGCTCGAAGCGGCCGGCGCAAAAGTGGCCGGGTCGGTGAGCAAGAAGACCCATTACGTGGTCGCCGGCGCCGAAGCCGGCAGCAAGCTGGACAAGGCGCGTGAGCTGGGCGTGCCGGTGCTGGATGAGGATGGCCTGCGGGCCTTGCTGGAGTCGCCGACGGCCCTGTAGGACAAGATCCATTTTTGTTTCAAACACCCCCGAGTGGGCGGATGACTCTTCAGAATTCGAGCCTCATCCATGTCCAACCACACCATCAGGGAGAAACAAAATGGACCAATCGAAACCCGTCAACACCGTTGCAGCCGCCGTCAAGCCCGACGTCGCCTCGGTGGCTCAATCGACCGCCGCGGCGAACGCGGCGGCCATCGCTGCAGCCGATGCGCTGATGGCGCCTCCGACCCGAGCCAAGCGCGGCTTTGCCGTGCTGAGCCCCGAGAAAAAGCGTGAGATCGCCAGCATGGGTGGCAAAGCGGCCCACGAACACGGACGCGCGCACCGCTTCACCAGCGAGGAGGCTCGTGCCGCCGGCAAGCGCCGCCACCAGCTTCGCATGCTCGCCGCGGCCCAAGCCGCCGCCGCGCAGTCTGCGGCGGCACAGGCCGCCGGCGCGCCGGGCAGTCCGTCCAACTGAGCCCCGCCAAACCAAACGCCCCGCGTGGGCCCTGAGTGCCAGGGCGCTACGCGGGGCGTTTTGCATGGGGCCCGGGGGCGCAGGCCTTTAGCCCACCAGCGCCTGTGCCAGCCGTGTGTACAGCGGAATTCCCACCAGCAGGTTGAAGGGAAAGGTGATGGCCAGCGCCGAAGTGATGGCCAGGGCGCTGTCCGCTTCAGCCACCGCGATGCGCATGGCGGTGGGGGCGGCAATGTAGCTCGCGCTGGCCGCCAAGGTGGCGAGCACCGCGACACCGCCCACCGAGAGATCCAGCGCCACGCCCAGACCCGCACCCAGTAGCGACAGACCGATCGGGGCAATCACCGCAAAGCCAACCAGGCGCAGCCCATAGCGCCGGATGCCAGGCAGGCGATCGCCGACCACCAGCCCCAGCTCGAGTAGGAACAAGGCCAGCACGCCCTTGAAGGGATCGACAAACACGGACTTCATGGCGGTCACGCCGGCTTCGCCGACCGCCGCACCAATGATCAGGCCGCCCACCAGCAGCAGCACCGACTTGCCCAGAAACACATCGTGTCCGAGTTGACCCCAAGGCGTGGTCTCGCCCCCCTGGCGCGGCCAGCGGGCCAGGAAGATCGCGGTGACCAGGCCGGGCGCTTCCATGAGTGCCACCCAAAGGGCTGCGTGGGCCTCTAGCGCCAGGCCTTGCTTTTCGACATAGGCGGCCGCCACCGCGAAGGTCACGACGCTGACCGAGCCGTAGTGACCGGCGATGCTGGCGCTGTCGGCGCGGTTGAACCGCAAGGCGCGCAGCACCGGCACCAGCAAGAAGGGAATGGCCAGGCCCAGTCCGATACAGGCTGCGACCTGGGGCGCGACATCGGCCAGGGGCTGGCGACTGAGTTCGACGCCCCCTTTCAGGCCGATGGCCAAAAGCAGGTAGAAGGCCAGGATGTCATACAGGCCCTCGGGCAGACGCAGGTCGCTGCGTACCAGGCGCGCGAACACGCCAAGCAAGAAGAAAAGAACGATGGGGTCTCCCACGCGCACTCCAGGTGAGGGGCGCCGGGGCGTTCCGGCGCCTCGAAAAACGGGTCGGCGGACTCTAGCAGAGGCCCTAAACCATCACCACCTCTGTGGAACTAGCGGGTAGCCCCTCAGGTTCCCCTGCAGCCGGGAGGAGAAGGGTCCCGACCCTACAATCGACCCTCCAGCATGAACGCCCCCCTCGACGTCTCCCAATTTGCCCGCGCGGCCAAGCCGATCACCAGTTACCGCAAGTACTGGGCGTCGCGCTTTGGCGCGGCCCCCTTCCTGCCGATGTCGCGCGCGGAGATGGACAAGCTCGGGTGGGACAGCTGCGACATCATCCTGGTCACCGGCGACGCGTATGTGGACCACCCCAGCTTCGGCATGGCCGTGATCGGCCGCACGCTGGAGGCCCAGGGTTTTCGGGTCGGCATCATCGCCCAGCCCGATTGGCACAGCGCCGAGCCGTTCAAGGCCCTGGGCAAGCCCAACGTCTTCTTCGGGGTGACGGCGGGCAATATGGATTCGATGATCAACCGGTACACCGCCGACCGCAAGATCCGCAGCGACGACGCCTACACCCCCGGTGATGTGGGCGGCAAGCGCCCTGACCGTGCCTCCTTGGTGTATTCGCAGCGTTGCCGTGAGGCCTGGAACGATGTGCCAATCATCATGGGCGGCATCGAAGGCAGCCTGCGCCGCATCGCCCACTACGACTACTGGTCGGACAAGGTACGTCGCTCCATCCTGGTCGATGCCAAGTGCGACCTGCTGCTGTATGGCAACGCCGAGCGCGCCATCATCGAGATCGCACACCGACTGGCCGCGCGTGAGCCCGTGAGCCAGATCACCGACGTGCGCGGTACCGCCTTCATCCGGCGCGAGACCCCCGAAGGCTGGTTCGAGATCGATTCGACCGAGGTCGATCAGCCCGGGCGCGTCGAAGATCACATCAACCCCTACATGACGACGGCCGATCAGGCCAAGGCCCAGGGCCAGACCTGCGCCAAGGAGGAGGGGGAGGGCGCAGCGGCTGACGCAGCGGCTGCAAGCGCTCAGGTCGCGAGCCCGCCCGTGGCCAAGACGCAGCCCCTGACCTTCATGGCCAATCACGGCCTGGCCGCCAAGCGCCGCCTGCCGCCGCGCGACCTGACGGTGATCCGCCTGCCGTCCTACGACCAGGTCAAGTCCGATCCGGTGCTTTATGCCCACGCCAATCGCGTGCTGCACCTGGAGACCAACCCCGGCAATGCCCGCGCGCTGGTGCAGGCACATGGGGATCGCGATGTCTGGGTCACGCCGCCGCCCATCCCGCTGACCACGTCCGAGATGGACCATGTGTTTGGCCTGCCGTATGCGCGCAGCCCGCACCCGCAGTACGCCGATGAACAGGGCGGCCACGACGGCGTCACCAAGATCCCGGCCTGGGAGATGATCCGCTTTAGCGTGAACATCATGCGCGGATGCTTTGGCGGCTGCACCTTCTGCTCGATCACCGAGCACGAAGGCCGCATCATCCAGAGCCGCTCCGAAGACTCCGTCATTCAGGAGATCGAGGACATCCGCGACAAGGTCACCGGCTTTACCGGCATCATCTCCGACCTGGGCGGGCCCACCGCCAACATGTACCGCATCGGCTGCAAGTCCGCCGAGATCGAGGCCGCGTGTCGCAAGCCCTCCTGCGTCTACCCCGGCATCTGCCCCAACCTCAACACCGACCACAGCGCCCTGATCCGGATGTACCGGCGCGCGCGCGGCCTCAAGGGCATCAAGAAGATCCTGATCGGGTCGGGCCTGCGCTACGACCTGGCGGTGCAGTCACCCGAGTATGTGAAGGAGCTCGTGCAGCACCACGTGGGG
>JACCDJ011702545.1_pt1 | contig 14401 bp, 12 predicted proteins | sample 7444481 | NCBI WGS metagenome assembly JACCDJ01 (sample SAMN15323435, study PRJNA562643) | freshwater metagenome | isolation source: river surface water | place: USA:Blue River Watershed | collected 2017-08-15 | reverse complement strand
GTTGGCGGAATCACTGAAATTGGTGCAGTGAAGTATCAAGGCGGGGAAGAGATTGCCCGATTCAACACGCTGGTGAACCCGGGTTGTGCCATTCCTTCATTCATCGTGATGCTCACAGGAATTACCGACATCATGGTCATGAATGCTCCACCAATTGAAGATGTGCTCGACGACTTGGTTGAGTTCATCGGCGACTCGGTAATTGTCGCGCACAATGCACGGTTCGACATGGGTTTCATTCAGTCATCACTTGAACGAGATGGCCGCCCACGGTTAACCAACAAAGTGGTTGACACGGTTTCGTTGGCCAGACGTTTGGTGCGCAGCGAGGTGCCAAATTGCAAGCTGTCAACGCTGGCGGAAAGCTTGGGTTTGAAGCATCAACCTGCTCACCGTGCGATGAACGATGTGCTCGCAACAGGAGATCTGCTGCATTACCTCATTGAGCGCGCTGCAGGTTTTGGTGTGTACGACCTGAATGATCTCATTGCTTTACCCAAGCTTGGCTCGCATCCGCAAGCAAAGAAGTTGAAGCTCACCGAAACGTTGCCGCGGACCACAGGTGTGTACATGTTCACCGACGCTCAAGGTGAAGTGTTGTACGTGGGCAAAGCCAGCAATTTGCGTTCGCGTGTGCGCAGTTATTTCGGTACGAATGAATCGCGAACCAAAGTGGGTTCGTTGTTGAAATTGATGCAGGGGATCGAGTTCATTCAAACACCCGACTTGTTGACGGCCGAGGTTTTGGAATTGCGCATTATTGGCAGGCTTCGTCCGCGCTACAACCACGCAGGTACGCGTACAGCTAAGTATTGCTACGTGCGTCTCACCACCGAAGAAGAATGGCCTCGATTGATGGTGTCCAAGACACCTTCGGCAAAAGGTATTTGCATCGGACCAATCTCCACCCGAAATATGGCTACAGAAGTAGTCGATGCAATTGAGTCGGTTATTCCGTTGCGCCGCTGCACAGTGCGAATGGGTCGCAACTACGTTGCCCCAGAGGGCGCACCAGTATGTTCTGCAGCGCGCCTAGGTCTTGCACAATGCCCATGTTCAGGAACCGCAGAACCAGAGTCGTACGCCAACGCCGTGCAACAGGCTGCTGACGCGCTTACCGGCAAGAGCAGTTTCGTGCGCGACGCATTGACTGAGCGAATGAATGCTCATTCCGAGGCTCAGCGATACGAAGAAGCGGCATATCTGCGCGATCGTATTCAAACATTCGAGACGGTGCTGCGCAGGCAAGAACAGGCAGAGAAGTTGTGCCAACAAGGAAAATTCACCGTCTCGTTCGACAACATTGTGTACGAAGTGGATAACGGAGTTCTTGCTTCCACTCGTCATGCGGACCAGTTGTTTATGCCGCTCTCGTCGCTGAGCAAGCAGGTTCAAGAAGCCATCGTTCCGCCTGCAGGTGTGCATGATGACCATGGCGTGTTGCGCAACGATGCTATGGATGAAGTGCTCTGTATTGCCAAGTTTCTAGAGGCCCAAAAATGACCGACAACAATGTGACCCTTGCGCAAGTAGTTCTGCACAACGGCGAAGTGGTGTCGGAGTTCTATGGTCCAGATGTGACCGCACAAACCACACTCATTTCGTGGTCAATGGCAAAGAGTATGACGCATGCCCTCGTTGGCATTGCGCAAATGGATGGCTTGTTGGACGTTGGAAAGAGCAATCTGTTTCCAGAATGGGCTAACGACGAACGGCGAAACATCACCTTGCAACAGTTGCTGGAAATGCGGTCTGGGTTGTCTTGGGTGGAGGACTATGTAGATGGCGATTCGTCCGATGTCATCGACATGCTGTTTGGCTCTGGCAAAGATGACAATGCAAGATATGCAATTGCGCAACCACTCGTCACGACACCTGGCGCTGAATGGGTGTATTCATCGGGAACCACCAACATCGTCACTCGGTTGCTTGGTAACGCATTGGGTGATGCGCATGGCTCTCACACCAACACCGAGCGGTACATGCGCACTCGATTGTTGGACCCAATAGGCATGCAGGCACAGCCAAAGTTTGACGCTGCGGGAACCTTTGTTGGATCGTCCTATGTATTTGCAACCGCGCGCGACTTCGCCAAGTTTGGTTTGCTCTACCTGAACGATGGGGTGTGTGACGGGGTTCGAATCTTGCCTGAAGGATGGGTAGACCACGCTCGCAAACAACATGCGTTTGATGCGGAAACGGGCTTGGGTTACGGGGCTCATTGGTGGACATTGCCAGGAGAGCGCAACAGCCTTGTTGCTGCCGGTTACGAAGGCCAATACATCATGGTGATTCCTGAGCGAGATCTTGTGGTGGTGCGACTTGGGAAAACGGTGGCCGAGTTGCGTAACGCAGTGGTTGCTGAGTTGCGAAAAGTGATTGAGCAGTTTCCCGTTATTGGTGAGCGGTAACTGTTTCAGTACGCGACTCAACAATTGACAGCATCAGCAGCGCGCCGATGACAAACGTTGCTCCAATAACGCTGTTCAGAGAAAGTCGTTCATTCAAAATCAAAACACCGCATGCAATTCCAAATACCGGTTCGCTGGTCGTGAAGATGGATGTCATGTTCGTTCCAATGCGCTTCAATCCCATGAAAAAGGTTGATGTGGGGAATACCGTTCCAACAATTGCTAGCGCAACAATGATGAGCCAACCTTTTGTGGTGTCTGGAAAATCGGCAGTCATGCCGCCCGGAGAAACCAGCGCAAATAGATTGAACCCAAGTGCTGCGCCAATGTTGACAAAGGTGACACCCGTAAACATGTCGGTGTGCTTGAGTGAACGTGAACAACCGAGCGCGTAGAACACGTAGGCAAGAGAAGAAATGAGTACAAGCACAACGGCTTGTGTGCTTCCTCCGCCAAGTTCGCCAGTTGTAATGCCAACGCCAATCATGGTGAAGATCAATGCATACACAATGCTCTTCGACGGCTTTTTCTTGTAGATCAACCAAGTGGCAAGAACCACAATGACGGGGTTGCAATAAAAGATGACGATCGCAAGGCTGGTATCAATATCGCGAATCGCCGTGAAGTACGTGAGCGCGCAAATAGTGATGCCAACAAATCCGAGTGACAGCAGGTCTGGCAATAATTGCCTACGCGGCCATGGGGTATTGCGAACGAAGATCAAGCGCAGTACCACCATCAAAATGGCAGACAGCGCGAAACGAGCCGACAGCATGCCGAGAGCATTGGCGCCCTCGTCGTATGTGCTCTTCGCCATAAATGGCACCATGGCAAAACAAGCGCTTGCAAACACAATAAGAAACGCCCCAAGCGCTTTTTGATTCTTCACCACGCTCCGAATCTAGTGCCCGAGCTATGTTTGGTTACTCTTGGTTCAAGGGGGAAATATGACAAACGAACTGTGGCGTAAAAGTGCTCTAGACCTTGCTGAAGGTATTCGCAGTAAAAAGTTTTCCAGCAGAGAAGTGGTTGACGCACACCTTGCACGAATCGATGAGGTCAACCCCAAAGTCAACGCCATCATTCGGGTGATGGCCGATGAGGCTCGCACGGCAGCAGATGCTGCCGACAAAGCTCTTGCGCAAGGTGGTCCAATCGGTCCACTGCATGGCGTTCCCTACACAGTCAAGATCAACATTGATGTGGCAGGCCAGGCGACTACACAGGGTATTCCTGCACTTGCTGAGGCGATTCCGGCCATTGATGCGCCAACAATCGAGCGCATGAAGGCATCGGGAGCAATCATGCTCGGTCGCACCAACATGCCCGACCTGGGTTTGCGCGTGCACACCGACAGCACTTTGTACGGACGAACAAAAAACCCATGGAAATCAGATCGCACCACAGGCGGATCAAGTGGTGGCGAAGGCGCAGCGCTTGCCAGCGGTATGTCTCCACTTGGTTTAGGTAATGACATTGGTGGCTCATTGCGTAACCCTGCACATTGCAATGGCATTGCTTCGATCATGCCAACCAAAGGCGTTGTTCCCGATGCGCAGATGTTTCCCATTGAAGACTTCGGTCTTAGTTCGCAACTCATGCTTGGTCAAGGAGTGATGGCTCGTCGTATTGCTGACGTGCGTGCAGGTTTACGAGTTGTTTCAGGTGCACATGCGCGCGATCCAATCAGTGTTCCTGTAGTGCTCGATGAATTTCCAGCAGCAAAGAAAACACGCGTTGCCGTAATGGCCAACCCGCCTGGTGGCACCACGCATCCTGGTATTGAAGCCGCAGTTCGCAAAGCAGCCGATGCATTGTCGAACGCTGGTCACGAAGTTGTTGAAACAACACCGCCAGATTTCGAACTTGCATGCTTGTTGTGGTCAATTCAAATGAATGGTGAGCTCACGTTGCAGCTCGACTTGCTGAACATGGTGATGGGCGAGGGTGGTAGGCGCTTCCTCGAACTGACCAGTGAAGGTATGACACCAATTGACTTTGCTGGCTGGGCAAATGCGCAAACGCAACGCAATGGTGTTGCTCGACGCTGGTCGTTGTGGTTTAAAGAGAACCCAGTGCTGATTTGTCCAACGTGGACAGAGCCTGCATTTGTTTACGACAACGACATCAAAGATGTTGAAAGCGCAATGGGAACATTGCAACAACTACGTGCTGTGTTGCCAGCAAACTTGCTTGGACTTCCTGCAGTGGTGGTGCCGGGCGGAATGGCCGACTCGCTTCCAGTGGGTGTCCAGGTGATCGGGTCTCGCTTCACCGATCTTCACTGCCTTGCAATCGCCGAGCAGATCGAATCGGCGTGTGGTTTAAGCACGCCGATCGATCCGATCGACTGAATTATTAATTAGTTCGTCAGATTACGACGACGTTTTGTGCTTCCTCACCCTTGCGACCAGGTGCAACGTCGAATTCAACGGCTTGACCTTCGAACAAAGACTTGTAGCCTTCGCCCTTGATGTTCGAGAAGTGAACGAAAACATCGTCCCCTCCATCGCGTGAAATAAAGCCGTAGCCCTTCTCTGCATTAAAGAATTTGACGGTACCGCGCATAACTTTTCTCTTTTCGTGAAATGAGGAAGAGCCCTTGTGGCTAATCCGACTTCTAGGTTATGACACATTGTGCCTAAACACACTTCATGCCGTCAACTATTTGCCGGCGAGCGCTGCCACCACTGGCGCGAACGCCTCTACGTCTTCACCACCAACGATTACATAGGAAAAGCCCCAACGCTCACGGCGAGCAAGCAGGTCTTCGATCAGTTTGCTCGGAGGTCCCATTAACGCGAATGGGGTATTGGCAACCATGGACTCTTCAACGCCCATTCCCTTTGCCAGCCTGCTGATTGCGCCCTCTGCATCGTCAGTGACATTCACCAAGAAGGCACGAATGTTCATTTCAATGTCGTTGATGCGGTCACCCGAAGCTTCGCGCACAATGTCCACCTTTGCGTCAACAGCTTCGGCGGTCATAGTGGAGATGGCCTCTGGTCCAACTGCGCCAGCACTCATAGTGGCGTTGATGCCCACAATGTCGGCAACCTTTGCGGCATAGGTGAGTACGCGCTTTCCACCACCGCCAATAAGGATCGGCGGGCAAGCGCCTTGCACAGGTTTAGGCATACCGTTGTAATTCGTAATCGTGTAGTGCTTGCCTGCGTATGAGAACGGGCCTTGCGCAAAGCAGCCCTTCATGATGTCGATGCCTTCAATCATCTTGTCGATGCGAGTACCAGCCGATTCGTATGGAATGCCTGACTGTTCGTAGTCGGTGATCATCCAGCCCGCACCAATACCCAGGTCAAGTCGGCCATCGCTCAACACGTCGAGCGTTGCCATTTCCTTTGCAAATACCACTGGGTGTTTGTAGTCGTTGTCCCACACCAGCGCACCAATGCGAAGTGTTGATGTTGCCATTGCTGCGGCGGTGAGTGCAGGAAGCGGCGCTAACTGATCGGTGAAGTGATCGGGCATGGTGAGTGCGCCATAACCAAGCGATTCAGTTTTTCTTGCAAGTTCCACCCATTCTTTACCGGTAGGAGTGCTGCTTGCTTGAATTCCAAAGCGAAATGGGCGAATCGGGAACTGGCGGGAAGATGACATGTAGGCAGATTAGTGTTAAAGGCAACGTGAATCCCCACTTGAGGTTGAGTATCCGCCTGTTGATCACCATGCTCGCCGGAGCACTTGCGATCACAGCCATCATTACGGCCATGGCTCCACAGGCCTGGGGGATTCTCAATGCGCATAGTGAGAAGCCGGTTGCCCTTTCGCAGTTTTCAGGGTTGGCCCAGCGCAGCATTTTGCTCGATGTCAACGGTCAGCAGGTTGGCGTGTTTCAGGTAAAAAACACTCAACAGACTCCAATTTCGGCAGTTCCTGAAGCCGTACGCAACGCATTCATTGCTGTCGAAGACTCGGTGTTCTATGAACATGACGGCGTGAACTTGCGGGCAGTTGGAAGAGCACTGCTTGCCAACTCGCAGGGTGGTGGCAGGCAAGGCGCTTCAACCATTACGCAGCAGGTGATCAAGAACGAACTGCTTGGCGGAAAAATCTCTGGAAGTCGTTTGAAGCTTCTGCAAATTCGCGGAGCAGTGATGTTGGAAAAGCAGTTATCCAAAGAAGAGATTCTTGAGCGATATCTCAACACGGTGTTCTTTGGAAATAACGCATTCGGTTTGCAGGCCGCAGCCGAGGTGTACTTCGGAACATCGGTGCAAGGCCTTTCACAAAACCAAGGAGCCTTTCTTGCGGGAATGGTGCAGGCTCCTTCATCGCGCGATCCATTTACGAAGCCTGATGCATCTCGTTTCCGATACAAGCAAGTACTGAGCCGCTTGGTTGAAGTTGAAGAGATGACCCCAGAGCAAGCCACCATTGCGTGCAAGGGCTGGGAGAATCCTCGAATTCGAACGGTGGAAGACGCGGATTGCCCGATCCCCGACAATCGTCGCGAGATCTCTCGTGCAACAGATACGGGTCGCACCTATTTCTCTGAAGCGGTTCGCGACTATTTGCTCAATCGCTCAGACATTCTTGGTGCAACGTACGAAGAGCGTTACAAGAAATTGTTTTATGGCGGTCTTCGTATTTACACCACGCTTGATAAAGGTGCACAGGCTGCAGCAGAGAAAGCGGCGCTTGAACAAATGCCCGACAACTCCGCAAACATCCAGGCAGCAGTAGTCACGATTGACAATGCAACTGGTGGTGTGCGAGCCATGGTTGGTGGTCGCGACTTCTTGGTAAGTGAAGTAAACGTTGCCATGCGACGCCGCCAAACAGGCTCAAGCGTGAAGATGTTCATTCTTGCGGCTGCTATGGAAGCTGGATTATTGCCAGACGATGTGATTGATGGAACGCTTCCATGCACATTGCCAAACCCGGGAAATGACGAAGAACCTACATTCCTTATTTCAAACGGCGTGAGTCAGCCAGTTTCTAACTTGCGCACGATGACTGCGCTTTCAATCAACTGCGCATACGCCCGACTTGCCCAAGTGGTAGGTCTCGACAAAGTTGTTGCGTTGATGTACGGCATGATGAGTTCGGACTTCATGCCAAAACCTGAATGGGGCACAGACGCTGAACGGTTGAACCTCATCAAACCATACGCGTCGCTTTCTACTGGCGCTAATGAATTGAGTCCGCTTGATATGGCATCTGGTGCTCAAACCATTGCCAACATGGGTGTTCACCATGAGCCATATTTCGTCGAAAAGATTGAAGATGCCACTGGAGTCATTTACCAACATGAATTGAACCCCGATCAGGCATTGTCGGAAGCATCCGCACTGCATTCAGTGGACGCGTTGAAGGGTGTTCTGAAATTTGGTACTGCACGCCGAACACAATTAGAGGGTGGGCGACCAGCAGCAGGAAAAACGGGAACGCAAGACGACAACACGAACGCATGGTTCGTCGGTTTCACACGCGAACTGACTACGGCGGTGTGGGTCGGTGACCCACGTGCCTATACGCCAATGGTCAATATCCCCGAGTTTGTGAAAGCAGATGGATACGCACGGATTCAGGGTGCTATGTACCCTGCTCGTATTTGGAAGCAAATGATGGATGAAGCGCTTGGCGATATCCCCATTAACGAGCTTTCAGACTGGCCAGCTCCACCTCCAGCAACGGCAACCGAAGCGCGTGCAGACGTTTCTCCACAGCGCATCTATCTGCCTGGCAATGAGTGCTTGGCTCAAGTGGTTTCGGGAACAATCCCTGCGCCAACAACGACGCAGGTAAAGGGAAAGAATACGACTACGGTTCCTGTTGTGCCGAACAACACTGTTGTGGTGAACCTGGTTGAACCGCCACCACTGCCTGTTGTCACTACGTCAAGCACAACCACCACAACGACCACCACCATTCCTGGTGCTGTTGCATCGAGTGTGCCGCCGAGCAAGCAATACATCAAAGATCGGTATCCGGCCGGACCAGTAAACACCGTGCCAATTGGCGCCTACTGGGTGTACAACTGCGCCAATGGTCTGCCGCCATCTGCTGTAACGACTGTCGCGGGTTAATGATGGCGGCGTTGTCAGATCTCCTTGCAGTTCAGACAACAGACATTGCAATTTCACAAGCGAAGCATCGACTTGCTCATTTGCAAGAAACGAAAGATCGCGATGCCGCAAAGAGTGCGCTCGCAACAATTGATGCACAGATTGCTTCCTGCGATGCAGAGATAGTCGCTGCGAATGCTGAAATTACGAAGGTTGATCGCTTGTCACACGAGCATGATGACAAGTTGATCAAGTTGAATAAGCAGTTGAAGACTGTTATTGCGCCGCGTGAGGCCGAAGCTCTGCAGCATGAAATCGCAACAGTGACAACTGAGCGAAGCGCCCTTGATGATCGCGAACTCGAGCTGATGGGTGTCGTTGAGGCTGCAGAGTTAACGAAGAACGAACTAGCCCCACTGCAAACAAGCGCCAAGAGCACGTTGGCTGCTGCAACTATGGCACTCAGTTCGGCAAAACAAAAGATTGACGCCGAGATTGCGCAACTCACAGAACAGCGAAGCGCTCAGGCGTTAGTTGTTCCGCAGTCGTTGATGTCAACGTATGAGGCAAAGCGCAAGCATCGCCCAGACGGGGCAGTGTGTCGGTTGACCGGGCCAACCTGTGGTTCGTGCCACCTCGACATCTCGCAAGGCGAAATCAACTCAATGCGCGCAATGGCTGCAGATGATTTTCCTGAATGCCCGCATTGCGGAAGCTTTATCGTATTTTAGGAAGTCATGTTCTTTTGGTTTATCGGCACATCCATTGCAACCATTTGGTTCGTCTTCCACGATAAGAAGTTTGCGTATCGACTAGTTGTTGCAGGAGCGCTTGCGCCAGATGTGATTGAAGTCTTTCTTGGTCACGCGGGGCCACTCCACAGTGTTGTCACCATGGTGGCCATCATGACCGCAGTTATGCTGATTACATACGGGCGCAAAAAGTCGCGCAGCAACATGCTCGCTTTCGTTATCGGAATGTTCTTGCACTTGGTATTTGATGGAGCCTTTGCAAACACCAAGATGTTCTGGTGGCCGATATCTGGATTGCAATTTGGAGATTACGCATTACCAGTGTTCGACCGCGGACTTATCAACATCCCACTTGAAATTGTTGGTGTGTTGTTAATCTTGTGGACTCGTAATCAAATGAAAGAAAACTCGTGACACAACCATTTCTCTACTCAGTCGAGCGCGAATATCCAGTTGGTATTGATCGCATGTGGCAAGCATGGACAACTACGAGTGAATTAGAAACTTGGTACCACGGAACTGAACATTCATGTGTCAAGGGAGCGACCACATCTGAATTGCGCGTAGGGGGATTGTGGACTGTGGCTATTGACGTCCCGCAGTTCAATTTTGTTGCCTATTTCTACGGTCAGTACCAAGCAATTGAGACAAATCGCCAGCTGAAGCACACCCTGCATTACACACAGTCCTCAGAAGAGTTCGCTTTGCGCGATATGTCAACCGAGAATCACCTCATTGTTATTGATTTCGACGACAGGGGAGATTCGTCGTGGGTTCGCTTTAGTCAATTTGGTGAAATGCCAGATGGACAAGCCGAGCAAGCACAGGCCGGCATGGAAAGTTATTTCGACTCGCTAGGAATATTCCTCAACTCGAAATAAGTGACGGTGAGTTGGTCTGTAAGCGGGGTTCTGTAATCGATGATCATCCCTCTATGCAACCTACCCGTGGGTTGTTTGTTGTAAACAACAAACGAACGGACAGCTCATGCCCACTGCATGGTCTTGCTTCGAATGGTGGCCCCAAGCCACGTAAGTTGCCTCACGTGCTGGTGCGCTCTTACCGCACCGTTTCACCCTTACCTGTTTCGCAATCTTGCAACTGCGCTCATCGGCGGTTTGTTCTCTGTTGAACCTTGCGTCAGGTTGCCCCGACCCGACTCTCGCCGGCACTCTGTCCTGTGAAGCCCCGACTTTCCTCAGATAGTGGTGCAAGCACCATTACCCGCGATCATCCGACCTACTCACCGTCGAGGTAAGTGTACGGGCGAGTTATTAGCAGTCGACGAAGTCGTAGATCAAGCCATTGAGGCTTGGTGTTTCAAGCGTCAAAGATGGTTTAACGCCTTCAGCACTTGGCGCGCCAGCTTGCAATATCACGGTTCCAAGCGAGCCATATGCAGCTGGCACGGATGCAATGTTTGGCTTGCCTGTGGCCGCATTGGTTGTTGGACCAACCGATGCGTATCCACCATTGAGCACCTGTGCAAGAACAACAGCATGACGCGCTTCGTCTTGTGCAATACGAATCGCATCTCCACGAAGACTTGGCGCTGTAAGAGAAGCAACAACTCCCTGGTACGTCTGAGTTGCGATGTTCTCTAGAGCATGCGCAAGAGCGACAACATCCTTGCTTGAGTCTGGGTTGTCGTCCGCTGTAATCAATGCAAGAGCGGGCTTAATGTACAGCGTGTCAATTCGAACGTTTGCGCATGTATGTGCTTTGCCGCCTGCGGCAACAACCAGTTGATTGACGGCATCGGCATGTGCTTGGTGATCGTCGCGGAATCGTTTTACCGCATCGGTCAACTTCGCATAGTCGCCGGTCAGAAGGCCACCTTCAAGAACTGCGTTGTAGGTATCAATTGCGTTGTACTCAAGTGATGCTGCCGTGCGAAGCAGTACTACGTCGGTTACTTCTCCTGCTGGAAGAGCAGTTGTTGGAGGCACTACACCCTCGCTCAAAATGTTTGAGCTCTCGACTACACCAGATTGCTTTCCGCACGCTGCAAGAAATGCTGCGCCAAATACTGAAAGTCCGCCTACGCGGAGCGCGTCACGACGTGAAATGTTGCTCATTCTGACACCGTCGATTCTGTAGTTGCTGCAGTTGCCTGAGCAATTTTTGGAGCAAGTGAGTTTGCACTTGAGTTAAGAGCAGAGGTCAAGCTCAGAGCAGGAAGTGTTCCAAATACAGCGGCCATTCGCGCCTCAGTTGTAATGATGGAAGCAAGAATTCGTGCTGCATCTATTCCCAGTAGTTGGCCAAGAATGTCGGTGTTCGTTGCGGCCAAGGTGTTCTCTAATGACTGCAACGCTGCATAAGCCGATTGGGCAGAGGCAAGTTGACCAACGTGGGTCGAATACAGCGAATCGTTGCGCTTGTTTGTTGCAACTTTGCCAATGAGGCCGTTCATTGCTTGGGCGTATGTGTTGTGGTGTTCGCCAAACATCTTCAGCATTGCAACTTCATCGTCGGAATACTTTGCGGATTCGACAGCCTTCTTGTACAGGTCGCGTGCGGCTAGCTCAACACCTTGAGTGAACAGCAACAGTTGCTTGTCGGCTTCTGTTGGCTGTGCTGGTGGCGTGCTGCGCGGTAAGCGTGCTTGCGCGGTGGTCACGTGAATATTCCTTTCCAAGTACTGACAAATTCTGCCCTAATGGGGCGCTAACAATCTAGAAGTCAAGAGCCGATAACTCAGGTATCCAACCCGACGAACGGTTCAGCGCCTCGTTCCATTGTGCGCGGTCCAAAGCCTTATTTGGGGCCACAACGGTGGCCGGAGACCATGTGCTGACGGCTTCTGAGAGAGATTTCCAGGTACCCACCGCCACGCCAGCGAGAAACGCGGCACCAAGGGTGGTTGCTTCGGTGACGGGAGACACTTCGATGGTGCGCTGAGAAGCATTGGCCAATGCTTGGACGAAGGTGGGGTTCTTGCTCATTCCGCCGTCAATGCGAACCGTTGTGGTGCTGAGGCCCGAGTCGGTTTCTGCGGCTTCGATCAGGTCGGTTCCACGATGTGCGATTCCCTCCAGCACTGCACGAACAATGTGACTGCGCGAAGTTCCACGAGTGATTCCAAACAACGATCCGCGTGCACCGTAATCCCAGCGCGGTGTACCAAGACCAAGAAGCGCGGGTACATACACCACGCCTTCGGTTGTCTCGCATTGTGCAGCAACATCATGACTTTGCTCTGGCGTATCAATGAGGTGCATGTCGTTGCACAGCCAGTCAATGTTTGTTCCAGCCGACAACATGATTGCTTCGGCGCCCCAATTCATTGAATGTGCATCGCTGTACGCAATGATTGGGAAGGTTCCACCCGTGCTGCGTTGAGCAGAAGCTGGCGCTGTTGCTCCTGTGAAGATGTCGAGCATGCCGCCCGTGCCAAACGTAATTTTGGTTTTGCCAGGTTCAATACAACCTTGACCGATGAGCGAACCTTGCTGATCTCCGATCATGCTCGCAATTGGTGGTGCACCATCAAGTGCTGTTGCGTTACCGATAACGCCGCTCGATGCCACGACAGTGGGCAACATGGATTCTTCAATGCCCATGAGTGACAGTGAGCGTTGCGACCAAGATTGGGTGAGTGGGTCGAGCAATCCAGTTACTGCTGCATTGGAATGATCGGTTACATGAAGCGCGCCGTTCGACAACACATGAGCGATCCACGTGTCAACAGTGCCGACGCGAATGTCGGCTCCTGCAGGTATCGGGTAGTTCTTCAACATCCACGAAGCCTTCGTCGCGGTTTGATTTGGGGCAAGCGTGAGGTTGTGCTCAATTTTTGCAGTGATGCATTCGCCAACTGTGCGCAAGTCTTGCCATGACAAGGAAGGACCAATTGGTAAACCCGTATTGGCGTCCCACACCACCGTTGAGGCACGTTGAGTTGTGATGCCCACTGCTTCAACTCTTCCGGCTGCAGCGAGTGTGGTGCGTGCAACACGCAACACCGCGTCGCGCATGGCAAGCGCGTCAAACTCCACTAAGCCAGCAAACGGAGAAGTAGGCGAGCACAACTCGTAATTCAGGTGAGCAACACTTCCATCTTCGCGTACTACTGCCGAACGCAGTCCAGTTGTTCCTACGTCAATAACGAGAACGCTCACGGCCACACCGGCTTGCTGTTGTTGCGTTGCGTGGTGAGCCCAATTTTCCCCGGGTTCAAAAGGTCTTTCGGATCAAGCGTGTCTTTCAGTCCCTGCAGCAATTGCATTGCGTTACCAAGTGATTCCTGCATGAACCTTGCGCGGTTAATTCCAATGCCATGGTGGTGCGAAACACTTGCCCCAAGTTTGATTGCTTCGCGTTGACCTGCATTCCACATAGCGATGTAGTGGTCTTCAACGGTGTCGGTTTTGTCTCCTGCAAAGGTGAAGTACAAGCACGCGCCATCTAAGTAGCTGTGCGACAGGTGACATGAAGCTGATCGTGCGCCAGGAGCCGACATAAATGCTGTGCGAACCCCATTGAAGATGGATTCAAGTTTCGACCATGGTGCCGAAACTTCCATGGTGTCCACGATGTAGCCCTTACGAGTGAGTGCTTGCAGGCCACTGGTGTCGTTGCGATGGTGTAGCCACTTTTCGACTAATTCAATGTCGCCAACTTTGCCTCGATTACCGATTGCCGATTCACGCACAATGTCAAGAGTTGCTTTCACTAAGCGCTCGTCACCCTCGTCAAGAACGAGCAGCGTGCATTGTGTTCCATCAAGTCCGTGTGATCGCTTGCTTTCTATTTCGTCGTACAGCCGAAGCACGGCTGGTGTTGCACCGTTGCGCACTGAATCACGACAAGCGTTTACGCCGTCAACGAACGATGGGAAGACGTACGAGGCACGTGCTTGAAACTGCGCCACGGGGTGAGCGCGTAGCCACACTTTGGTGATGACGCCGAGTGTTCCTTCACTTCCAACAAATAGCGAAGTGAGATCGGGGCCAATTGCTGAAGCTGGGGCACCACCTGTGCGAACTACGTCGCCATTGGCAAGAACTATTTCAAGGCCAACCACCATGTCTTCAATTTTTCCGTAGCGCGTTGAGTATTGACCCGCGCCTCTGCATGCGACCCAACCACCAACGGTTGAAATGTCAAACGATTGCGGAAAGTGCCCAACGGTAAGCGCGTACTTTGATTGCAACTCGTTTTCGAAATCTGGACCAAATGTTCCAGGAAGCACTTCAACAATTCC
>JACCDJ010370953.1_pt1 | contig 14401 bp, 13 predicted proteins | sample 7444481 | NCBI WGS metagenome assembly JACCDJ01 (sample SAMN15323435, study PRJNA562643) | freshwater metagenome | isolation source: river surface water | place: USA:Blue River Watershed | collected 2017-08-15 | reverse complement strand
TTTCTTTTCTTCTTCGGGGTCGGCGTCCCAGCCGAGCTGGAAGTCGATGCGCCAGACGTTGTTGCTTTGCTTGTGCAGCAGCACGCTCTGGTTGGGGTGAAACGGCGGGTCGAACCAGAACCAGCGCTCTGCGGGGTAGTCGGCCTTCATGACCACGTCGGCGATCAAAAAGCGGTCCTGGAAGACACGGCCTTCGATGTCCAGGCCCAGGTGGCGGCGGATCGGGCTGCGTGCGCCGTCGGCCACCACCAGCCAGTCGGCCTCGATGTCGAAGCTGCCGTCGGGCGTCTCCACCGTGAGGGTGGCGTGGTCGTGGTGGCGGGTGACGGCGGTGACCTTGTGCTGCCAGCGGATGTCGGCGCCCAGTTCGAGTGCACGGGCGATCAGCATTTCCTCGATGTGGTACTGCTGCAGGTTGATCATGCCGGGGCGCTTGTGGCCGGCATCGGGCACCAGGTTGAACTGGTAGACCTCGTCTTCTTCGAGAAAGGTGCGGCCGATGTTCCAGCTCACGCCCAGGCCGCAGGCCTGCTCGGCGATGCCCAGGCGGTCGAGGATCTCGAGCGAGCGCTTGGCGTAGCAGACAGCCCGTGAACCGACCGAGACGGTCTTGTCGTCGTCGAGCACCAGCACATCGAGCCCCCGCAGGCGGGCGTCGATGGCGGCGGCCAGGCCGACAGGGCCCGCACCGATCACGATCAGCGGCTTGCGCAGCGGCGGTGTGGCCTTCAGGTCGGTCGGCGCCTTGTACGGATAAATCGGGTTGACGTAAGCCCCCATCGGGTGTCTCCTGTCCTGTTGAATAGCCGCACCGGACCCCGCCCGGGTGGCGCAGGCAGTAATTTACTATAGATAAATCAGTTTACCTAATCGTAATTTGAGTGGCGCAAGGGGTTTTTCTGCGGGTTGCCCTCATGGCCGGCTCGCTGCCGGGGCGGTATGCTGGCACTGTTTTTTGTATGACAACTGCATGAGCCAACCCTTCACCCCCGTGACCAGCGGCGCCCGGCTGTCAGACCAGGTGGCCGATCAGCTCGCGGCCGAGATCCGCCGTGGCGGACTGGCGCCCGGCGACAAGCTGCCCACCGAAGCCCGGCTGGTCGAGCAGTTTGGCGTGAGCCGCACCGTGGTGCGCGAGGCGGTCTCCCGTCTCAAATCGCTGGGTCTGGTGGATTCGCGCCAGGGCAGTGGCGTGTTCGTGCGGCAACCCTCGTCGTTTGCCCCGCTGAACTTCGAGGCACAGCACGCCGCCTCGCAGGAAGCGGTGATCCAGATGGTCGAGGTGCGCCGCGCGCTCGAGGCCGAGGTGGCTGCGCTGGCCGCACAGCGGCGCACAGCGAACGACATGCGCCGCATCCATGCCGCGGTCAAGGCTCTCGATGCCGCAGTGGAACGGGGTGGCAACGGCGTGAGTGAGGACGTGCAGTTCCACCGGGCCATTGCCGAGGCGGCAGACAACCCCTTCCTGCTGCAGACGCTGGAGTACCTCGGGCAGTTCCTGCATGGGGCCACGCAGGTCACGCGTGCCAACGAAGCGCGCCGGCTGGACTTTGCCCAGCAGGTGCACGATGAGCATGCAGCCATCGTGCAGGCCGTACAGGCCGGCGATGCCGAAGCGGCACGCCAGGCCGCCGCCGGTCACATGGGCAACGCGATTGCGCGCATCCGCAGCGCCGACCCGGCCTTCTGGGTGCAGGAAGGCGAGCGGCTGGCGCAGGCGCTGGTCCAGGCACGCCAGCCCCTGCGCTGAGCTGGGGCTTATTCGGCCTTGATGTTGGCCGCCTTGACCACCTGACCGTAGCGTGAAAGGTCGCGCGCCATGTCGCGACCGAACCTTTCGGGGCCACGCGGGCTGGCGGTGATGCCCAGGGTGTTTAGGCGCTCGCGCACCACCGGGTCATTGAGGACCGCGTTCAGCTCGGTGTTGAGTTTGTCGACAATGGCCCGGGGCGTTTTGGCCGGGGCCAGCAGACCCACCCAGGAGTTGATGTCGAAGTCGGCCACACCGGATTCGATGAAGGTGGGCACATCGGGCAGGGACGGCGCCCGCTGCGCGCTGGATACAGCCACGGCATGCAGCTTGCCTGACTTGACGTGCTGTATCGCCCCCGCCACGGCGGTGTAGACCAGCGGAATGGTGCCACCCAGCAGATCGGTCATGGCCTGGCCGCCGCCCTTGTAAGGAATGTGGGTGAGGTTGGCACCCGTGCGCTGCTTGAGCAGTTCACCAGCGATGTGCGGTGTGCCGCCCGTGCCGGAGGTGCCATACGACAAGCCACCCGACTGGGACTTGGACAAGGCGATCACCTCCTTGAGGGTCTTGGCGGGCACACCCGGGTGCGACACCAGGATCAGGATGGCATCGCCGATCTTGCCGATGGGCGCGAAGTCCTTGAGCGTGTCAAAACCCACCTTGGGGAACACATGCGGGTTGATGACCAGCGTGCCATCAAAACCCAGCAGCAGGGTGTGGCCATCGGGCTCGGCGGTGGCGACCATCTGCGTGCCGATGTTGCCCGAAGCCCCGGGCTTGTTGTCGACGATGACTTGCTGGCCCAGTCGCTTGGACAGCTGCTCGGCGATCAGACGGCCACTGGTGTCGGTCACGCCGCCGGTGGCAAAGGGCACGACCAGACGAATGGGTTTGCTGGGGTAAGCAGCTTGTGCGCCGGCAGCGCCCGTACCCAGGGCCAGGCTGGCGCCAACGCCGGTGGCCAGGAAAGCCTGGAGCCAGCGGCGGCGCAGCGGTGATTTCAGATGGACCATGTTTGTCTCCTGTGGGTTGGTGGTCTGCGAAAAAATCAGTCGGTCTCGGCGTGGCGCTTTTCAAAAGCCCACACATCCTCAAAGCCCATCAGCTTCGTCAGGTCGCCGAAATCGTAGAGCGGCGTGCTGCCGCCGGCCGACGAGCCCTGCGCCTTGAACTGGGTGTAGACCTGGGTCATGGCCTGGACCGCCGCCAGCAGCGCAGTGACCGGGAAGATGGCCAGCTTGTAGCCAATGGATTCGAGTTCCTCGCGCGAGAGCACCGGCGTGCGGCCACGCTCGACCATGTTGGCCAACAGCGGCACGTCGAAGCTGCGGCCGATGCGGCGCATCTCTTCTTCCGACTCGGGGGACTCCACGAACAGGATGTCGGCCCCGGCTTTGGCATAGGCCTCGGCGCGACGCAGTGCTTCGTCCAGGCCCAGCGAGGTGCGGGCATCGGTGCGGGCAATGATGAGGAAGTTGGGGTCGGTGCGCGACTCCACCGCCACCCGGATCTTGCGCACCATGTCCTCCATCGGGATCACGCGGCGGCCGGGCGTGTGGCCGCACTTTTTCGGGAATTCCTGGTCTTCGAGCTGGATGGCGGCCGCGCCGGCCGCCTCGTAGCCGCGGATGGTGTGGCGCATGTTGAGCAGGCCGCCGTAGCCGGTGTCGGCATCGGCGATCAGCGGTGTACGCGCCATGCCCGCCATGGCGGTGACGCGGCCGACCATGTCGCTGTAGGTGGCCAGGCCCGCGTCGGGCAGGCCCATGTGCGAAGCCACGGTACCGTAGCCGGTCATGTAGAGCGCGTCAAAACCGAAGCTGTCGGCCAGGCGCAGCGAGACCATGTCAAACACGCCGGGGGCGACGAGCAAACCGCTCTGGTTCAGGCGCTGGCGCAGCGCCGCGCGTTGTGATTCGTTCATGACAGCGGAGATCCGTTTTTGGTGGTTGAATGTTCCAGAACAACTGAAACCAGCGGCATTGAACCAAACGGAGACCCCATGGACCTTCACCTTCGCGACAAGCACATCCTGATCACCGGCGGCAGCAAAGGCATCGGCCTGGCCTGTGCCGATGCCTTTCTGGCCGAAGGCGCCCGCGTGAGCCTGATCTCGCGCGACGCGGCCAACCTGGCGCGCGCCCGCACGCAGCTCGCCGCGCACGACGCCGCCCGCATCCACACCCATGCGGCCGACCTGCGCGACGCCAGCGCTGCCCTGGCCGCACTCGATGCGGCCGAGGCCGCGCTCGGCCCGGTGGACGTGCTGGTCAATTCGGCCGGTGCCGCCAAGCGCACGCCCGCGCCCGAGCTCACGCCGCAGGCCTGGCAAGACGCGATGCAGGCCAAGTACTTCAGCTACATCCACATGATCGACCCGACCATCAAGCGCATGGCCCAGCGCGGCGCGGGCAACATCGTCAACGTGGTGGGCAACGGCGGCACGGTGGCCAGCCCGATCCCCCTGCCCGGCGGCGCGGCCAATGCGGCGCTCATGCTGGCCAGCGCGGGCCTGGCAGCGGCCTATGGTCCGCAGGGCATCCGCGTGAACGCGGTCAACCCCGGTGCCACCCGCACCGAACGCCTCAAGGAAGGTCTGGCCGCCGATGCACGCATGCAGGGCATCACGTCCGACGAGGCCATGCAGCGCTCGGTGGCCCGCATCCCGCTGGGCCGCATGGCCGAGCCCGAAGAGATCGCGCGGGTGGTGCTGTTCCTCGCGTCCGACGCCGCCAGCTACGTCACCGGCATTTGCATGACGATGGACGGCGCGGCCTCGCCCATCGTCGTCTGAGGCCCTTGCCCGTCACTTGACCTGCACGCTCTGCAGGTAAGTCACCAGCGTGTCCAGCCGCTGGCGCACCTGGCGCTCGGGCTTCCAGCGGCCCATGCGGGTTTCCTGCGCGTCTTCACGGAAACGTTGACCCCAGACCGGCATTTCGCGGCTGCCGTGCGGGCCGGGCTCGTTCATGCCCCGGCCGTCGATCATCTCGCGCACCTGCTGCTCCGGCAGCTTGCCGCCGTGGCGCTGCGCCAGCGTGGTCAGGTCCGAAGGGGCCTTGACCAGAAAAGGCCGCAGCGGGCCATCGCCCCTGGCGGTGGTGCCATGGCAACTGGCGCATTGGTGGTCGTATTCGATGCGGCCTTTTTCAAGGGGCGTGAGCGCCCAGGCGTTGGCTGTCACGGCGAGCAGACTGGCGATCACACGCGCCGGGGTAAAGGGGGTTTTCATGGTCATCTCCTGTGCAATACCCGGCATCCTCCCTGCACCGCATGGCCAGATCGGTGCGCACGCGCACAGGCGACACGGCTGACTTGGTTGACTACCGGTTTTGCGTCAGCATGCGACACCGCGTGACGCAGGAGGGGCCCGATGGGCAAGGATTTTTCGACCATGGAGGACAGCAACCGCTCGTCCAACCCCAGCATCCATGACGTGCTGCGCGCCAGCCGGCGCGAAGCCCTGAAGATCGGTGCGGTGGCCGGGCTCGGCGCCCTGCTGCAGCCTCTGGCCGGCTGCGCCAGCCTGGGCAGCGGAACTCGCCTGGGCTTCACCGCCGTACCGCCTGACAGCGCTGACCGGCTGGTCGTGCCGCCGGGCTATGTGGCCCAGGTGCTGGCGGCCTGGGGCGATCCGGTCGGCATCGCGGGCCGCATGCCGGCCTTCCGCAAGGACGCCAGCAACAGCGCCGAAGACCAGTCAGTGCAGCTGGGCATGCACCACGACGGCGTGGCCTTCTTCCCGTTCGACGGCTCGTCCTCCCATGGCCTGATCGCGCTCAACCACGAATACACCGACGACGGTCTGCTGCACCCGGATGGCTTTGTGCCCATGACGCCCGCCAAGGTGAAGAAGTCGCAGAACGCGCATGGCCTGTCGGTGTACGAAGTGAAGCTCCATGGCCAGCAGTGGGAGGTGGTGCGCCCTTCCCGCTTCGCACGCCGTTTCACCATGGACACGCCCTTTGCCGTGGGCGGCCCCGCAGCCGGACACCCGCTGATGCGCACCGCCGCCGACCCGGCCGGGCGCACCGTGCTGGGCACGCTCAACAACTGCGCCAGCAGCCGCACGCCCTGGGGCACCTACCTCTCGGGCGAAGAAAACTTCGCCTTCTACTTTGGTGCGGGCAAAAACCTCGACGCGCACCAGCAGCGCTGGGGCCTGCGCGAAAAAAGCTTTTACGCCTGGGAAAACAGCGACGCGCGCTTCGATGTGCAAAAGACGCCGAACGAACCGAACCGCTTTGGCTGGGTGGTCGAGGTCGACCCGATGGACCCCGACAGCACACCGATCAAGCGCACGGCGCTCGGCCGCGCCGCGCACGAAGGCGCCTGGGTGGCCCTCACCCGCGACCAGCGGGCGGTGGTGTATTCGGGCGAGGACGCGCGCTTCGAGTACATCTACAAATTCGTGAGCCGGGACCGCATGCAGCCTGGTGGCGCCAAGGCCAACCGCGAGCTGCTCGACCATGGCACGCTGTATGTGGCGCGCTTTGACGCCAATGGCCGTGGGGTATGGCTGCCGCTGGTGCACGGGCAGGGGCCGCTGACCGCAGCCAACGGTTTTGCCGACCAGGGCGAGGTGCTGATCAAGGCGCGGCAGGCCAGCGACCTGCTGGGTGGCACCCGGATGGACCGGCCCGAATGGCTGACCATCGACACGGCTTCGCGCTGGGTCTACTGCACCCTGACCAACAACAGCCAGCGCGGGGAAAGCGGCAAACCCGGTGTGGACGCGGCCAACCCGCGGGCCAACAACACCATGGGCCAGATCATCCGCTGGCGCGAGGACGGCGACCACGATGGCACCGGCTTTGAGTGGAACCACCTGCTGCTCGCCGGCGACCCGGTCAACGAGCGCGCCGAGGCCCGGGGCAATGTGCGCGGCGACTTTTTCGGCTGCCCCGACGGCCTGGGCTTTGCGCCCAATGGCCTGCTGTGGATCCAGACCGATGCCCACGCCACCCAGATGTACAAGGGCGAGTTCGCGCGCATCGGCAACAACCAGATGCTGGCCTGCGACACCACGACCGGCGAGGTGCGGCGCTTCCTGACCGGACCGGTCAACTGCGAGATCACGGGCATCGCCTTCACGCCCGATGGCCAAAGCCTGTTCATCAGCGTGCAGCACCCGGGCGAGACCCCGTCGGACCGCAGCGACCCCAAGGACCCGCAGCGCTACTCGAGCTGGCCGGACCATGCGCCCGACGGTCGGCCGCGCTCGGCCACCGTGGTGATCCGCAAACGCGATGGCGGTGTGATCGGCAGCTGACACAAGGCCAGCAGGACTACACCCTCCGATGGATGGGCCCGGCCGCCTCTGCGGCCTAGCATGGTCAGCCCACCTTCATGGAGATGACCATGCCCCCTTTCCGCAAGATCCTCGTGCCCGTGGACGGCAGCAGCACATCAGGCAAGGCGCTCGACTATGCGCTGCAGCTGGCCAAGGACAACCAGAGCCAGGTGCGGGCGCTGCACGCGATCGATGAACTGGGCTACCTCAGCGGCTACGAATACTCGGGCGAGCTGATGGACGCCGCCCGCAAAAGCGCTTCGGAGGTGCTGCAAAAGGCGGTGCTCGCCGCGCAGGCCAAGGGGGTGCCGCTGGACACCCGGCTGGTGGACCAGCCCGGTCAGCGCCTGGGCCAGACGGTGGCCGACGAGGCCGCCGGCTGGGGCGCCGATCTGGTGGTGGTCGGCACCCACGGGCGGCGCGGCGTGGGCCGCGTGCTGATGGGCAGCGGTGCCGAGCAGATCGTGCGCATGGCCCCGGTGGCGGTGCTGACCGTGCGCGGCGACTGAGCGCCGGTCGAGCAGAGGCCAGCTTCAGTCGGCGTAGATGCCGCTGGCCTTGATGATGGGCGCCCACTTGGCCAGCTCGGCCATCACAAAGGCCTTGTGCGCCGTCGGCTCGACCCGGTTGTCGGTGATGACGGTGGCACCGCCGGCCTCCTGCTTGCGGATGAACTCCGGATCCTTCACGGCCGCCTTGAGGGCGTCGTTGAGCTTTTTGAGCACGGGCGCCGGTGTGCCCTTGGGCGCGTACAGGCCCTGCCAGATGGTGACGGTGAAGTCCTTGTAACCGGCTTCCTGCAGGGTGGGCATGTCCTTGAGCGCGGGGGAGCTCAGGCGCACGGGCGTGGTCACGGCATAGGACTTGACCTTCTTGCCCTCCACCTGCGGGATGGTGGTGGTGGTCTGGTCGCACATCAGGTCGATCTGCCCGCCGATCAGGTCGGTCATGGCCGGCGCCGTGCCTTTGTAGGGCACCGACACCATGTCCACCTTGAGGGTGGACTGGAACAGCATGCCGCACAGATGCGAGGCCGAGCCGGGGCCGGCGTTGCCAATGCTGATCTTGCCCTTGTTGGCCTGGACCCAGCTGACCAGTTCACTGAGGTTGTTGGCCGGCAGTGTGGGACGGGCGATCAGGTTCATCGGGTTCTCGCTGACGAGGCCGAGGTACTCGAAGTCCTTTTCCACGTTGTAGGGCAAGTTGCGGAAGAAGGTGGGCAAGGTGGCCTGCGCGATGTGGGTGAACAGCAGGGTGTAACCGTCGTTGCTGGCGCGCGCCACCTTGGCCACACCGATCGAGCCCGACGCGCCGGGCGCGTTCTCGACCACGATGCTGTGCCCGCCCAGCACCTTGCTCATGGCCTGGGCCAGGTCGCGTGCGGCCTTGTCGGTGGGGCCGCCTGCGGCATAAGGCAGCACAAAGGAGATGGGTTTGCCGGCAGCCGGGTAGTCCTGCGCCAGCGCGCTGACGGCGCCCAAAAGCCCTGCAGCGCACAGCAGGGACGAGGCCAGAGAAACGGGAGAGAGCTTCATGGTCATGACCATCCTTGGTGGGGTTTGGAAACAGTGGCGGTGGCCGGCCTGTGCGGGCTCGATGCTAGGGCGATGGCCTGCAGCGCGACACAGGGTTATCCATGCCTGCAGGGGTATTCACCGGCCTGCGGCCAGCGCGGCGCAGACGGCCTGCGTCACGTCCACCGTGCGCGCATGGCCGCCCAGGTCGCCCGTGTGCAGGGCCGGGTTGGCGGTGACGTTTTCAATCGCCTGCATCAGGCGTTTGGCCGCATCGTTCTCACCCAGGTGTTCGAGCAGCATGACCACCGACCAGAAGGTACCCACCGGGTTGGCCAGGCCCTTGCCCATGATGTCGAAGGCCGAGCCGTGGATGGGCTCGAACATGCTGGGGTAGCGGCGCTCGGGGTCGATGTTGCCGGTGGGCGCGATGCCCAGGCTGCCCGCCAGCGCGGCGGCCAGGTCGCTCAGGATGTCGGCATGCAGGTTGGTGGCCACAATCGTGTCCAGGCTCGCCGGCCGGTTGACCATGCGCGCGGTGGCGGCGTCCACCAGTTCCTTGTCCCACTTCACGTCGGGGAACTCTTTGGAGATTTGCACGGCGATCTCGTCCCACATCACCATGGCGTGGCGCTGGGCGTTGCTCTTGGTCACCACCGTGAGCAGCTTGCGCGGGCGCGACTGCGCCAGCCTGAACGCGAAACGCAGGATGCGCTCGACGCCGGCGCGGGTCATGATGGACACGTCGGTGGCCGCCTCAATGGGATGCCCCTGGTGCACCCGGCCGCCCACGCCCGAGTACTCGCCTTCGGAGTTTTCGCGCACGATGACCCAGTCGAGGTCCTTGGGCGTGCAGCGCTTGAGGGGCGCGTCGATGCCCGGCAGGATGCGGGTGGGGCGCACGTTGGCGTACTGGTCAAAGCCCTGGCAGATCTTCAGGCGCAGGCCCCACAGCGTGATGTGGTCGGGGATGTGCGGGTCGCCGGCCGAGCCGAAAAGAATCGCATCTTTGTTGCGCAGGGCGTCCAGGCCGTCGGCCGGCATCATCACGCCATGCTCGCGGTAGTAATCGCCGCCCCAGCCAAAGTTTTCAAATTCAAAGGCGAAGGCGCCACAGGCCTGGGCCAGCACCTCCATGACCTGCTGGCCGGCAGGAATGACTTCTTTGCCAATGCCGTCTCCGGGGATGGTGGCGATGCGGTAGGTGTTCATGGTGCGTGGGGGTCAGGGGTGAAGGATGGCGCCATTGTGGATTCGCCAGAACTCAACAAACGCCCTAACATTCAAACCATTGTTAACCTGGGATCAACAATGGCAAGCCGCATCCAGCCCGCCGACCTGGGCTTTTTCTCCACCCTGGCCATGGCCGGGAGCCTGAGCGCCGCCGCCCGCGAAATGCGCATCACCACGGCCGCCGTCAGCCGGCGGCTGTCGCAGATGGAAGCCCGCCTGGGCGTGCCGCTGGTGACCCGCACCACCCGGCGCATGGGCCTGACGGTGGAGGGGGAGACCCTGCTGCGCCACGCCCGCAGCATCCTGGCCGAAATGGCCGAGCTGGAGCAGCAGCTGGGCGCCAGCCAGGCCAGCCCGAGCGGGCTGCTGCGCGTCAATGCCACGCTGGGTTTCGGGCGCAGCCACGTCGGCCCGCTGATCGGCCACTTCGTGGAGCAGCACCCGCAGGTGGATGTGCAGCTGCAGCTGTCGGTGGACCCGCCCGCGCTCACCGACGACGCTTTCGATGTCTGCATCCGCTTCGGCCCGCCCCCCGATGCGCGCGTGATCGCGCGCAAACTGGCCGACAACCGCCGGCTGCTGTGCGCCGCCCCCTCGTATCTGGCACGCCATGGCACACCGAAGACGCCTGCCGACCTGACCCGCCACAACTTCATCAGCATCCGCCAGGGCGACGAAGCCTACGGCGTGCTGCGGCTCAGCCGGGGCGAAAGGGGCCGCAGCGAGACGGTCAAGACACGCGGCAACCTGACCACCAACGACGGCGGCATCGCGGTGCAGTGGGCGCTCGAAGGCCACGGCATCCTGCTGCGCGCCGAATGGGACATCCGCGAGCACCTGCAGCAAGGCCAGCTGGTGCAGCTGCTGGCGCCCTACCAGGCGCCCGATGCGAACATCTATGCGGTCTACCCGGCCCAGCACAGGGCGACGGCGCGGGTGCAGGCCTTTGTGGACTTCATGGCCGAGGCACTCCTGCCGGATGCCCAACCGGCCGTTCAGGCGATCAGGTAAGCGCCAGCGAGCGGGCGCGCCACGCCGGTGACCATGCGCGGCGCGCCCTGCAGCGCCTGCGTCGGCTGCATCACCCGGCCCTTGATGGCGTTGTACGCCAGACCGTCGGCCCGTGGCCTCCATGTGTTTCGCGAACGACAAGGCTCGCTTTGAACATTGGCAATTCCACAAGCGGGCGCCGATCACCACAATCGGTCCACACATTCATGCATGCGGCCCAACGATATGTCCAACCCTGAAATACGCCGCGCCAGTGCGTCCAAGGCCTCCAGCAAGCCCCTGAGCGGCATGCTCGTGGTTGCACTGGAGCAGGCGGTTGCCGCTCCTTATTGCTCCAGCCGGCTCGCCGATGCCGGAGCAAGGGTCATCAAGATTGAACGCCCCGAGGGCGACTTCGCGCGCGGGTATGACCGCAGCGTGCATGGCCAGGCCTCCTACTTTGTCTGGATCAACCGGGGCAAGGAATCGGTGGCCCTGGACCTCAAGCAAGCACCGGATCTTGCAATCCTCGAGCGCATGATCGCCAGCGCCGACATCTTTGTGCAGAACCTCGCGCCGGGCGCCGCCGCGCGGCTGGGCCTGGGATCGTCCAGGCTGCGGCAACGCCACCCCCGCCTCATCACCTGCGACATCAGCGGCTACGGAGAGCATGGCACACAACAGGAAATGAAAGCCTATGACCTGCTGGTGCAGGCCGAGTCGGGACTCATTTCGGTCAGCGGTGCGCCCGGTGAATGGGGCCGCATTGGCGTCTCGCTGTGCGACATCACCGCCGGCATGAATGCCCTGCTAGGCATCCATCAGGCCTTGCTGCAGCGTGCGCTGACCGGGCGGGGCAGCGGCGTGCGCGTGTCGCTTTTCGACTCGGCCGCAGAGCTCATGAGCGTGCCTTACCTGCTGGGTCTGTATGGCGGACGGGCGCCGTCACGCGTTGGCCTCAAGCACCCGAGCATCACCCCTTACGGCGTATTCACCTGCGCCGATGGCCGTGAGATCGTGATTTCGATCCAGAACGAGCGCGAGTGGGCCAACTTCTGTGTGCATGTGCTTCGCCGCCCCGAGCTGGCCCATGATCCACGTTGTGGTGACAACGCCTGCCGCTGCGCGAACAGGGATTTCGTCGATGGCCTGGTCGCACAAGTCTTCGGAAGCTTAGGCAGTGGCGAAATCATCGACCGTCTCACGGCGGCAGGAACCGCCTACGGCAACGTCAACTCGGTCCACGACCTGATCGAGCATCCACAGCTGCGCACGCGCCCCATGCCCGTTGGCGGCTTCAGGGTGCGCATGCCGGCCTCGCCCTGGCAGGTGGAGTGGGAAGACGCCGACTATGCCCCGGCACCCGGGATCAACGAACATGGCGCCGCCTTGCGCGAGGAATTTGCCGCCATCCCCACACCCGCCTTCTGAATTTTTTGAACTTCCATGGAGACTTCAATGAACCCTCAACCTGTTTTCGTCAAGCGTCTGGGCATCCTGCGACGCAAGGACGGCATGACACACCAGGAATTCACCGAGCACTGGCTCAAGCGACATGCCGCCCTCTGCGTCAAGTTGCCCGGTTTGCGCCGCTATTCGGTGAACCTGGTGGACCGCGCGCGTTTTCCTCATTTCGACTTCGACGGTTTTTCCGAACTCTGGTTCGACTCCGAAGAAGCACTGACCAGCGCGCTCTCCAGCCCCGAAGGCAAGACCCTGCTGGCCGACTTGCCCAATTTCGCCAAGGATGTCTCTCCAATCATTTCGGTCGAGCACCAGATGCTCTGGCCTTGAGGCACGCCCATCATGAAAGCACTACACAACAAGATTGCCATCGTCACCGGCGCAGCGGCCGGCTTTGGAGAGGGCATTGCCCGACTCTTTGTCGCCGAGGGCGCCCGCGTCCTGCTGGCCGACCTGGACCTCGAACGCGCCAGGGCGGTCGCCGCGAGCCTGGGACCGGCAGCATATGCTGTGCGATGCGATGTATCGCGTGCGCAGGATGTGGAGGCTGCCGTGCAGGCCTGCGTGCAGCAATTCGGCATCCCGCAGGTGGTCGTCAACAATGCCGGCACCACGCACCGCAACCAGCCTATGCTGGAAGTCGATGAAGCCACCTTTGACCGGGTGTTCAACGTCAACGTCAAATCCATCTACCACATGGCACGCGCGGTGGTCCCGCTGCTGCGCAAGCAAGGCCACGGCTGCATCATCAACATCGGATCGACTGCAGGCCTGCGCCCCCGCCCAGGTCTGACCTGGTACAACGCCTCCAAGGGCGCAGTCAACCTGCTGTCCAAATCGATGGCTGCAGAGCTGGGGCCCGACGGCATTCGGGTCAACGCCATATGCCCGGTCATGGGGGCCACGGGCCTGATCGAGCAATTCCTGGGCACGGCGGACACCCCCGAGGCGCGCGCGCGCATCACGGCCGGCATTCCGCTGGGCCGCATGTCGACCCCGGCCGATGTGGCGCAGGCAGCGCTGTACCTGGCCAGCGATGCGTCATCTTTCATCACCGGCGTGGAATTGCCGGTGGATGGTGGTCGCACGATCTGAGGCACCACGCGAAAGCGCACATGTCTTCGCGTCAACACCTGGCACTGTACGGTTGCGACGAGCCCTTGCCACCGCGCACACGCCTGTGCTGCGGCCCTTGGGTTTTCGAAAGAATCGGCGGGCACTTCGGCGCGATCCATGCCGATGGGCATGAGGTCTGGCATGGAGCGGCCTTCCTGTTTCGGGATGCCGGCTGGGGCACGCCCGAACCGGTTTTCGAGCACGTGCACCTGCACAGACAAACGGACGCATTTGAGCTGGAGCTGCTCGGGCACATTAACTGTGCCGCCAGCGATGTGGCTGGCGAACCTGCAGAGGGTGCGCGCATCGAGCTGCGGCTGCAGGTGCAGGGCCATGCATCCGGCGAGCTGCACTGGCACGCTCAGGCCACCCCCACGCACAACCTTCTGGCCAACCGCTGCGGGTGGGTGCTGATGCACCCGCTGTCGGTTGCGGGAGGGCCGGTTGAAATCGAACATGTTGATGGCCGCCTCAGTCAGTCCACATGGCCCACCGAGGTGGCGGCCTGGCCGCCCTTCATCGGTGTCCGGGGCATCCGCCATGCCTATGCGCCCGGTCGCTGGGCCGAGGCCATGCTGCCCGATGAAGACCACGAACTGGAAGACCAGCGCAACAACGCAGATGCTTCATTCAAGACCTACAGCCGCTCCAATCTGATGCCCCGCCCCTACCTGCTGCGGCAGGGCGAGACACTGAGCCGACAGATGCACCTGCGTTTACTGAAGACGCACGCTGCGCCGGCCATCAAGGCTCCAGTGGTTTTGCAGGTGGCACCCTTGTCCACCAGCACGCCGCATGCCACCGCGTTGGGCCTGTCCATCACGCCCGAGATGACACGCTCGCCACCGCCTTGGCTTCGGGACGCGGTGCATGGCTGGCGCCCCGCCTTTTTGCATCTGACCTTGTGGTCGCAGACCGTTGAGGCCGAGGTGGATTGGGCTGGTGCGCGCAGCCTTCTGGACTGGACCGGCAGCAACTTGCGACTGGACGTGTGCATGGCCGAGCTATCCGTTCAAGTCGAATGCCAAGAGGCGCGCC
>JACCDJ010322017.1_pt1 | contig 14410 bp, 11 predicted proteins | sample 7444481 | NCBI WGS metagenome assembly JACCDJ01 (sample SAMN15323435, study PRJNA562643) | freshwater metagenome | isolation source: river surface water | place: USA:Blue River Watershed | collected 2017-08-15 | reverse complement strand
GCGGCTGGCCGCACAACTGCGCGAAGCCAGCTTGCCCATGGCCCGGCTCAAGACCGGTACACCCCCACGGCTGGATGGCCGAACGATTGATTGGGTCCGCCTCGAAGAACAGCCTTCGGATGCTGAACAGTGGACCATGTCAGCCTTGCCGCCCAAAGCTGGCGGCACCGGCCGGGAGCTGCCGCAGGTGTTCTGCGCAATCACGCGTACCAACACCCGGAGCCATGACGTCATCCGGGCCAATCTGCATCGTTCGCCGTTGTTCTCTGGGGCCATCGGCGCGCAAGGCCCGCGCTATTGCCCGTCGATCGAGGACAAGATCCACCGCTTCGGCGATCGCGATGGGCACCAGGTCTTCCTGGAGCCCGAGGGACTGGATAGTCATCTGGTCTATCCCAACGGCATATCCACCTCGCTACCTGCCGATGTCCAGCTGGCCATGCTGCGGACGATGGAGGGTCTTGAGCAGGTTGAGATGGTGGTTCCCGGCTATGCGGTGGAATATGACCACATCGATCCGCGAGCCCTGCGCTCAAGCCTCGAACTGCGTGATCTCCCAGGACTGTACTGCGCCGGCCAGATCAATGGCACTACCGGGTATGAAGAGGCGGCAGCACAGGGCCTGGTAGCCGGCATGTCGGCGGCCGCTCAAGTGCTGGGGCGCGATCCGATCGCGCTTGACCGGGCCAACTCGTACATGGCGGTGATGGTCGATGATCTGACGCTCCACGGCGTGAGCGAGCCTTACCGGATGCTTACGGCACGGGCTGAATATCGCCTGCGGTTGCGCGCCAACAATGCGACAAGCCGCCTTACCCCCTTGGCGCTCACCGCGGGCTGCATCGGTCCCGAACGGGCCGAATGGTTTGTCCGGCGCGAGACCATGCGTGGCGAGATGAATGCTGCGCTCGATCTTGCGGTGACCGGACATGAGCTGGCTGGCGCGGGATTGCCGGTGCGCGCTGACGTCGGCCGCCTGCCCTTACGGGAGTGGCTGCGCTTCGGGGGGATCGATGCGGTGGCGCTCGCGCCCTGGCTTGGCAGCGACTTTACCCAGGACCCGGAACTGGCCGCAGAGCTGGCCGAAGACGCGGCCTATGCCCCCTATCTTGCCCGGCAGGAAGCCGAACTGGCAGATCTGCGGGCTGGTGAGGCGCTGCAGCTCGGCGATGACTTTCCCTATGGCGAGATCCCCGGGCTCTCCCGCGAAATGGTTGAGCGGCTCAGCAAGGCGCGCCCGGCAACGCTTGCAGCAGCTGGTCGCTTGCCCGGGATTACCCCCGCCGCGCTTGCCGCGCTGCTAGTGCATGCGCGCCGCCGTGCGGACCTTGCGGCATGATCACGACCGAAACCGAGGCGCGCGATTGGCTGTCGGGCTTGCCGGAGTGGGATGCCGTCGCGGCTGAGCGGATCGAGCGGTTGATCACCCTGCTTGTCGAAGAGAACGCGCGTCAGAATCTGGTCGCCGCAGCCAGTCTGCCGATCGTCTGGCAGCGGCACATAGTCGATTCGGCCCAATTGCTGCCACACGTTTCCCGTGAAACATCTGGGCGCTGGCTTGATCTCGGGACCGGAGCGGGATTTCCCGGCCTGGTGATCGCCGCACTGCGACCTGAATGCGAAGTGGTGATGGTCGAATCCCGCGCCCGCCGAGTCGAATGGCTTGAGCGGGCGCGAATCGCCCTTGGACTTGATCGTGCCCGGGTCATCGGAAGTCGCCTCGAACTGGTGGAATCGCAGACATGCGGCGTGATTTCGGCGCGCGCTTTTGCTCCGCTCGTCCGATTGCTCGATCTATCCGCACGCTTTTCCACAAAGGACACGCTCTACCTGTTGCCCAAAGGCCGTTCGGCACAGCAGGAACTGTCGGAGTTGAAGGGTTGGAGTCACATGTTCCACGTGGAACAATCGCTCACAGACCCGGATGCCGGTGTTATCGTTGGGCACCTGTTGGGTAAAAAGGGGAGAAAACCGTGATCTGCATGGCGATCGCCAACCAGAAGGGCGGGGTGGGCAAAACCACCACGGCGATCAACCTGGCCACCGCTCTTGCCGCGACCGGTTGGAAGGTCCTGCTGGTCGATCTCGATCCACAGGGCAACGCCTCGACCGGGATCGGCATTGGCGCGAACGAACGCGAACGGTCGACCTATGACCTGCTGGTCGAGCAGACCGCGCTGAGCGAATGCATCGCGCCAACCCGGATTCCCGGCCTCGACATCGTTCCCGCGACGGTTGACCTCTCGGGCGCCGAGGTGGAACTGGTCGCTGTTGAAAACCGCACCGATCGCCTCGCTCGAGCCCTGGCGACAGATACGGGGCATGACATCTGCCTGATCGACTGCCCGCCCTCGCTCGGCTTGCTGACGCTCAACGCGCTGTGCGCGGCGGACACGCTGCTTGTCCCGCTGCAATGCGAATTTTTTGCCCTCGAGGGGCTTAGCCAGCTGTTGCAAACGGTGGAGCGGGTGCAGCAGCGGTTCAATCCCGATCTTGGCATCATCGGGGTTGCCCTGACCATGTTCGATCGCCGCAATCGCCTGACCGATCAGGTTGCGGAAGATGTCCGTTCCTGCCTTGGCCCGCTGGTCTTTGAGGCGGTGATTCCCCGCAATGTCCGGCTTTCCGAGGCGCCGAGCCATGGGCTTCCCGCCCTGGTCTATGACCATTCCTGCGCCGGAAGCCGGGCCTATATCGCCCTGGCCCGTGAACTGATTGCCCGCCTGCCCGAATCAAGGAAAGCCGCATGAGCGACGATACCAGCACTCCGGCTCCGGCCAAGAAGAAGCCGCTCGCGTTGGGACGCGGGCTGGGCGCCTTACTGGGTGAGACACGTCGTGAGGAGCCCCTGGTCAACCCGGCCTCGCTTCCCGCTGGAATGGCCAGTGCCGCGCCCAAGAATGGCCTGGCGCTGCTGCCGGTCGCCGCGATCATCCCGCACCCTGGCCAGCCCCGTCGGCATTTTGATGAGGCCGCGCTAAACGAATTGGCTGCTTCGATCGCCGCGCGCGGGGTAATCCAGCCGGTCATCGTTACGCCGCATGGCGCAGGGAAATGGCGGCTCGTGGCGGGTGAGCGCCGCTGGCGCGCCGCGCAGCGGGCCCAGTTGCACGAAATTCCGGCGCTGGTCCGCGATCTCGACGAGCGCGATGTGACGGCGCTCGCCCTGATCGAGAACCTGCAGCGCGAAGACCTTAATCCGATTGAAGAGGCCCGGGCCTATCACCGCCTGGCCGAGGACGAAGGCCTGACCCAGGCCGAGATTGCCAAGCTGGTCGACAAGAGCCGCAGCCATGTCGCCAACCTCCAGCGGCTGCTGGCCTTGCCCGAGCGCGTGATTGGGCTGGTTGAGGCGGGCAAGCTGTCGATGGGTCACGCCCGCGCGCTGATCGGGGTGGAAAATGCTGCCGAGCTGGCTGATCAGGCCGTCGCGCGTCAGCTTTCGGTCCGCGACGTCGAGCGGCTTGTCCGGCGCAAGGATGGGGCCACGCCACAGCGCCGCGCCCGGGCCGAACGGGATGCGGCCGGCTCGGCTGATATTGCCGCGGTGCAGGCGCATCTTGAGGAATTCCTGGGCCTGTCGGTGCGGATTAATGCCGATGCCGATCCCCGGTCGGGTGCAGTGACAATTCGCTATCGCACGCTCGATCAGCTTGACCTGATTTGCCAGCGCCTGACCGGCGGCGGCATCTAAACACTGCGCGCCTACCCCGGATTCATCCGGACTAAAGGTTAACGGGAAAGGACTTCCTGTTAACCATAACACAACATGGTCCTGTAACTAGGTGATTTTACAAACAATCTTACGAATAGGGCATTGCCGCCCGTTCGGGCTGCGCCCTGGCGTTGCCGCAACGATTGCTTGGAAGGGATCATAATCATCATGCGCAACACGCTTCGTATCGCCCTGGTCGGTGCTGCTCTCGGCGCCGTCTCGTTCGCGTCGGCCGCTTCGGCCGCAACTTCGGCTACTGCCAATGCCAGCGCCGAAGTCCTCAACACCTTGACGCTGAGCGCCACCGGTGCCCTGAACTTCGGTCAGATCGCCGCCAACAACGGTGGCAGCGTGACGGTCAAGTCTGACTCGACCGTCACTTCGTCGGGCTCGCTGATTTCGACCGGGACGCGCGCGCCTGCCGCCTTCACCGTCACCGGCTCGCCGAATGCCAATGTCGTGCTGTCGCTGCCGACTTCGGCCACGCTGACCCGCGCCGGCGGGACCGAGACCATGTCGATCGGTGGCTTCAACAGCAACCCGGCCGGAGCCTTCCAGCTGGGCAGCACCGGTTCGGCCAATTTCGCGATCGGTGGCACCCTGACCGTTGCGGCCAACCAGGCTTCGGGTGTCTATAATGGCACCTTCTCGGTCTCGGTCGAATACCAGTAAGCACCGCCAGTCCGGGCTGCGATCACGCAGCCACCGGCAGATGAAGGGCCGCATCCCACCGGGTGCGGCCATTTCGCTTTGCCCCGCTTTCCCAGCAATTTAGCAAGATATTAACCCTGTTTGCCTAAGCCCGACGCAGAAGCCACAGGTCGTCGAGAAAGACCGTGGCAAGAATTTCGCGACTGCCAAGGGTCCAATGTCATGTCGTTCAACTATCTCGCGCGCCAATTATCCATCATGCTCTGTGCTGCGATTGCGGGCATCGCTACGGCACCCGCCGCGGCCGACGGGGACTTGCTGGTTGCTCCAACCCGGGTGGTCATCAACGGCAGCGGCAATGCCGAAGTCGTGCTGAGCAATATTGGCAATACGGCAGCCACCTATCGCATTGGCCTTGAACTGCGCCGGATGGCCGCCGATGGCGAATTTGCGGAGGTTGCCGAAGCGGATGCAAGCGCCACCGAAAAGGCTGCGCTCGAAATGCTGCGCTATGCGCCCAGGCGGATTACCCTTCTGCCCGGACAGCCTCAGTCGATCCGGCTGAGTGCGCGGCCCGTCCCCGAACTGGCGGACGGCGAATACCGGGTGCACATGAGCTTTCGCGCCGTGCCGCCCGCGCTGACGCCCGATGCCTTGCAGGATCAGGCGGCCGCCGGTCAGGTTTCGATCCGCCTCACCCCGGTTTATGGGATCACCATCCCGATCTTTGTCCGCAAGGGCCGGCTTGAAGCGGGCGCCACCCTGGCCAATCCCCGGCTCGGCAGCAGCGGTAACGAACGCTGGCTGGAGCTGGACATGCACCGCACCGGGCAACGATCGGTCTATGGCGAACTGCTGGGCAAACGCGGAAACGAAGAGATCTTCGCGATCAAGGGGATTGCGATCTATCCCGAAATCGAGACCCGCCGGGCCAGGATCCCGCTGACGGCGGAGCAGATCGCCAAGCTGACCGGCCCGGTCCGGATTGAATATCGCGAACTCCCTGAAAATGGCGGACAGTTGATCGCCGAAGTCACTTCGACGGTCCGCTGAAGGCCTCTACCTGCCACGGCCGCTGCCCAGCGCTGACGTCATGACGGATCGGCCTCACCCCTTGCGCCGCCTTGCCGCCCTGCTTGGGGCGGGGCTTGGTTTGGTGGCTGCCAGCGCCCCGGCGCAGGCCCAGGGTTGGAGCGCGACCGAAGACGATTCGCTGCTGCTCAAACTGCGCAGCGGCGCTTACCGTATTGGCGAGCCGCTGCGCGGCTATCAGACGCAAACCGGCGTCTGCGTTGACTTTGCCGATCTTATCCAGGCTCTCGACCTGCCGGTGCGGCTTGACAAAAAGTCGCGCCGCGCAACCGGCTGGCTCTTTGCCGAGGATCAGCGCTTCGTCCTAGACCGTGATGCCGGATCAGTACAAAACATGAACGGAAATCGAGCGATCGGCGCGGATGCAATCCACGACACGCCCGAGGGCTGGTGCATCGAACTTTCCGCGCTGTCGACCTGGCTCGGCGTTCGGTTGCGACCAGATCTTTCCAGCCTGGCCGTGGTCCTCGAATCCGATCGGAAGTTGCCGTTCCTTGAGGCGATTGAGCGCAAAGGTCGCGCGGCGCGACTCCGCGCGCCACAATTTGCCGAATTCGATCTGGCGAACCTGCCGCAGGCGGCCGCCCCCTATCAATCCTGGCGCATGCCGGCGATCGATGTCCAGGTTCAGGGCCAATGGGCGCGTGGCACGGGTTCGCGCGCGCAATTTGAGGCACTGGCCGCGGGCGAGGTCTTGGGCCTCAGCTATTCCGCCCGGCTGGCTGGCAGCAGCGGGAGCGGGGTCGATTCGCTCCGCGTGAAGCTGTTTCGCAATGATCCTGCTGGCGGACTGCTTGGCCCGGCGCGGGCCACCCAGATTGCGATTGGTGATGTCGACGCCCTGCGTGGCGCACTGACGGCGCAAGCGGGGTTTGGCCGGGGGGCATTTATCTCCAACCGACCGCTTAACCGGCCCGGCCGGTTTGGCGTGACGGCACTCAGCGGAACTCTGCCGGCGGGCTGGGATGCCGAACTCTATCGCAACGGCGAACTGCGCGCCTATCAGGCCGACCGCGGCGATGGCCGCTATCGGTTTGATGAAATCGAACTGTTGTGGGGAGAGAATGACTTTGAGGTCGTACTCTATGGCCCGCAGGGACAGGTCAGGCGCGAACGCAGCAGCGCGCCGGTCGGGATTGAAAGCCTGCCCGCGGGCAAGACGTGGTATTGGGCCGGGGCGATCGATGCCGGTCGCGATCTGATCAACCTCTCGGCCGCCGTTCCCGATCCCAATACCGGTTGGCGCTGGGGCGTGGGTGTGGAACGCGGGATTGATCGCCGAACCACCGGTGGCATCGAGTATCAGAGCGTGATCTATGCCGGTCGCCGCCGCCACTATCTCGAAGCCAGCCTTCAGCGTGCGCTGGGTCGCATGCTGTTTGAACTCAGCGCTGCGCAACAGCTTGGCGCGGGCCGGGCGATCCAGGCCAAGGCGCTGGGGCGCCTGGGCGGGATCCGTTATGACGCAGAGGCACTCTGGGTCGATGGGGCATTCGAAAGCGAGCTGGTCGATGCGCGCCAGCGCCGCCAATTTGGCCTGCGCCTGAGCACCGCGCTGAAGCTGGGGAGCTGGCGCCTGCCGGCGGAGGCGCAAGTGCGGCATTTCGCAGCCCGTGGCGGCGCGAAGGTTACCGAATGGTTAATCCGCAGCGCCCTGCAACTCCGGCGCACTTCGCTGACCGCCGAACTGGTGCAGCGGTCTGCCCACGGCCCGGCGGAGTCGGTGGCGGGGGAGCAGCTGGGGACCAAGCTTAACCTGATCGCCAACACCACGGTCGGCCCGGTCCGCCTGCGCGGCACCGCGCAGCTGAGTCTTGATTCGCGCCGGCGCGGGCTCGAAACCACCCAGCTCGTGGCAGAAGCGCCGCTGGGGCAACAATCGAGCCTGCGGCTGGGCTACGAACACGATGTCGTCGCCCGCCGCGATGAGGTGATGCTGGGCTGGGTGCGCCAGTTCGATCGATTTGCGCTGCGGACCGAGGGGCGGCTCGATAGCCGTGGCCGTCTTTCATTCGGCCTGACCCTTGGCTTCAGCCTTGGGGCGGACCCGGTCGGCGGCGGCTGGCGGATCGCGCGCCAGCGGCTGGCGGAAACCGGGCAGGCCGCCGTTGAAGTGTTCCGCGATGATAACGGCGATGGCTATCGCCAGGCCGACGAGGGGCTGGTCGAGGGCGTTTCGGTAGAGGCCGGGTTCCGGCATGGCGCGGCGCCGACCGACAAGGCGGGCCGGGCGGTAATCGATGGCCTGGCGCCCTATGTGCCCGTGCTTGTCTCGATCGATGCGGGCACGCTGCCCGATCCCTTGCTCCAGCCTAAAGTGCGCGGCCTGGTGGTGGTGCCGCGGCCCGGGGTGGCGACAAAGATCAAACTGCCGCTGGCACCCACCGGCGAGCTTGAGGCCGTGCTGCTTGGCCCGGATGGCGAGGCGTTGGAAGGGGTTGAGATCGAACTGCTCGACTCAGCTGGTCGGCTGGTCAGGAAAAGCCAGAGCGACTTTGATGGCTACCTGCTGTTCGATGCCGTTCCCTATGGCGAATACCGGCTTCGGGTCGGCGCGAACAGTGCCGCGGCGCTGGGCGTCCAGGCCGATCTGGGCCAGTTGCGGCGGATTGACCGGACGACCCCGTCCTTGCAGCTGGGGCGGATCCGCTTGCGGCCGCTCGCGGTCAGACAGGTTGCTGCAGCGCCTTAACCGGGCGATTAAATTCCGGTTGACCGGCGCGCAGGGCAGCGCCAAACCTTTGGCCAATTCACATCAGCCAGAGGGAATCCCCATGTCGCTCGATTCGCTTGCCCGCACCGCCTACACCGAAGACCACGAGGCGTTCCGCCAGACCGTGCGACGCTTCATGCAGGAAGAAGTTGCCCCGAACGGCGCCAAGTGGGCCGAGGACGGGATCGTGCCCAAGGCCATCTGGCCCAAGGCGGGTGAGCTGGGCCTGCTCTGCCCGACCGTGCCCGAGGAATACGGCGGTCTCGGCCTCGATTTTGGCTACAACGCCATCGTGGACGAGGAAGGCGCCTATTACGGCGGGGTGACCACCGGCTTCTCGCTGCAGTCGGACATCGTCGTCAGCTATATCGTCAATTACGGTTCGGAAGAGCAAAAGCGTCACTGGCTGCCCAAGCTGGTCTCGGGTGAAGTGATTACTGCCATCGCCATGACCGAGCCGGGCACCGGGTCCGATCTTCAGGGCATGCGCACCACGGCCAAGAAGGACGGCAACCATTATGTGATCAATGGGTCCAAGACCTACATCACCAATGGCCAGAACGCCGATCTGATCCTGGTCTGCTGCAAGACCGACACCGAGATTCAGCCGGCTTACAAGGGCGTGTCGATCGTCCTCGTCGAAGCCGATCGCGAGGGCTTTAAGCGCGGCCGCAACCTCGACAAGATCGGTCAGGACGAGGCGGATACCTCGGAACTGTTCTTCGAGGACGTGCGCGTGCCGATCACCAACTGCCTGGGGCAGGAAGGCATGGGCTTCATCTACCTGATGAGCGAACTGCCGCAGGAACGCCTGTCGATCGCCGTCTCGGCCATGGCCAGCTCGCAGCGCGCCTTTGACATGACGGTTGAGTACACCCGTGACCGCAAGGCCTTCGGCAAGCCGATCCTTGATTTCCAGAACTCGCGCTTTGTCCTGGCCGATCTCAAGGCCAAGCTGCAGGTTGGCTGGGCCCACCTTGACTGGGCGATCGCCCGCCATCTCCGCAAGGAACTGACGCCTGAGGAAGGTGCCGCCGCCAAGCTGTGGCACACCGACCTGCAATGGGAAGTGGTCGACAAGTGCCTCCAGCTGTTCGGCGGCGCGGGCTATATGAACGAGTACCCGATTGCCCGGATGTGGCGCGGCGCGCGCGTGACCCGGATCTTCGGCGGGACCAACGAAATCATGAAGGAACTGATCGGCCGCACGCTCTGATCAGGGACCGAAATCGGCCAAGGGCGGGGCACCGGCATTCCGGCGTCCCGCCCTTTTCATGTGCCAGTCGCGCCGCTCAGTAAACGCGGATGCGCTTGTCGGGATAGACGCGCACCCGCTTGTCCGGCACCACCCGGCGCGGGATATAGCGGCGGGTGGGCCGGGCGGCGGGGACCCATTCCTCAACCACTTCGGTGCAGTCATGCTGGGGTGCGACCCGCGCCACGACTGCGGTCATTGCCACCGGGACCAGCACCATCATCGGCTGCATCGCATAGCCATAGGCAATCTGGCCCTGGGGATAGCCATAATCGGGCGAACCATAGGCCTGGCCGTAACCCTGGCCATAGCTGGCCATGTAGCGATCCAGATAGCTCTCGCAGTAATCGCGGGCGCGGCGGCGGTCAGACGCGTCGCCCAGGGCCGCGCCGGCCACGGCACCGGTGACGCCGCCCACCACGGCGCCGATCGTCCGATGGCCCCGCCCCTCGATGGCACTGCCAGCGATCCCGCCGATCAGCCCACCGACCACGGTCCCGCCAGTCCTGCCATTGCCGCCATACCGCCGGCGGCATTCCGTCAGCCAATTGGCGCGCTCGTCCTCCCAGGCGACACGTTGCATGTCGCGCTGGTCCATCGGCCGCGGGTCATAGGCGCTGGGAATCGGCGGCAGCGGGGGCTGGCCCTCCGCCACCGGCCCCTGCTTCCATGCGGGCAGCGGATCGTCGATCGTATCGCCGAACACCCGACCCTCTGCATCCATGGCCGGCTGTCTGGCCAGCACCGGAGTTGCCAATCCGGCCAGCCCAACAGCCAAAACAAGACGAAGCGCCTTCCCACGCAAAACCATAGCGACCCCTTGACCCGCCGGGTCATGTCCCGGCCTTAATCAAGGGTTTAGCATCGAATCGCCCGGAAAACCAAGCCGATTCAGCGACTTGTGATTGATCTGTCCCGTTTCGGAGCGATTATATCGCCGGGGCGATTGCCTGAGCCAGGGCTTCGATCCCGGCGGCATCTTCGGCATCGAAACGGGCGGGTTCTGGGCTGTCGAGATCAATCACCGCGATTACCTGACCATCGCGCCAGACCGGCACCACCAGTTCCGACTGGCTCGCCGCATCGCAGGCAATATGGCCGGGAAAGGCATGGACATCGGGGACAAGTTGCGTCGCGCCATGTGCCAGCGCCGCGCCGCACACACCCTGGCCCGCGGCAATCCGGATGCAGGCCGGCTTGCCCTGAAACGGGCCCAGCACCAGATTGCCATCGACCGTGCGATAGAACCCGGCCCAGTTCAGTTGCGGCAGAAATTGCCAGATCAGCGCCGCCAGGTTGGCCATATTGGCCATGCCGTCCGGTTCATCGTGAACCAGCGCCTGCGCTGCCGCCACAAGCTCGGCATAGAGTTCGGACTTGGGCTGGTTGGGATCGGGGCTGAAAGCAAACATGGCCCCGCCATAGGGCAAAGCCGCCAGCGCCAAAAGACCCCCGTCAAAAGGTCCATTGTCGTCGCGGCTTTGGCCGCTTATCACGCAGGTTATGTCCAGAACCCGCAAGTGGCTGTTTGGCAGCCTCGCCGTCCTCGTCGTCCTGTTTGGCCTTGGCTATGTCCTGACGCGCCCGACCCCGTCGGAACATACGCCCGATGAACTGTCGGGCCGTGATCCGCTGATCGTCGAACCGAAGGTCGAGCGTTTCCCCTCGATCCGCATCGCCAAGCCGATTGGCTGGGCGGCAGGAGAAGCACCGACGGCAGCCAAGGGTCTGGTGGTCAATCGCTTCGCCGAAGGCCTGCAGCATCCGCGCGTGATCCTGGTCCTGCCCAATGGCGACGTCATTGCGGCGGAAACCGATGCCCCCAAGGGCAATCTTGGCAATGGGCTGGAGGCGCTGGTCGCCAAGTTCCTGATGGGCGGCGCTGGTGCGCAAAAGGGTTCGCCTGATCGGCTGGTGCTGCTGCGCGATGCCGATGGTGACGGCAAGGCGGAGGAACGCCATGTCCTGCGCCAGGGCAATGGCCTCGCTTCGCCCTCGGGGCTCGGCTGGCGTGATGGCACGCTTTACGTCGCCAACCACAATGCTGTTCTGTCGTTCCCCTATCAGCTGGGCGATACCGCACTGAACGGCACGCCGAAGAAGCTGATGGACCTGCCGGCGGCCGGCAACCACTGGATGCGCAATCTGGTGCTCAGCGCCGATGGGGCAAAGCTTTATGTCGCCGTTGGTTCGGCCTCGAACATTGCCGAAAAGGGCTTTGAGATCGAAAAGGGCCGCGCGGCAATCTGGGAACTTGATCTCAAGACGCTGCGGGCGCGCCAGTTTGCCCAGGGTCTGCGCAATGCCAACGGGATGGACTGGAACCCCTCGACCGGGGAACTCTGGACCGTGGTCAATGAGCGCGACATGCTTGGGCCCGATCTCGTGCCCGATTACCTGACCAACGTGCCGGTCGGCGCCCATTATGGCTGGCCGTGGATCTACTGGAAGAAGTACGATGACGATCGCGTCGTCGGAATGCCGCCAGACTATATCGATGAATATGTCCGCAAGCCCGAGTTTGGCCTTGGTTCGCACATGGCGCCACTCGGCCTGGCCTTCGTGCGCGGCGGCGAAAAGATGGGACAGGCCTTTGCCAACGGCGCCTTCATCGCCCGCCATGGCTCATGGAACCGCGAACCGCTGACCGGTTATGACGTGGTCTTTGTCGCCTTTGATGCCAACGGCAATCCCCAGGGCAAGCCAATCCCGGTGCTGACCGGCTTCCTCAGCGGCAAGAAGGAAACCCGCGGCCGGCCGACCTGGGTGGCCTTTGACAAGACCGGGGCCTTGCTGGTCACCGATGACACCGGCGGGATGATCTGGCGGGTCAGCGCGCCTGGCGCCAAGCCGGGGCCAGCGGTCCGTCCGGTGGTCACTGCGCGAATGCCCGCCCAGCGTGAGCTCGACGGCAATCTGGAAGCGCAGTACCGCGCCGGGTTCAAGCAGACCGGCGGCGACCAGTAAGGGTTAGAGCGACTGGCCGGCGCGTCCGGCCAGTTCGGTCACGAATTGCCAGGCGACCCGGCCCGAGCGGGCGCCGCGGCGCTTGGCCCATTCCAGCGCCTCACCCTGATCCCAGCTGAGACCAAGGCTGGCGCAATAACCAGCAACGATCGCCAGGTAATCGTCCTGGCTGCAGGCGTGGAATCCGATCGACAGGCCAAACCGGTCAGCCAGCGCGAGCTTGTCATCCACCGCGTCGCGCGGATTGATCGGATCGTCCTGTTCGGCGGCATGGCGCGGCACGATCGCGCGGCGGTTGGCCGTAACGGCCAGCCGGACATTGGCCGGCCGCGCATCAACCCCGCCTTCCAGCCACGAACGTAGCACGCGCGGGCCTTCGCTGTCGCCATCGGCAAAGCCCAAGTCGTCAATGAAGACCAGGAAGCGGCGCTGCTGGGCCCCCAACGCGCTGAACAGCCGGGGCAAGGCGGCAAAGGCATCGGGCGCAACCTGCACCAGCGCCAGCGCGGCCGGATCCTGTTCTTGCGCGGCGATCACGCTGGCGCGCAGCAGGGCAGACTTGCCCATCCCGCGCGCGCCCCACAGCAGCATGTCGTGCGCGGCGTGGCCGGCGGCCAGGCGCGCGACATTGGCCGTCACCAGTGTCTTCTGGGCATCAACCCCCTTCAGCAGGGCAAGCGGCGGTGCCGCCAGATGGCCGACCGCCCGCGCACCATCCCGTTCCCAGACATAGGCCGGGGCGCTGGTCCAATCGGGCATGGCGGGTAGGGCGCCCGCCAGCCGTTCGAGCGCAGCGGCGATCCGGGCCAGGGGGTCACCCTGGTCGGTCATCCCGCCAGCGCCTCGGCATCAAGCGCATAGAGCAGGTCCGCGCCCGCCGTGGCCTGTGCCTTCAGCCCGCGCGCTTCGGTGGCGATATGCCGCGCGAAGTATTGCGCGACCACCGCCTTGGCCTTGGCCTGCGGGCTATCGTCTCCCGCCAGCGCCCGGGCCTGGCGCTGCAACTGCCAGCCCGCCACGGCCACGGCACTCATCGTGCAGAACGGCACGCTGCCAGCCAGTCGGTCATCAAGGCTGGCCTCATCGATCATCCACTTCGCCACGGCAGCGCAATCGACGGCCAGAGCCGCCAGTTCGGGGGCGTCGCCGCAGTCCTGTGTGATCTCATGGAATAGCGACGCCAAGACGCCGCCCTGTTCATAGCCCAGCTTGCGGGTGACCAGGTCAGCGGCCTGAATCCCGTTGGTGCCTTCATAGATCGGGGCGATCCGCGCATCGCGATAATGCTGGGCTGCACCGGTTTCCTCGACAAAGCCCATGCCGCCGTGGATCTGCACGCCCAGGCTGGCCACTTCGCAGCCGATGTCGGTGCCCCAGGCCTTGAGCATCGGCACCAGGCAATCGGCGCGCAGCTGGGCGGCATTGTCACCCAGCGCGCCGCGATCGACCTGGCCGGCGGTGTAATAGAGCAAGGCGCGCGACCCTTCGGTCAGCGCCCGCATCCGCAGGATCATCCGGCGCACGTCGGGATGCTCGATGATCGCCACCGGCTCGCGGCTCGGTCCGCCTGCCCGGGCCGACTGGACGCGTTCGCGGGCATAGTGCCGGGCCTGTTGCAGCGCGCGCTCGGCAATCTGCACACCCTGGTTGCCCACGTTGATCCGGGCCGAGTTCATCATCGTGAACATCGCCTTCAGGCCTTCGTTTTCATGCCCGACCAGTTCGCCGATGCACTCATCGTTGTCGCCAAAGCTCATCACGCAGGTCGGGCTCGCCATGATGCCCAGCTTGTGCTCGATCGAAACGCAGCGCAGGTCATTGCGCGGACCGAGCGAGCCGTCGGGCTTCACGTGATACTTGGGGACCACGAACAGCGAGATGCCGCGGCTTCCGGCCGGCGCACCCGGCGTGCGCGCCAGGACCAGGTGGATGATATTGCCCGCAAGGTCATGCTCGCCCCAGGTGATGTAGATCTTGGTGCCCTTGATCGCCCAGGTCCCATCGCCGCGCGGCGTTG
>JACCDJ010760575.1_pt1 | contig 14417 bp, 10 predicted proteins | sample 7444481 | NCBI WGS metagenome assembly JACCDJ01 (sample SAMN15323435, study PRJNA562643) | freshwater metagenome | isolation source: river surface water | place: USA:Blue River Watershed | collected 2017-08-15 | reverse complement strand
AGCACCATTTAAAGAAATATTCCATTTGCCTGGTGTTATTCGCCACCTTAAAATTGCTCGAGTCTTAAATCCAAAGGCTTTATCTTTTACTATTAAATGTGAATCAGATAATTGAATAGTGCGATGATGACCTATACCTTGTCGATCTTGATATCCTGCACTAAAAGATGTTCTCTGCTTACCTTCATTCAAAGGCTCTAAGAAAGAAGTCTTAAGCCAGTCTCCAAATAAAAATCTACCCAAACGTGGCATTTGATCACAACCATCAAATTCAATCGTATTATGACTAACTGTTCCCCCGAAATAATTTATCCAATGAAGATCTGCATTATAGCTATATGATCCAGCATCTTTTAGTACATTATTTTCACCTAACCATAAGTCCAGGTGAAGAGCATCGGATTGATTCGGTCTGAATTTAAAACGTGGATAACGTAACATGGCCATTACATTTCCACGTCGCAAAATAGCAAATCCGCCATCATCAGCAATCAAATTTTTAGCTATTGGCGAAAGTCTTTTTGGAATTGCTATATTTAACCAAATTAATAAATGATTCCATGTGTGTAAATGAGAGCTTTTTACTTTTTTGATTGGACTAGATATATAGTAATTTCCCATAAAGTCGCACTTTAAAAATAAAGCTATTGCCAATTGAACACTTGGTCTGAAGTCTCGATAGTTAGAGTTAGTTAGAGGTAAAAAATTCGCTCCGTCGTTAGAGCCTAAATTGGGGCCATCGCCGTTAAAAGGATTTATAAAATGTTGCAGCCACTGCGCTGCCAATTTTATGCGGTCTTGTAAAGCTAAAGAAAACGCAGGTAATTTCAGTTGAAGTCGCCAAATCTCTGCTATTGAATAGGTATCAAGCATCGCTCGATGATAATTTAAGGAATATTGACTAAAACTGCCCTGCAAGCCAATAAGCATCTTGGCCCTATTTTCTAACCAATATCGACCTAATTTAGCCCATTTTTTCCCATCGGTATCCCCAGCACTTTCAAGCCAACTTCCTCCAATAAATAATGCTGCAGCTTCTGAAGTACCATGATTATTATCTTGTGCAATAGCATATTTAAAAGTGCTAAAGATACGTTCTAAATGTATTTTGATTAAATTAACTAAGCCACTAGCAGGACAATGCTCTTGTTGTAAAATTATAGCGGCAATAGCTAGATGCATCACACGAATTGATGCCTCCTGCCCGCATTTCCAATTAGGTCCAATGTTAGGTGGATTATGAAAAGTCCAATCAGCCAACCAATTATTTAATTGTTTTAAAGCTTTTATATCGCCATTTCGAGCGCGCTGAGAAAATGCCAACACCCAATCCATTCGAGAAAGCTCCCAAATAAGCTTAATATCTCCTACTGAAGGATCAAAGTCAGGAATTAACCACCAAGGTTTATTAGGGGATATCTTAGATTCACCTGATAATGGATTAACAAACCAACTTGGCGATAAATTGGTAACATGAAATGGTAAATGCCCAAATAAAAGTGCTGATTTATGCCAACTCAAGATTGGCGGAGCATTAATTTTTGTAAATGGTTTTTTTACAAAAAAAGGCTCGGTTGGTATTTTTGCTTTTGAACTTTGAAGTGAATAAAAACCTAATTTAATTCGTACTCGATGCAATACAACATAAAAAATATTTGACAAGCCAAGAGCAAAGCAAACTCTAACTTTAGTCAATAAATACCTCATTGTCGTCTCAGTTGACTTGCCACCTCAAGCGTTACAGATGCAACCTCAAAAATCTCATCAAACGAGATAGCTGGAATACCAGACTTAATCGCCTCTATAAAAGCTGCGGCGCATGCATTATGCCCTTTATCCTGTCTCCATAAATTAAAACGGCTAAAAGTTGGCCATCCAAACCCTTTTAATTTAATAAAATTATCTAGTTGTAAAATTCGGCCAGCAGTAAAAATTTCAATGCGCTCTTTAGGAAAGCTTGCTGCACCATTTGCCAAATAGGCAATAGTTCCAAATGAACCGTCCTCAAAGCCCAAAGTGATATTTGCCTTATCATCTAAAACATTTAATCCTGCTGAATCTCCCATGCGACGGGATTGGACTGACACAATCGGGCTGTTAGCTAAAAAGCGCATCAAGTCAATAAAATGACAAGCCTCACCAATAATTCGCCCACCCCCAACTGAAACATCCTGAGTCCAGTGATTAACTGGAATTTCTCCTGCATTTATTGTCATGATAAATGACTTTGGTTCCTTAACGGTTTCCAATAGAGCTTTTATTTTTTGTATTTGTGGAGAAAATCGACGATTAAATCCAACCATAATTTGAAGTTTTGATTTTTTGGAGTCATGCAAATTGCATTGATTAAAAGTGTCGCGAACTAAATTTAATCCTTCAACATCAATACATAAAGGCTTCTCAACAAAAATATGCTTTCCTGCATTTAATGCTTGAGCAACCATATGGGCATGCAAATCATGACGGGTAGCAACAACTAGAGTATTAATATCCTTATTAGCGAATATTTTATTTAAATCTGTACTGGCTTCTAAAAAACCTGCTTTCTTACCATGAATAACGCCACTAACTCCACTCGCCGAAACAATTGTATGAAACTGAGATTTAGCCCTCTTGAATGCAGGTATTAAGACTCGTGAAGCATAGTTTCCAGCACCGACAAAAGCTAAAACTGGATCTTCTGAATGAAATTTTATGTTAGAAAATAATGTGACATTTCGTATTGATCGATTATTAATCGGTGAAGTATATTTAAGTAAAAAGCCTAAACCACTTTTATCTTTAATGAGTTTTTCGTATGCTTTCGGTGCATCCTCAAATGTAAATTGATGGCTAATTAATGGCTTTACATTTAATTGCCCATTAGCGAGCATATCTAAAATTGCTTCAAAATTTCGCTGTTCAGTCCAACGAACAAATCCTAAAGGATAATCCTGACCCTTATCTTCATAATTCGAATCGTAACGACCTGGGCCATAGGAGCAAGATACTTGAAAACTCAATTCTTTCTCATAGAAATCAGCCCTATTAAGTTCCAAGCCTGTGACACCGATCATTATAATTCGACCGCGCTTTCTGCACATTTTTGCTGCTTGACTTACTGGATCAGATGATTTGGTTGATGCTGTAATAATTACCCCATCTACACCCTGACCACGACTTAATGCCATACCGGCAGTCACTGGATCTTCACTTAAAGAGGGATTACACGTAACAGCTCCAAATTGTCGTGCTAAAGATAATTTGGAGTCATCTAAATCAATTGCCAATACTCTGCAGCCCTGAGCCCGAAGCAATTGCACTGTTATTAGCCCTATTAGGCCAGCTCCGATGACTACAAACGACTCACCTAATGTGGGTTGTGCTAAGCGAATACCTTGAAGACCGATACTGCCTACTACAGCAAAAGCTGCTGAATCATCGTCTACATTATCTGGTATACGTGCACACAAATTCTTACTGACTTTAACAATGTCAGCATGAGGTCCATTAGAAACAACGCGATCGCCAAGGTTAAATCCATTAACTCCTTTACCGATTTCAATAACATGACCAACATGACAATAACCTAATGGAAGAGGCTGGTCTAATTTTGCTTTAACAGCTTCTAGGGTTGTTACTAATCCATCTGTCGCAATTTTATCTAATACCATTTTGACTTTTTCTGGCTGCTGACGAGCTTTATCAAACATAGAAGCTTTACCAAAATCAACCAGCATACGCTCTGTACCGGAAGATATTAGGCTAGTAGTAGCACTAATTAATAAATGCTCAGGTGAAATAATGGGCGACGGAGCTTCAATTATATAGGTAGCCCCTTTATTCATATCTTGTAAAATCTGTTTCATTTTAATGGCTTCCTATTTAGTTATGCTTGCAATCCGCAAAAATCCATAATTTTAGCTTTGGTGAGCTTTTCACTTACCTCTAAAAATTGTGTATGTTTCACAAGAAATACCAATAAATCAGAAGTCTCTAAAGCGTTTTTTAATTCAACTAATTGGAACTTGTAATGCATGGCTATATTAGGCTCAACTGCAACCACATTGAAGTCTTGATCTTGCAAAGCCTCTACCACCATACATGCCGGAGACTCTCGCAAATCATCAATATTAGGTTTGAAAGCGAGACCTAAACAAGCAATCTTTGCTTTTCGCTGAAGCTTCATTGAAAGTTCAGCCACAGCAATTTTAATCTGATCAATAACCCATTGAGTTTTGAAATTATTGACATTTCGTGCTGTTCGAATAAGTTTTGCGTGCTCAGGATTTCGCGCCACGATAAACCAAGGGTCCACTGCAATACAATGCCCGCCAACTCCTGCACCTGGCTGTAGAATATTGACACGCGGATGATGATTTGCAAGCTTAATTAAATCCCAAACATTAATGCCTTCTTTTTCACAGATAATAGATAACTCATTAGCAAAAGCAATATTTACATCACGAAAACTATTTTCGGTTAATTTACACATCTCCGCTGTTAATGCATCAGTTTCTAATATAGCGCCTTTTACAAAACTCTTATAAAAAAGACTAACTGCTTTAGTGGCTTTAGGCGTCAATCCTCCAACCACACGATCGTTTTCAACCAATTCTTTCATAATCTTTCCAGGCAAAACACGCTCTGGACAGTAAGCAAAATTTATATTCTCTATATCTACACCAGATTTTTCTAAAATTTCAGCTATCTTACGAGTTGTTCCAACTGGAGAAGTTGATTCCAAAATAACCATATCTCCAGATTTTAATAAGCTCGAAATACTTAACGTTGCCGTTACTATGTAATCAATATTGGGTTGAGGGACATCCTTACCTTCATGGAATGGAGTTGGAACACAAATCATGTAAGTGTCAGCGGGTTGGGGGGTTGTATATGCTTTTAAATTTCCAGAAGATACAGCTGAACTCACAAATTCATATAAATCCGGCTCTACAATATGAATGTCTCCGGAGTTTATTGTCGCAACCACATGAGTATTTAAATCAACACCAGCCACTTTAAAACCATTTCGAGCTAACAAGGCTGCTGTTGGTAACCCAATATAACCAAGGCCAATTACAGAAACAATTTTGCTTTGCATTTAAATCCTTTTTAAAACTGAAATAATTCTTTCACATGCCTTACCATCTCCGTATGGATTGCGAACTGAAGACATAGCCATATAACTATCTTGATTATCTAAGAGATCTCTAGCATTAGCCACAATCTTTGATTTGTCAGCGCCCACCAAACGAACCATCCCTAGAGTAACTGCCTCTGGACGCTCAGTGGTATTCCGCATCACCAATACAGGCTTACCTAAACTCGGAGCTTCTTCCTGAATACCTCCGCTATCGGTTAAAATAAAATAACTATGTTTAAGTAAATATACAAAAGGCTCGTAATCTAGAGGTTTAATTAAATGAATATTATTTACGCCACCTAAAATTTTACCGACCGGTTCTTGAACATTGGGATTCAAGTGAACTGGATAAACAAATCTGACATCTGGATAGTTCAATGCTAATTCTTTAAGCGCATCACAAATTTGCGAAAACCCATCTCCAAAATTCTCACGCCTGTGCCCTGTAATCAAAACAATACGCTGATATTTCCAATCAAAATTTAATTGCTCATTCAAAAAAATGTCTAGTTGTCTTCGATGCTCTTCATCTTGATTTATTCGATTTAATATACAAAACAAAGCATCCACTGCAGTATTGCCTGTCACGCTAATCATCGATGAATTAATGCCCTCATCTAACAAGTTTTTTTTGCTACCTTCTGTCGGCGTAAAGTGCCATTTGCTGACCTTACTAACGACTTGTCGATTAAATTCTTCTGGGAAAGGTTCTTGCAAATTATGAGTCCGCAAACCTGCTTCAATATGTCCTACTGGAATATCTAAATAAAAAGCAGCCATGGTAGCAGCCAAAGCAGTGGAAGTATCTCCATGAACTAGCAAGATATCAGGTTTTCGAGCTAATAAAATTTCACGCATCTTAAGCAAGATACTTGTTGTTACATCAAATAAATCTTGTTCAGGCTTCATTAAATTTAAGTCTATATCAGGATTAATTTTAAAAGCCTTTAGTACCTGATCTAACATCTGTCTATGTTGGGCAGTTACACATAAAAATACTTCAAAATATTTTGGGAGCGCTTTTATGGCATGATAAAGAGGAGCCATTTTAATAGCTTCAGGTCGAGTGCCCAAAACGAGCATAACTTTTTTTGGAGAAGGCATGTATATTTATTGTTTCAATTGAACGCTTGATTAGTTGGCCTCATAGACTTAAGCTTTAGTTTTAATGCAGGCTTCTCTATGAAGTACCAAGAAAATGCGGCTATGATCAAAGTCATTATAATAGCAAGAGGCAAGCTAGGTAGCTTCATAATTAATAAAAAATTGATGACTGGCGCATGCCAGATATAGGCACCATAGCTCAAATCAAATGGCAATTTTACAAATGAAATGCCGAAAGCAAGCCATAGTATTAAACCCACATAACAAATAAAATAAAATAAGCCAAGTCTATTTCCATCAGACTTAAATAAAAGGCCATCGCCGAATAGAATCATAATAACTAAAGGCACTAATAATATTGGCAAAAATTTTATGAAGCGCTCAATATGTTCATAATATTTTGCAGTTAAGATTCCAAAGCCAAACATCCACCCCCACACTAATGGGGTCAATGCGAGTAAATCAAAAACTGATTTTTTTCTGTACACATCGTTACTTAATAATAATGGGCCATTTGCGTATATAAAAAATGAAATGCCCATCAATATAATCACTGTAAAACGAAATCGTTTTTCCAAAAAAATAATAAGCGGCACAATTAAATAAAAAATAATTTCTGTGGTAATCGTCCAAAGTGAGCCATTGATTGTACCAATGCCAACACTGCGAAATAATTCTGGATTGTATGCTTGTCCCAAAGTAATTTGCGATAGAAACCAAAGGAAAAAAGTTGAAATATTATTTTCTAAGGCATCCCATCCCAGAGCATATAATATCAAAGCCCCTCCGCCAATCGTTACTGAAATCAAGCCTGGAAAGAGTCTTAAAAACCTATTTTGAAAATATAAATATCCTCTAGAATTTAGATACGATGAATAAATCAAAAAGCCGCTAAGAAAAAAGAAACCTGGTACGCCAGGTAAATTGGATACAAAATCTGGGAGTGCAAATGGCGATTGCAGGTAGATAAATGTATGGGTAAAAACAACCTGTAAAGCAAGAATCAAGCGAATCCAGTCTAGATTGTTTGTACTGGGGAATTTATTAAATTTAAGCACTAATTATTTGAAAAACCTTTAAGGGTTAATGGATTGCTTAATCTATATAGCTTCGACACCAAATTTCGATACTCAACAATGATAATAAAGTATAGCTTGCATCTATCTTTCCTGAATTATTATCAGAAATTAGCCGGTTCACTGCAGAAGACTCAAATAAGCCTCGCTTTTGCAAGCTATCGGCTGACAATAAATCGCCAAGCAAATCACGCAAATCATGCTGTATCCATCTTCGAAGCGGTGCCCCAAACCCAGTTTTTGGGCGATAAATTACTTCGTGCGGCAAATAAGGCTCCATAGCTTTTTTTAAAACCCATTTACCTTCGCTACCATGTTGCTTTAAATTTAAAGGTATGCGTGCTGCAAAATCTACTAAACTCAAATCTAAAAATGGAACACGCACTTCAATACTGGCAGCCATCGACATTTTGTCGGTATAAATCAAATTATGGTCTGCCAAGAAAAAATGTTGCTCAAGCGCTAGCATTTTATCTAAGGGCTTTATGGCTGAGGATAATGGTTTTAAAAAATTTATCATAGGAGATGCTGCCAGTTCAGACCCCAGAGTATTTCGAGCTTCGGGCGTATAAAGCGATAATATATCCGCTTCACGTATCCAGCGAAAATAATCTATTATTCTCTCATCCCCTTCTAAGGCCGCACCCTTAAATAACTTGCTTATTCGGCGTGTTATTACATGGTTTTGATCTAAACAATTGGTTATTTGAGTTAGCCCACTTCGAACTTGCCTTGGCAGCCAGCTCCAATATCGCTCAGCTTGTATTGCTCTATGGCGGCGATATCCCGTAAATAAATCATCTCCGCCTGCGCCGGAAAGAAGTACTTTTATACCTCGTTCACGAGCTAATTGACTTATATAAAGAACGTTTAATGATGCAGGATCTGCAAGAGGCTCGTCAAGCTGAGATACCATGCGCTCTATATCAGCCGCTATCCGATTAGAGCTAATAGAGACTATATCGAGTGGTACACCCAAGTGATGAGCCACTTTTCGCGCATAAGGCAAATCATCTATTACGCCATTTTCCTGACCACCGAGCGATTCAATGGTGAAGCAATGTATATTAGGATTAATTTCTTTTGCAAATGAAACTATTGCGCTAGAGTCTAATCCACCTGATAAAAATGCCCCTACAGGGACATCTGCGATCATTTGTCGATGAACTGCCTGACGCAAATGTGATGCTGTTCCTGAAATTGCAGATGATTGATCTAAATCTGGCAATACTCCTCGAAAAACAGGTAATTGATACCAAGTCCAATGTTTTTCAATATGTCCATCTTTCACCCAAATCGCTTCTCCTGGGCCAAGTTTTCGAACAGATTTAAGAAGCGTACCTTCTCCTGGACACCATAAAAAACTTAAATAACGATGTAATGACGCTATATCTAACTCACGTGCGTCAGGTATTAAATGTAGCAATGCCTTTATTTCACTTGCAAAAGCAAAGCCTTTCTTTGAATCTGTAAAATAAAGCGGTTTAACGCCGAGAGCATCTCTAGCAATTAATAATGCATTTTTTCGACTATCCCATAATGCAAAAGCAAAAACGCCATTAAGGCGGGATAACATTGCTGAGCCCTCTGATAAATACAGTTTAAGTAATACTTCAGTATCTGAGTTTCCTTTAAAAACAAAACCTTTAGATTCAAGCTCTACACGTATCTCGCGGAAATTATAAATTTCACCATTAAATACTAGTACTGCACTATTATCATCAGCATGCATAGGTTGATGACCATAAGCTGATAGATCAAGAATAGAAAGGCGACGATGGCCTAAACCAATATTCACTGAAGAATTTACAAAAAGACCAGAATCATCTGGGCCACGATGAGCAAGGGCATGAGTCGATTTCTCTAGAGAAGCAACATCTATTGTTAAATTTCTTGATGAATATATGCCTACTATTCCGCACATACTTGCTAAACCAACTCTCTATTCATTTTCATAGCATACGTCACGTTGTCGGATTCTTTTAAAGCTGTACAAGAGAAATGCAAATAGTTATTGATAGAAGAATTTCCTGAAGGAAAGCTTATATTACCAAACTGAAAGAGTTTGTAAGACCAAAAATCTTTTTTATCAGAAAAGATAATTTTAAAGCCTGCGTCTGGAGTTCCGACATAGACACAAGAACTATTTCCTAATATACCTTTTGCATTTTTATTTGAGAACAAAGAAGTGAATGAAAAATAATTATTTGATGAAGGTTCGACAGCAGTAGAAAATATTATTTTTTTTGTATGTGCATTAGAAAAAAATATTGAGCTACCCTGAATCGGAAATTTTGGCGATACAATAATTTTTTTTAAATTATTAATTTCACATACATAGTTATAGTCATCCTGCCTATCAGTAGCAAAAATTAATCTCTTACCCCAGGGAAATATCCAACATGCACGACTGTTTTGACCAGCTCTAACTAAGGGCTTAACATCATCAAAAGATGTATTGGAGATCCAAATTCCAGCTGCCTGATCAAAATCTCCAGTCAGTATATATAAACGCCTCCGCTTAATATCTTCAAAGATTCCATGAATATGATTGATCTCTCCTTTTGGAAATTTAAAAACAACAGACCATTTACCAGACAGATCTCTTTTATAAATATTGACAGGGCCAAAACTAAAATTTGGTGTGTATTCCCCAAAATAAATTACTCCAGCGGATTTGGACGATTTACAATTAATTAATTGAAGTGGTCTATGCTTAATTCCAGGAATAATTTCGGCATTAACACGATTGAGCGCAATATTGACATGAAAAACTTGATTGCGATAAAAAACAAGAAAACAATTCTTTTGATTTAGTGCTACAGCAGGGCCTAATTCTAATCGAAATAACCTTTGGAATAATCTAAAGTGAGAAATAATTCTAATGAAGATGTTTGGATAGCCAATACTGCATTTATATTCCAAACGTTTTAAAGACATATCAGCCAAGTAAATCTTATCTCGCTTAGCTAGCACTACTTTTTTTCCCAAATAAAGTAGTGCTTTATAACCTCGAATCTTTTTAATTGTCTGATAACTCATATGTTTGATAACCAGGTTAAGTAATAAGGATAAGCTTTTTTTCTTTTGCCGTATAAAAAATTTAGAAGCAATTTTGATTCAACAATCGTGATATCTAAACTACCTACAGTCGTTTTTTTAGCAATACCTTCTTTAAATAAATCACGTGACAATTTTCTTTCGGCATAAGACATAGACCATTTTGGATGTCGCTCACGAACAGTAACAAATCTCACCTCATCTTTATTTAAAATCTTAAAATGCCGATTACGATACCATTTCTTAATGGGCCATTCGCTTTCAAAACAATCTTCGGCAACATGAATCATTGTTAGACTGTGAGCTAAATCAACACCAAGCATGATGATCTTTGCATTCATTCCTGCTAAGGAAGCCCAAGTAGAATTCGGGCCGCAGGGTAAATCGAGATTTGTAAATTCTTCATTAGCAAAAATTTCATTTAAAGATTTACCATATGCTACTATTGTATTAAGAGGATGAATACTTCTTCTTGCGCCCGGCACCTTCATTAATGCTCGGCCGAGATCTCCAGTCCAAGACCTCGTCTTTTGAACATCATAAACGAAAGTTAAATTAGAAATATCTTTAGACACCCTATCTTTCCCTTGAAACTCATTAGCATAAATAGGAAATGATGGGCAAACTATCGTACCATGCGGGCATAGCTGACTTATTAGTAATTCAATAATTTCTTCTGGTATTAAGCCCATTGGTTTTAGCGCTTGCATGCTTGAATGAACTACAAGAATATCTTTTTCATTTATCCCTGCATTTAGTAAGGTACGAACTAATTGTTGGCCCGTAAAAAATTTTTGTTTAACTAATTTTTTTTTACTGTTATTTAGTGTAGAAGCTAAATCTTGAAAAAATGAAAAACGCCAGAAAAGATTTCTCGATATGACTTCAAACCAAGGAAGTAACTCAAATATTTTTTTAATATTCATTAAATGTTGTTATTAGCTATTTAAAAGTTATTAGTTAAAATTAATTAGTCGATTAAAAAGCATTTTACAATTGCTATCCGGATCGTGATTTTCACGAGCGACTTGAATTGCCTTAATGGAATGTTTTTTTATAACACTCGGATTCTTCATATAGTATTCCATGGCATTCATAAGTTCTTGTGAATTTTTAGGTGAAATAAGAATTCCGTTAATTCCATCTAACAAGGAATCGGAAACGCCACCTACATCGGTACAAATTGCAGGAAGACCAGAAAACATAGCCTCAATTAGAGTCATTGGGAACCCTTCTGCGTAGCTTGGCAGAACAAAGATATCTGAAGAAAGCAATGCTTGCTCTTTTTCTTTATTTGGAAGCCATCCTTTAACAAAAATTCTTGAGCTCCAGTTAGATTCTTTAACAATTTTTCGAATATTTTGAAGCATTGGCCCGCCTCCCACGAAAGTAAAAGTAAATGAGTGCTTGTTATAAAGAGCATCAATAGCGCTTATAATTTCCTGTAGGCCTTTATCTTTAATCATCCAGCCAATAAAAATAAAATTTATAGGTACATTTTTAGAAAATAATTTAGGTTTTATATGGCGTCTATATGAATTTGATAGCCAATAATGAATCAAAAAAATTCGCCTATCCTCAACACCCAGGTCTTTCAATAAAGCTACCCAATTTTGTCCGCTTGCTGCAAAAAAATTAGGGATTTTTAAAAGTGTACTGATAAATAGACGAAATATAAAAAAACTATCCCTTATGGAAAAAAATCGACCATCTACAATAAAAAAGATACTTGGTAGATTAATTAGCCTACAAATCAAAGATAAAAAGATTCTTTCATAAAATCCCCATCCGGCCCCAGAAAAAATAATAACTCCAGTATATTTATTTTTCCGAGTGATCTTAATAAGGAAAAATATCCTGGCTATACCGAGCTTTAAATTTTGAATAAAAGAGTATTTTGCAAAAGGTTTTTTTGAGGTATCAATGATTTTAATTACATAGCCCTGTCTTTTTGCATAATCTGCAAGAGCATTTGAGAGAGTTCCAACGCCGCCACGAGAATTTTTCTCGCTAATTTTAGCGCCAACTAGAATAAATCTTCTGTTGTTCAATTTATTCTTTTAATATCATTTCTTTGAGACCATCATTTAATGAATACCTGGGCGTCCAATCAAATACTGAAAAAGCTTTTTTTATATCTGCCTGTGTATCTATTATTTCCCCTTTACGCGTTTCACCTGCTGCTTTAACCTTCAGTGAACTACCCATAATATTTTGAATGGTATTAATTAATTCTTCTACTGAATAGCTTACCCCAGTGCCAATATTAAATGTATCGAAACCTAGAGGAACATCAATTGCTCTCATTAATAAGCTTGTCAGGTCTTTAATATAAATGTAGTCTCTTTTAGGCTTCAAGTCTTTCACGTTAATAACTCCCCCTTCATTAATCTGATTAATGATAGAAGGTATTAGAAATTTTTCAGATTGACCTATGCCATAAACATTAAAAGGCCTAAAAATAGTAATTTTTATATCATAAAAATCTGAGTAAAATTTACATGCTTCTTCAGCCATTTTTTTTGATAGTGCGTATGGGTTATTTGCAATTAAATCAGCTGTTTCTGGAATGGGTAGGAGTTTAGGATTCCCGTACAAATAAGAGCTTAAATAAATTAACCTAGCGTTATGCTTTCGACAATATTCAAGAGCACAAATTACACCATGTAGATTCGATTTCATGAACCTTTCAGGATTTTCCCAGCTTTCTGGGACAAAAGTATTACCTGCTAGATGAATTAATATGTGGGCATGATTAAAATTCGACCAAGTATTTTTATCTACGATATCACCATCTAAACTATTTTTTTCAAATATTTGAAAGCTTTGAGCTCGAAGCTTCTCAATCAAATTTCTACCAATAAAACCTGAGGCTCCAGTGACTAATATTTTAGTCATGAATGAACTTTGATTTCATTATATCGAATTGCTCTATAGCCTCTATATAATCATCTGGCCTGCCAATATCCAACCAATAACCATCGTAATTTATTACGTTAACCTTATGCTTAGCTTTAATCAAATCAAGCATTAGGTTATCAAAGCCATATGGAATACCTTCTCTTATAAATTGAAGTATTTTTTTATTAGCCATATAAATACCCATACTAACTTGATATTGATTTTTAGGCTTCTCCGTAAATCCAATAAGATTTCCTAGGCTGTCAGTTTCAAGGACGCCGTAATCAATAAATTGCTCACGTAAATGAGACGAAATAGTAAATAAAGAATCATCCTTGGTGTGTTGCTCATAGAATTCAGAAAAATTTAAATCTGTGAGGATGTCACCGTTCATTACGAGAAAATTCTCAGGGAGGTTAGGTATTAATTTTAAGGGGCCCATAGTACCCAAGGGCTTATCTTCCACAGAATAATTAATGGATATACCCCAATTTTCTCCATCACCAAAAAAAGCCTTAATAATTTCTGCTTGATGATTCACTGCCATTGTAATTCTTTCAAAACCAAATCTAACAAGCTGCCTTACAATTACCTCAAGAATTGGATATTCACCGATAGGCATAAGCGGCTTCGGTAAAACTAGCGTATAAGGCTTAAGTCGCGTCCCTTTACCACCGGCAAGAATAATTGCATGTTTTATATTCGTAAAAGATTTCACATTTAATCTCTATCAAAAAATTATGGTTAAGCAACACTACTATTTTAAAAATTAGCTAAAAGATTCCTTAGAACTTCTTCTAGGCAAATAAGATTTTGGCTTATCTAAAAATTTAATTAAAAATGGTGAAAAAAGGATAGCAAATAAGGAGGTCTCCCAAATGCTGAACCTTTGTATTATAAACGTCATTAAACCAAATAAAGATATACTAACTATTTGATCATTCAACGAGGGCTTTCTGGAAAGGAAAACAGCAATGAAATACCGAGCGGAAGAAAATATAACAAAACAAAAGCCAATCAATGCTAAAAATCCGCCTGAATTAAAGATGTTATTGAATGAAAAATTACTTCCAAAAAATAAAATATTTTTTGAAATAGAATTATTTGCATTTACAAGAGGCAATCCGAAAGGATCAAGTAAAATTAATTTT
>JACCDJ011214799.1_pt1 | contig 14429 bp, 14 predicted proteins | sample 7444481 | NCBI WGS metagenome assembly JACCDJ01 (sample SAMN15323435, study PRJNA562643) | freshwater metagenome | isolation source: river surface water | place: USA:Blue River Watershed | collected 2017-08-15 | reverse complement strand
GCAGATCAACAGCTGCTGGGATGGCGCGAAATGACATAAAAAAATCCTCCAGAAAACAATCTCTGGAGGGACGATCGCTGCATTCACAGCTTTCGCGGTACCACCCGCCTTGCACACGCTGGTGTGCCACTTGAAATCTCATGTGCCGGTTCTAGATGGGAAAAGACCCACTTCTTCCTGCTGGCTCGTGAGGTGATAGCCCCGTCAACGCCCTTTACGCGAGGATCTCAGTGTAGTTGATTGATTCGGTAAAAAATGACCGTGGCGCAGTTGGTAGGCGTGGCCGCAAAGGATAAGGTTCGCGACATGCCTAAGAAGCCAGTTAAAAAAGCGGCGGCCAAGAAAGCCGTAAAGAAGGCGGCTCCTGCTAAAAAGGCTGTGGCCAAGAAAGCTGTAGCCAAGAAGGCAGCTCCTGCGAAAAAAGCGGCGGCCAAGAAGGCAGCTCCTGCGAAAAAAGCGGCGGCCAAGAAGGCAGCTCCTGCGAAAAAAGCCGCGGTAAAGAGCATTCCTGTAAAGAAAGCTCCCGGAAAGCCATTTCCTTCAAAGACAACTCTTACAGTTGATGAGAAATCACAAACAGTTTCAGTCTCAACAATTACAGCACCAGTTGTTGCTCCAGTTGTTGAAGAGCGTCGATTAGTAATGCCACCTCCACCACGTCCAGTTAAAAGTGGCAAGAAGGTTGCACCACTGAAGCCAATTAAGGTTGCACCAACCCCAGTTGTTGTCAGCGAAAATGAATCTCCATGGACCGCTGCAGAGATCAAGGCGATTCGCGCCGAGATTTCAAAGGAGCTAGATCGTCTTCGTAAAGAGCTTGCTGTTGTAGAACTTGAAATGGATGCGCTGATTCAGGAATCAGGTGAAGGCGCTGGCGATGATCAGGCAGATGCTGGAACCAAGACCTTTGAACGCGAACACGAGATGTCTCTTGTAATTAATGCTCGTGACATGGTTTTGCAAACGGAACGTGCACTTGAGCGAATTGATAACAAGACATATGGAAACTGCGAAGAGTGCGGCTCTCCAATTGGTAAGGCTCGTCTACAAGTTTTCCCTCGCGCAACTCTCTGCATGCTGTGCAAGCAGAAGGAAGAACGGCGCTAAAGGTGCGCAGATGGCGCACACTGTTTGGTGTTGCCTGGGCGGTTTGGATCGTTGATTTAGCTACCAAGATCTGGGCGGTCAATAATCTTTCCTATAAATCTAATATCAAGGTAATTGGTGAGTTCTTTCAATTAACCTTTGTTCGAAATCCAGGTGCGGCATTTTCATTTGCAGCGGGTGCAACAATTTTTCTATCTCTCTTTAGTTTGATTGTTATGTGCGTGATCCTTTTTTACTCGCCGCGAATTACATCTCGTGGTTGGGCGGTTGTTTTAGGTTTAGTTCTTGGTGGAATCCTGGGCAATATGGTTGATCGAATCTTCCGCGAGCCAGGTGTTTTACGCGGCCATGTCATTGATTGGCTTCTGCTGCCTAATTGGCCGGTCTTTAACATCGCAGATACCGCGATAGTTGTGGCAGCTTTGATTTCTATGGTCTTAACCGCGAGAAATATTCCACCCATAACAAAGGTAGGCTCGTGACCATGAGTAACCGCGAATTACGCACCTTATCGGTGCCCGAAGGGGTCGCGGGAGAGCGAATTGATAGCGCCCTAACACGTGTTCTTGGTTTATCCCGAACCGCTGTTGTGAAACTTCTAGAAGATGGCGACATTACGACTGGTGGAAAGGCGATGCCTAAATCAGATCGTGTCACCGCAGGACAGATCATTGATGTTCTTATGCCAGCACCAATTAATAAAGATCCAATCCCTTTAACACCACTTGAGGGATTAACCATTGTTTATGATGATCAAGATATCGTTGTAATTGATAAGCCAATCGGTTGTGCGGCGCATCCAAGCCCAGGTTGGACTGGACCAACTGTTGTAGGTGCATTGATGGCGGCGGGATATTCCATTTCAACATCCGGTCCAGCAGAGCGCCAGGGGATTGTTCATCGTTTAGATGTTGGCACCAGTGGATTAATGATTGTCGCAAAGAGTGATAAAGCTTTTCATGTTCTCAAAGATGCATTCAGAAATCGCACAGTCGACAAGATTTATCATGCAATGGTTCAGGGACATATGGATCCATCGACTGGAACTATTGATGCACCGATTGATCGACATCCAAAAGAGGATCATCGTTTTGCTGTCATGGCTACCGGAAAAGAGTCGATTACACATTACGAGGTAATCGAGTTTTATCGCGGCGTATCCATGGTCAAGATTGAACTTGAAACTGGGCGCACTCATCAGATCCGCGTTCATTTTTCTGCGCTTCATCACCCGCTAGTCGGCGATACAACATATGGCGCAGATCCTGTGCTGGCCAAGAGTTTGCAGATGTCCAGGCCTTGGCTTCACGCCGCAGAGCTGAGCTTTGCTCATCCAGTAACGGGTGCGGCGCTGAACTTCCACGCCCGATATCCAGCCGATCTCACACGCTCTCTGGCGTTGCTTTCCGACGCCGTTCTGCCATAGCCACTAATCTCGCCAATCATGTCCAGCGAAAACTTCGTCCACCTGCACGTCCATACCGAGTATTCAATGCTCGATGGCGCTGCTCGTGTTGGCGATTTAATGTCAGAGGTCAAAGCGCAGGGCATGCCTGCGATTGCAATGACAGATCACGGCAATGTTTTTGGTGCGTTTGATTTTTACAAAGCGGCGAAGAAGGCTGATGTAAAGCCAATCATCGGTATTGAAGCCTATGTTGCACCTGAATCACGTTTTGATAAGAAGCGGGTTCAGTGGGCAGATGGTGGCGAAGATGATGTGTCAGGTGGTGGCGCATATACCCACATGACAATCTTGGCTGAAAACAATGAAGGTTTAGGAAATCTCTTTAGATTGTCATCACTTGCATCTCTTGAAGGTTATTACTACAAGCCACGTATGGATCGAGAGCTACTAGCTCAGTACTCAAAGGGCTTGATCGCTACAACTGGATGTCCTGGTGGAGAAATCCAAACACGTCTGCGCATGGGTGCATATAAAGAGGCGATAAAGGCGGCAAGTGCTTATCGCGATATCTTCGGTAAAGAAAACTTCTTCCTCGAAGTAATGGATCACGGAATTGACATTGAATCACGTGTGAAGGCGGATTTGATGAAGCTGGGCAAGGAGCTTGGACTTCCGCTGCTTGCAACCAATGATCTTCACTACACACGTCAAGAGGATGCGGGCGCACATGAAGCTTTATTGTGTGTCCAATCCGGTTCAACCTTGGCAGATCCCAAGAGATTTAAATTTGATAATGACACCTTCTATGTAAAGACCGCGGCGCAGATGCGCGAGCTCTTCAAAGATATTCCTGAAAGCTGCGATAACACCCTATTAATCGCCGAACGTTGCAACATCACCTTGCGAGAAGGCGAAAATCTTTTACCTCAATTTGAGGTACCAGCGGGGGAAACAGAAGACACATGGTTAAAGAAAGAGGCCGAACGCGGACTCAAGGAGCGCTTAGGTGCACGATGCACACCTGCACATGAAGAGCGTCTTAAGTACGAACTCGGTGTAATGGAAAAGATGGGCTTTCCTGGTTACTTCCTTGTCGTTGCTGACCTTGTAGGTCACGCAAAGAAGGTAGGAATTCGCGTAGGTCCAGGTCGTGGCTCTGCCGCAGGCTCACTTGTTGCTTATGCACTTGGAATCACAGGGCTAGATCCTCTGGAGCATGGCTTACTTTTTGAGCGATTCCTTAATCCAGAGCGTATTTCTATGCCTGATATCGACTTGGACTTCGACGAACGTCGTCGCAGCGAAATGATTCGTTATGCAACCAACAAATATGGCGAAGATCGCGTTGCTCAGATCATTACCTACGGAACAATTAAATCTAAGCAAGCGATCAAGGATTCAACACGAGTTCTTGGATACCCGTATGTCATCGGAGAAAAGCTCACTAAAGCTTTGCCTCCATCTGTTATGGGTAAAGATATTTCTCTGAGCGGAGTCTTTGATCCTAAGGATGATCGCTATGGCGAAGCGGGTGAGTTCCGTGCTTTATATAACGCAGATCCCGATTCAAAGCGGGTAGTAGATACCGCGCGCGGTCTTGAAGGTCTAAAGCGCCAATGGGGTGTGCACGCAGCGGGTGTGATTCTTTCTCGCGAACCTCTGCTTGATGTTATTCCGATTCATCGTCGTGAAGCAGATGGAGCGATTATCACCCAGTTTGATATGGGTGCATGCGAAGCGACAGGTTTGCTCAAGATGGATTTTTTGGGGTTACGAAATCTTTCTGTCCTTGATGATGCTTTACTGAATATCAAAGCTAATCAAGGTAAAGATGTAGTTCTTGAAGATTTAACTCTCGATGATTCAAAGACTTACGAGCTTCTGGGTCGCGGAGATACATTAGGTGTTTTCCAGCTCGATGGTGGGCCTATGCGTGCATTGCTTAAAAGCATGGCACCAGATTCATTTGAGGATATTTCAGCGGTTATTGCTCTGTATCGACCAGGTCCTATGGGAGAAAACGCGCACAATAACTATGCAGATCGTAAAAATGGTCGCAAGCCAGTCGAACCGATCCATCCAGAACTCTCTGAACCGCTTAATGAAATCTTGGGCGATACCTATGGATTAATTGTGTACCAGGAACAAGTAATGGCAATCGCGCAAAAGGTTGCAGGCTTTACCTTGGGCCGCGCAGATCTTTTGCGTAAGGCGATGGGTAAAAAGAACAAAGATATTTTGGATAAAGAGTACGTTCCCTTTGAAGCAGGTATGAAGGAAAATGGCTTCTCTACCGCTGCAATTAAGCGTTTATGGGAAGTATTGATTCCATTCTCGGATTACGCATTTAACCGTGCACACTCAGCTGGCTACGGAGTTGTCTCTTATTGGACCGCTTACTTGAAGGCTAACTACCCAACTGAATACATGGCAGCGCTTTTAACCTCAGTACGCGATGACAAAGATAAATCAGCTCTGTACCTATCTGAATGTCGACGTATGGGTATTAAAGTCTTGCCACCAGATGTCAATGAATCAGATGCTGAATACACACCACGCGGTGTCGATATTCGATTTGGATTAGCTGCGATTCGAAATGTGGGCGAGGGTGTTGTTGCATCAATCAAAAACGCCCGAGATTCCAAGGGTCGCTTTACCTCCTTTGGTGATTTCCTTGCCAAGGTTGATGCGCAGGTCTGCAATAAAAAGACAATCGAATCCCTGATCAAGGCGGGTGCATTTGGCTCATTAGGTTCAACCCGAAAAGGCTTAATCGCTGTCCACCTTGAAGCTATTGACTCGGTTATCGAATCAAAGCGCGCAGAAGCGATTGGTCAGTTTGATCTCTTTGGGGGAGAAGCTGTTACGGCAGTATCTGGTTTAGATATTGAAGTTCCAACTGGTGAATGGGATAAGGCGATGTTGCTTTCCTATGAACGTGAGATGTTGGGCTTATATGTTTCAGATCATCCACTGCTTGGTGTCGAACATGTCTTGCGAGCAAATACCGATATGTCTATCAGCGAACTAGTTGATGACGGTGCTCAACATGAATCCATCGTCACTATTGGTGGATTGATCACTAGTGTTACCCGCAAGGTTTCTCGTCAAGGAGCTTCATGGGCGGTAGTTACCGTTGAAGATCTTGAAGGTGCTCTCGAAGTTCTTTTCTTTGCAAATACCTACAATCAGTATTCGATGTCCTTAACTGAAGATCGCATCGTCACAATTCGAGGTCGAGTAGATCGACGCGAAGATGCTTTGCGCTTTACCGCACTTGAAATGTCGATGCCAGATATCAGTGCTGGACCAACAGGCCCGCTTCTTATTTCCTTGCCTATTCAGCAGTGCACACCTCCAGTAGTTGATCGCATTAAAGAGATTTTGCGCTCACACCCTGGAAAGCGCGAAGTTCACCTGCAGCTTCTTGATAATGGAACCAGCACGGTGATGAAGGTTGATGCATTGATCACATCATCTCCAAGTTTGAGCGCTGATTTGAAATCTATTTTGGGACCTAACTGCCTGGCATAAATTAACGGGCGGGCGCTACCGCCTTGCCGTTACAATTGCCCAATGATTCGAACCGTAGACCTGCGCGGGCGAACCCTCTCAAAAGCTCAATACAACGCTGAACTTCCACGAGCTAAGCTCAATGTGCAAGAGGCGATGGTGCTCATCGAGCCTATTCTGCAGAAAGTCAAGAATGGAACAGAGGCTGATCTTGTAGCTCTTGCCCAAGAGTTTGATGGCATAACTCCACCAACTATTCGAGTTCCACAAACCGCTTTAGATTCCGCATTGAAACAACTAGATCCAGCGATTCGCACCGCACTGGAACTTTCTATCACTCGCATTACAAAGGTCCACAAGGATCAACTTCGCACCGACACAACGACAACAGTTGTTGACGGTGGAACAGTTACTGAGAAATGGGTTCCAGTTGATCGCGTTGGCCTTTATGTTCCAGGAGGACGTGCGGTTTACCCCAGCAGCGTGATGATGAATGTTATTCCCGCGCAAATTGCTAAGGTCCAATCAATCGCCGTTGCATCTCCGCCACAAAAAGATTTTGGTGGATATCCGCACCCAACAATTCTGGCCACATGCGCCTTGCTTGGAATCACCGAGGTTTACGCAGTCGGTGGGGCCCAAGCTATCGCTTTGTTTGCCTATGGCATGGAAGGTGTTTGTGAAAAAGCAGATTTGGTAACAGGTCCAGGAAATATTTATGTCGCGGCAGCAAAGCGTGCTTTACGTGGAGTCATCGGAATCGACTCAGAGGCAGGTCCAACAGAGATCGCTGTTTTGGCAGATTCAACTGCGATCGCTGCAGATGTTGCGGCAGATCTGATTAGCCAGGCAGAACATGATGTGATCGCAGCAGCGGTGCTAGTTACTGATTCGCCAGAGCTTGCCGCAGCGGTAGAGCAAGAGTTAAAGGTTCGGGTTGCAGCGACAAAACACGCTGACCGAATCAAGAGCGCATTAAGCGGTGTTCAATCTGCGATCGCCTTAGTAGATGACATTGCACAAGGTTTAGATGTTGTTAACGCATATGCAGCAGAGCACCTTGAGATTCAAACCAAAAACTCTCGCTCAGATGCTGAAAAGATTCGCAACGCTGGTGCGGTCTTTATCGGCAGATTCGCACCGGTTTCATTAGGTGATTACTCCGCGGGTTCAAATCACGTTCTTCCAACTGGAGGCTGTGCCTGTCACTCAAGTGGTTTATCGGTGCAGACCTTCTTGCGAGGATTGCACTTTATTGAGTATGACCAAAAAGCATTTACCGACATTGTCAGCACCGTTGTCACACTGGCTAACTCCGAGGACTTACCGGCACATGGTGAGGCGATGACTGTTCGCTTGGAGAATCTCTAATGGCTTGGCCAAGTTGGTTACCTTTACGTGATGCTTTACGCCCATTGTCTCCATACGGTGCGCCACAAATTCCAGCTCGTGCATCATTAAATACAAATGAAAATCCATATGCACCATCTGCTGCTTTACAAAAGGCGATCACCGATGCGATCTCTGCAGTCGCAAAGGATTTAAATCGCTATCCAGATCGTGATGCAACCAAGCTGCGTTCCGCCTTGGCCTCATATATAAATGAACTGAGCGGAACCTCATTTACCGTTGACAATGTGTGGGCGGCTAATGGCTCTAATGAAATTATCCAATCAATCTTTATGGCTTTTGCACAGGGCCCTGTGTTGGGTTTTACTCCTTCTTATTCGATGCACCCATTAATTGCCAAGACAACTGGCGCTCAGTGGATCGATGGAAAACGAAACGCTGATTTTTCTTTGAACGCGGAATACGCAGTTGCAGAAGTGATTGCACATAAGCCATCCCTTACCTTTATCACCACACCTAATAATCCAACAGGTGGATCGGTAACAATCCAGGAGATACAACTGCTTGCAGATGCAGCAAAGTCAGTTGGTGGATTGCTTGTAGTCGATGAGGCGTACGCTGAGTTTTCACAAGAGCTTTCAGCGGTCACATTGATCCCAAACAACCCACATGTAATTGTCATTCGCACAATGAGCAAGGCCTTCGCATTTGCAGGCGCTCGTGTTGGTTACTTAGTAAGTGATCAAGCGGTTAAAGATGCAATGATGCTAGTTCGCTTGCCGTATCACTTAAGCGCTTTAACCCAGGCAGCAGCTCTGGTCGCAATTGATCACCGTGCCGAATTATTGGGAGAGGTCTCGACTCTGATCGCCGCACGCGAAGCAGTTGTCCATGAGCTTCATCAGATGGGGCTCACCACGATAAACAGCAGTGCAAACTTCGTTTTGTTCTCAGGCTTTAAGCAGGATGCGCCACAACTGTGGGCTAGCCTGCTTGAAGAAGGTGTTCTGATTCGAGATGTGGGATTATCAGGGTACTTAAGAGTCACAATCGGCAATGAGGCCGAAAATCAATTGTTTATTTCAGCCCTCAAGAAGCACATTTAAAGGAGATACCCATGAGAACAGCACGCGTCGAAAGAGAGACTAAAGAGTCGCATGTACTCGTTGAGATCAATCTCGATGGCCAAGGCATCATCGATGTGGCTACAGGTGTTCCTTTCTTTGATCACATGATGTCTCAATTGGGCAAGCATTCAGGTTTTGATTTAACAATTAAGACAACTGGTGATGTTGATGTTGATTCACACCACACCGTTGAAGATACATCTTTAGCCTTTGGCCAAGCATTGCGCGAAGCGCTGGGGGATAAGGCGGGCATCCGTCGCTTTGGCGATTCGATGGTCCCACTTGATGAGGTACTAGTTCAAGCAGCGGTTGATCTATCAGGTCGCCCATACCTAGTGCATCGTCAACCAGAGATCGTTGAACTCATCGGAACATTTGATACAACACTTGGAAAGCACATCTGGGAATCAATCGTCGCAGAAGCGCGAATCGCACTGCACATACGTGTTCTTGAAGGTCGCAACGCACACCACGTTTTTGAGGCACAGTTCAAGGCTGTTGCACGTGCGCTCCGTGATGCTGTTTCACTTGATGGTCGCGTTGCCGGAATCCCATCGACAAAAGGTTCTCTTTGATAGCCATTCTTGATTACGGCTCTGGAAATCTTCGATCTGCAGAACGGGCTTTTGCTACAGCAGGTAAAGATGTTGTTGTTACATCAGATCGAAATGTTGCACTAGAGGCTGAAGGTTTAGTAGTTCCAGGTGTTGGAGCGTTTGCTGCATGCATGAATGGTTTAAACGCGGTAGATGGCGCAGCGATTGTTAGAGAACGTCTTGCAAAGGAACGCCCAACCTTAGGAATATGTATTGGCATGCAGATTATGTTTAGCCAAGGAACAGAACACTCAGAAGCTGGCGCACATGTAGGTGTAGGTATCTGGGATGGAGTTGTTTCTCAATTAGATGCACCGATCCTGCCTCACATGGGTTGGAACACCGTCGACAGTGATCCCGAATCTGTTTTGTTTAAAAGTGTTGAAGCTGAGTCTTTTTACTTTGTTCACTCATATGCCGCCAAGAATGCGGTTGGAAAAATGCAGGCGTGGAGCACCCACGGAGAGAGATTTTTAGCTGCAGTTGAAGATGGCTACATCAGCGCAACTCAATTTCATCCAGAAAAATCTGGAGCAGCTGGGTTAGCGCTTATTAAGAATTGGGTGGGATCGCTATGAGTTATCTAGAACTACTTCCTGCAGTAGATGTTAAGGATGGACGTGCAGTTCGCTTAGTACAGGGCGAGCTCGATAAGGAAAGTATTTATGGAGCACCTCTTGATGTTGCACTGGAATTTCAAGCAGCAGGTGCTGAGTGGCTCCATTTAGTTGATCTTGATGCAGCCTTTGGACGTGGAGAAAACTCACAGTTGCTAGCTGAAGTCGTGGGCAAGTTGGACATTAAGGTCGAGCTATCTGGCGGAATCCGAGATGATGAATCACTTCGTCGCGCATTAGCTACTGGTTGCCGCCGAGTTAATTTGGGAACAGCTGCACTAGAAAATCCTGATTGGACAGCTCGTGTGATCGCAGAACATGGCGATCGAATCGCAGTCGGTTTAGATGTTCGCGGTCACACCTTGGCAGCTCGTGGATGGACCAAAGAGGGTGGAGATTTATTTGAAACCCTAGAGCGTTTAGACCGTGATGGATGTGCTCGTTATGTTGTAACAGATGTTGCAAAGGATGGAACCTTAGCTGGGCCAAATATTGAACTCTTAAAGTCTGTATGTGCTGCAACAACTAAGCCGGTAATTGCAAGTGGCGGAATCTCATCACTCGATGACATCGCAGCTCTTGCAGCGCTACGTTCAACAGGTGTCGAGGGTGCCATTGTTGGAAAGGCTTTATATGCAGGAAAGTTCACCCTGCAAGAGGCGCTAAAGGTCAGTGGTAAATGACGCTTTCTGTTCGAATTATTCCTTGCCTAGATGTCACCGATGGACGTGTTGTTAAGGGTGTTAACTTCACAGATCTAGTTGATGCAGGCGATCCGGTTGAGATGGCATCGCTATACAACACTGAAGGTGCTGATGAATTAACCTTCTTGGATATTTCGGCCAGCGTAGCTGGACGTGAAACAACCCTGGATGTTGTTCGCCGCACCGCGGAACAAGTATTTATTCCATTAACTGTTGGTGGCGGCATTAGATCTGTTGAAGATGTAGATCGATTGTTAAGAGCCGGAGCTGACAAGGTTTCCATCAATACTTCAGCGCTAGCCCGCCCACAGTTGATCGCGGAAATTGCAGATCGATTTGGTTCACAAGTACTTGTCCTATCTGTTGATGCACGTCGCGCCCGAACAGATTCTGGCTTTGAGGTCACAACGCATGGTGGACGACAAAGTGCAGGTGTTGATGCACTTGCTTGGGTTGAACAAGCATGCGCATTGGGTGTCGGAGAAATTCTGCTCAACTCAATGGATGCTGACGGAACTCGTGCCGGATATGACATCGGGATGATTACAGCGGTTCGAGCGGTATCCAAGGTGCCATTGATTGCAAGTGGAGGAGCTGGTGCGCTAGAAGATTTCTCGGCCGCTCTTGATGCAGGAGCCGATGCCTTGCTCGCTGCGAGCGTATTTCACTTTGGTGTTCATCGAATTGGAGATGTAAAGGGGTATCTGGGTAAGAACAATTATCCAGTGCGCGCCGTTTCGACCCGATAAGGCAGAATAAGCACATGAGCACATTGGATCCGCAGATCGCTGCACTCTTGAAGGATCCAAGCACCTTAATACCTGCGATTGTTCAGGATGCGGTTACCAACGAGGTATTGATGTTGGCGTACATGAACGCCCAATCTCTTGAACTTACGCTGACATCTGGAAAAGCAACTTATTGGTCACGAAGCAGAAATGAGCTGTGGGTAAAGGGTGCAACATCTGGTCATTACCAAGATGTGCAATCAGTGGCATTGGATTGCGACGGAGATGCATTGTTACTCAAGGTTATTCAAACAGGTGCGGCTTGTCATACAGGAGATCGCACCTGCTTTCACACACCGCTAGAGCTGCGATCGTAAAAATGAATCTAGAAGAGTTCCGTCAGTACGCAAAGATTTCAAATGTCATTCCTGTTTCTCGCAAACTTTTAGCTGACTCTGAAACCCCTTTAGGTGTTTATAAGAAGTTAGCAAAGAGCGCAGAAAACACTTTTCTTCTAGAGTCTGCTGAACATGGTGGTGCTTGGTCTCGCTACTCATTTATCGGAGTCCGCAGCGAAGCAACCCTGAGCGAGAAAGATGGATTGGCGTATTGGCAGGGGACCGCTCCAGCGGGAGCACCAACAGGGATAGATCCACTTGATGCCCTGCGTCTATCAGCTGCACATTTGAAATCTCCCAAGATTGCAGGGCTTCCGCCGTTGACCGGTGGATTAGTTGGCTTCATGGGGTATGACGTTGTTCGACGTTTAGAAAAACTTCCATCCCATGCCCACAAAGATATTCCGCTTCCAGAGCTTTCCTTTATGTTAACAAGTGATCTTGCAGTAATGGATCACAGCGATGGAACGATCACATTAATTGCAAATGCAATTAATTGGGATGGAAGCGATGATCGAATCGATGAGGCGTACGCTTCATGTATCGAAAGATTAGATCGCATGGAATCTGATTTAGCGATCTCGCTACCCGGAGATGCGGCAGCGATTCCTGATTTTTCTCTGCCTGAATACACCGGAAATATCTCCGCTGATGACTTTAAGAAAAATATTGCACAGGTAAAGGAGGAAATCCTTGCCGGTGAAGCTTTTCAGGTAGTTCTCTCTCAACGCTTTGCCATGCCTTGTTCGGCAGATGCAATAGATGTTTACCGCATGCTTCGCTTAAATAACCCATCTCCATACATGTACTTATTCCGCTTTACCGATGGAATTGAAATTGTTGGATCCAGCCCAGAAGCTTTGGTGAAGGTCAATCAAGAGGATGTAATGATCCATCCCATTGCAGGTACCCGTAAGCGATCTGCAAACCCTGAAGAGGATCACCGCTTGGCAGAAGAGTTGTTGGCAGATCCTAAGGAACGTGCAGAGCACTTAATGCTGGTAGATCTTGGTCGAAATGATTTAGGGCGAGTATGTGCAGCTGGCAGCGTCGAAGTTGTCGACTTCATGCATATTGAACGGTACTCACATGTCATGCATATTGTTTCAACTGTTATCGGCAAACTTTCCAAGAGTGCATCTCCGGTCGATGCTTTGTTCTCGGTCTTTCCTGCTGGAACTTTATCGGGAGCACCAAAGCCACGTGCGATGGAGATTATTGAGGAGCTTGAGACAACAAGACGCGGTGTCTACGGCGGAATCGTTGGCTACATCGATTTCACTGGCAATTTAGATACTTGTATCGCTATTAGAACAGCGCTTTTGCATAAGGGAACCGCTTATGTACAAGCAGGTGCTGGTGTCGTTGCTGATTCTGATCCCGAATCTGAAAATCAAGAGTGTCGCAATAAAGCAGCCGCTGTTTTAACCGCTGTGCATGCAGCCAACCTATTGGCTGACAAGCAATGATGGACTTTCTTCCGGTATTTGTCTCTTTGATAGTTGTTTTCGCCTTGGTCGTACTTATTTCTAAGCGCTTTAATCTCTCTTCTCGCTATGAACGCAAGCCTCGCGAACTCAACACATGGAGCTCTCTTGATCACGGGATAGATCCAACTGCCGAGGATCGACCATGAGTGTTTTAGATTTAATTATTGAGGGTGTGCGGGAGGATTTAGCTGCACGTCGTTTACCTATGGGGCAGTTGTATGAAGCCCTTGAAATGGCACCGGCGGTTCGGGATTGCTTACCATTACTGCTGACTGAAGATATATCGGTGATCGCCGAAGTGAAGCGATCATCCCCTAGCAAAGGCGCACTTGCAGCTATTAGTGATCCAGCTGGGTTAGCTGCGCAATATGAAGAGGCAGGCGCACATGTAGTCAGCGTGCTAACAGAGCAACGCCGATTTGGTGGATCTTTAGCAGATTTAGATGCGGTTCGTAAAGCGATTGATCTTCCAATCCTTCGCAAAGATTTCATGGTTGATGAGTATCAATTTTACGAGGCACGAGCACATGGGGCTGATGTTATTCTGTTGATCGTTGCAGCTTTAAGTAAGTACCAGCTAGAAGATTATTATCACTTAGCAAAAGAGCTTGGTATGAGATCTTTGATTGAGGTTCACACCCATGACGAATTAGAACGGGCGCTTGAGATTTCACCAGAAATTATTGGCGTAAATTCGCGCAACCTTAAGACCCTTGATGTTGATGCACGTGCATTCTCCGAGTTAATTCCACAGATTCCTTCAACAATTGCACGGGTAGCTGAATCTGGTATCTCAACTCGTGAAGAGGTTGCATTTGCTCAGCAATGTGGAGCAACAGCGATATTGGTAGGAGAAGCGCTTGTACGCTCAGAATCTCCATCAGTTGCGATCAACCAATTGCTCGGTAGGCTTTAACAATGAATAGCGCGGGACACTTCGGAGAGTACGGCGGACGTTTTGTGCCCGAAGCGCTGATCGGCGCGCTCAATGAGTTAGAGATCGCCCACAACACCGCACAAAATGATCCAAGCTTTCTAGCCGAACTTGCCGAACTTCATAAGACATATACAGGTCGTCCAAGCATCATTACAGAGGCCAAGCGATTTTCAGAGCATGCAGGTGGAGCGCGAATTTTTCTTAAGCGCGAGGATCTCAACCACACCGGTTCTCACAAGATCAACAATGTTTTAGGTCAAGCCTTACTGACTAAGCGCATGGGCAAGAAGCGCATCATCGCCGAAACGGGTGCAGGTCAGCACGGTGTTGCATCAGCTACTGCAGCTGCCTTGATGGGACTTGATTGCGTTGTATATATGGGAGAAGAGGACACTCGTCGCCAAGCGCTCAATGTTGCTCGAATGAAGCTACTGGGCGCAGAGGTTGTTCCAGT
>JACCDJ010791324.1_pt1 | contig 14439 bp, 39 predicted proteins | sample 7444481 | NCBI WGS metagenome assembly JACCDJ01 (sample SAMN15323435, study PRJNA562643) | freshwater metagenome | isolation source: river surface water | place: USA:Blue River Watershed | collected 2017-08-15 | reverse complement strand
TATTACTAACATATATTATCCGTTTGTCCATTTTCTAATCATAGCTGCCAATGCCGTACCAAAAAGTTTCTTATCTTTCACTTGGCGGAAATAAATAAATTCTTTATGTCTTGTAAATTGTGAAGTTGGGTGAAGTCTACCCGAACACCAAAACTCATATTGAAATTGTGTTTTAGTATTTCCATAAGAAGGGTCTCTTTCCAACATCACATCCAATACTCTACCATAAGAATTTCTACATTCAAAATAGTATTGAGTATGCGTTTCTTCAACTTTTTGGACTCCCCAAGTTGCCCAATTAAACTGTTTTTCAATATTTCTATAATTTTCTATTGTCAGTTTCATATTAACAGGTTGATAGAAATACTAAAATGAATAGGAATAAAATGTATATCCCTAATAATTTCAATGAATCATAATTTCCTTTCATATTACTTCTTTTGGTTTTCATTCTCATAATACTTCTTTAGCTTGTATAGGGTATCTTCAAAGTACGATATGAATACATCCTTATTTTGGATTTCCTCTTTAAGTAAGTAAACGCAAGTAATACCATGCCATCCCATACAAAATAACTCATACGAATTGTTTTGCTTAGGGAACTTACCCAATACCACTTCGAATTGAGAGTCCCAATCCCTTAATCCATTCGGTAAGCAGTTAGAACCCTTTATTGTGAAAGAGTAACACTTAGAATCTGGACCAAAACGTTGTACCACTTTGAGACCGGTAATCTTTCTACCGAATATAGTAGTACCTACCAATTTCTCAATACCGGATATGACTAATTCGTTTACCATATACCTTTGATTTTAAGAAAGTTTAGAAAAGAAGATTTCGGACTAAGATTAGAATAATCATATTGAGAATTCAGTTCATTAGCCTTATACATACCAGAAGGGTCTACATAGGAACGAGATACATTCAGTTCTCCTTTCCATTGTTGAAACTCTTTGGATAACATAACGGATTCTCTTTTACTCTCTAACTCCGCTTGTTTGTCTACATCGAAATAACCGTAATACATAGTAATAGGGGTTTAATAAATTAATTAAATATGAAAGGGGAATTATTTACTCCCCTTCTTAGCTCTTTTTTTCTTTTCTACCTTCACTTCACTATCGGTAGGTTCTAAGATACCTGTGTTATCATCGGTTACCTTTATACTACCATCATCGAATACACCACCATAAGGGAAGAATTGTCTACCCATTACATTGATTGAATGAATCCTACCCCATTTGCCCATAATCACATTATCGGACGGCTTATCTGAATAGAATACACCATCAACTAACATCTTACCTTCGCGGACTTTAAAAGACTTCATAATACTTAATTTTAATTGTTTATAGAAATTGTTGAATATACTTAATAATGTTTGTCCTATCCTTACGAAGTGTAGGACGAAGAGAATCGAATGAATATAAATCATCAATCCAATATCTACTCATAGGGTTAGAATGTGTAGGTTTAACATCCCAATAGCGTAAGAAGAAACGTTTAGGTTCACCATTCTCTCCATTCTGAACGGTAAAGAATGAATACACTTCGTTATAATCCATAGAATCAACGCGGGTTACTTCATCTAACCATATATCAATAGAATGTTTGAACGATGAAGAAGCATCAATCCTATCTACTAACTTGTCCCATTCTTTTTTAGTGGGGTGAAATTGTTCTACATATACCATAATCTTAACTTTTGTTACATAGTAAAGATACGAAGAATACGTGAGAATTCCAAATCTTTTTGAACCCCTAAACCTTTGAGAATCAACCGCTTACACCCCATTCCATAACCCATTGAAAATCAACCACTTATACCACATTGAGAATCAACGAGTTATAAAAGAGTAGGAGTTAGGTGTTTGGAAAAGAGCTAAATCCATATTACCATCGAAACGAGAAGCTACCATTAGGGTAATATATAAAAATCTCGTATAGGGAAAAACTTGACCCCGGTATGAAAACGAGTCCTGCGCCCCTCTCCCGAAATCTTTTTTTCTTAGTTCCAAGAAATTCAGTCCCCTCGCCCACTGTGCGATACCTGTATATGTGTATTCAGACTCGCTACACTATGTGCATGTATATAGACATCTCCTATATAGTATAGTGTATATACTGCTATTTTATTTAGCTATTTTTTATTTTGTGTGTCCGCTTATGTATTATAGTGTATATACATAGTACGGATATAGTCCAGCATATTGTAGGAATTAGCAGGTTTGGACCATCTACTGTATATAGGAATAGTATAGCAGATATACAGGCTGTCAGGAAGATTTGCCAGGTTTTCATTTTAGTTTATAACTCCAGAGTGTACCACAATCATCATCATCTAGTGAGTCCTCTATCACTTGTATATTCTCACCAACTACCTCTTGCAGAAGTTTTGCATCTACTCTCCGCCAATATCCAAAACGGAGGAACATTTGATTAGTACCGAATACGGTATCTACTTGGTATGGTCCGAAGTGAGCCAGTATGGTCTCGTGTAGAAGGGGTTTTGAGTATGTCATATATCTATCTTTTTATTACAGTGTAATAATACAAAAAAAGCTTGGGAATTCCAAGCTTTTATCAAAAAATATTTTACTTTATTTTAGTATGTGTAGAATGCCACTGTCTCAGCCACCCTCCACGGTATATCATTCTGAGTCCACTTTCTCCAACTATTACCGAGTACGGCTTTCCTATTACTATGCCTACCACGTGGGCGGATTCTCTTTGTACCATATATAGACTCTAATGTCCTCTTTATAGCTAGTATCTGCTCTGGTGACTGGTATGTTACTTTTAATATCATTTGTTTATCCATTTATGTATGTATTGAACCAATTTTTAATTGTCTTATGTGTCAGACCATCTGTGTACTGCTCTGGACGTACTTCCAAACAGTCTTTATACAATTGGGTCATATCTTCCCTATGGTATATGAATAGGGCGTGTATTTTCGCTTTAATACTATTCTCTACTCTATTACCGGCTTCCCAAGCATAGTGGGAATCGGAAAACATATGTGAATAATCGTGCGCCTCCACTATCTCTAAGAGGTCTTTTCTCATTTGTTCAGCTACTGTCATATATCTTAATTTTTATTTTAAAAAGTTGTGTTCTTTGTAGTAGGACTCAAACCTACAAGTGGGTTACTATTGGTACTAGCGAAAGCTTGATTAGTTCTTTCTCCCGTTTTCACCTATCCTTTGGGCCATCAGCTTGGGAGGCAGCCCTTTCCGAAAAATCTTTTTTCATCCCAATTCGGTGCGTGTGTCACTCCGCCATACAAAGAACAAATTGAATTGTGGGTAGGACTCGAACCTACCTACATACCATACACAATTAGTAAGAGTACGCTCTAGTACTAGCTTCTTCTAATTCAGCTAAGTACGCTTTACCATTGGCTGTACCCCAATATTGTTTAGGGATACTCTTATCATATGGATTCTTACGAGCAGTACGTTCAATCACTTCAGCTTCCAAATCGTTTGAATGTAAGAAACCATTAATCAGCTTCTCCATTAGGTCAGTACGATTTTCACGCTTGTCAATCTTATTGTACGCCGCCAAGGCCATAACTAAGGTTTTCAACTCTTTGTTTGAGAAAGCCTCCACCAACAGGTCAGAATTTTGCTTATACATATTACTTCGATTTAGGGGTTTGAAAAAAGTATTCATAAACAGTTTTGAAAAATACATACCCGAATAGTGAAACTGCGGAAACTACTAAGGCTTCGAGAATTGTAATGTGAGTACCCATCGTGATTATTTTAAAATGAATTTAACAATAGTACCGAACCCATTAGCCACCAAGTCAGACTTGATTTCAGAATGGAATTTCTTAGGGAACTTACCCATCTTAACAGGGTATTCAGAAAGGATTCGGTTAATCTTCGTAGCTTCAGCTTTGAAGATTGAAAGGAATTGACGAGCCTCATTGAAGGCTTTACGTGTCTTACATTGGATACGGTGAGTATTACCTAAGAAGTCAACGTATTCAACCGATACATTGAATCTAGGGTTTTCACTCATTTTACTAGCAGAGAAGGACTTAAAGGGGTTTTCGTTATACATATCTTATCATTTTTATTACATAATAAAGATACAGCGAATTCCTGAATTTACCAAGTTTTAGGGAACTTTTTTTAAAAATTCTTGCTTGATAATCAATGACTTACGCATAGGAAATACCCCAACCCGTAAGTGGTTGATAATCAATAAGTTATAAAAGGGGGGTAAAAATGGTGAATAGGTTTAGTCCCCCTGTTGCCTGGGCCCAGAAGACCTTTCCGTACTTTATAGAATAACTTGATAAATAGGGGATGTTTTAACACAGCTTTTTGTACAAAATTTTCTAAATAGCATGTTAAGTGAATAACTACATAGATACTCACCAGTCCCCGGCTGGCGAGGAGTGACGGGTACTTGCGGTACAAGCGGTACAAGTGGTGCGGTACAAGTGGTACATTGGGAACATTAGGGACATAAAAAAAGGATACCCAAAAGGTATCCTTTATTCCTAACCATTAATCCGTTATGTGATTACTTCACTACAGCGGCACTGTCAGCAACTACAGCAGTAGTATCAGCAGATACAGCAGTAGTATCAGTTGCTACGGTTGTAGAATCAGTAGTAGCTTCAGTAGAAGCGTTACCACCACAAGCTACCAATGTAGTAGCGATTGCGAAAATTGCGATTACTTTTTTCATCTTTGTTTGTTTAAATTTAGTTTACGTTTATTATAACTCTTAATAACTATTGGGTTTTTTAAAAAAGGGGACCGAATGGGCTTTACCTTCGGTCCCTATTTAATGTTCAGTTAAAATTAACCAACCCACTCATTTCTCAAAGTCTTAGCAGACTTCAATGAGTTCATGTACTGAGAATAAGTAACACCATCTTCGGTTACTCTTACACGATAAGATACAGTACCAGATGGACGTGTAATCTTTTGAATGTTGTTAGAAACAGTCTCATAAATGTTTCCACGCTTAGCAGGCTTACGATTCTTAGCCATAATTGATTGTACGGTTGACCTCTTACACCGGAAGGTTTTGTTAATATAAGTGGACCCGTTTGTTATAGGTGGTGTCCTTTACCTAAGAATGTAAAGATACGAAATATTTTCGAATCTACCAAATTTATTTTTAAGCCTCCAAATTCAACATACCGATAGAGTCCAGCTCCTTTTCGATTTGTTTAGGTGAAGCATATACGATATTGTACCCATGAACCTCGTCAATAGCCAACTTAGCGAATGTTTCGTTTACATAACGTTTGTTGCCAATTTCACTCATTATCTTAGCAGGACCCATTGTGATTTGAACCATCTCTGGGAACTTCTCATTACTAATGTCCGATACGGCGCAGTTTAAGTACTTAAAGTGCGGAAGGGGATTCTTTTTGGTCCCACTTTTAAAACCTTCTCTTAGGGCTTGGACAGTCATAATACTTTTAGCTTTCTTAGTTACTTTCTTTTTCATATCTTATAAGGGGTTTAATTATTTAACAATACCGATACGTTTCCAACCGCCATCCCATTCACTACCATTCAGGTACCAAGTCCAATTCTTTTGCTTGATATGTACACCGGGAAAACCATTCAACCTTTCTTTTGTAGTATTCGAAGCCCATCCAGCATTCGATACACTTAGTACACCCAATTCGTCAATAGTGGCGATAGTGTTACCGTGTAACTTCAACTTATATATACCATAAGACTCCTCCACACTCATATTACCTTTGCGGAAAGGTGTCTTACTCAAAAACTTCTCAATAGATTCTTTAGTTATTTTTCTCATCTTAATAAGGGGTTTGAATTAAAAATAGAATTACTTAACGATTTCAACCATACTTAGGGGAACGTTAAACGATTGATTACCGAACTTAACCTTACAACGGGTACGATTGATTTCAGTAACCTGTCCAACCATACCGGACACTTTAGGCGAATTCACCTTAACACTATCGTACACTCTTAACTTACGTTTTACATCGTAAGCCCTATCTAATCGGGATTCTTTAATAAGGGATACTACATAGGAGTTTAACTGGCGGAGGTCATCAGGGTTCATTTTCTGAATTTCCGCGTACATCTTAGAACTAATCATATTTATCATTTTTATTACATAGTAAAACTACGAATAATTCCTGAGAAAAACAAGCTTTTTTACAATTATTTTTTAAAAAAGTTATAAGTGATTGACAATCAACCACTTACGTCAACCCCGCCGGGGCCGGTATTTAACATAATATCATTTATATGACACCGAAGGTAGGGGTTATAACCCGCCCTCCACACCCTAAAGTTACGGTTAATTCCTGAGAATTCCAAGCATTGTGGAAAACTTTTTTATCTCTTATAATCGGTTGATAATCAATTCGTTATACGCCATTTCTAAGCAGTCAATCCACAGGGCCTCATCCCCATCGGTTGCCAGTTGGCGTTGAATTTGTTTTGCGTAGGATACCAGCTCTTCGTCCATACCAATAAGACGAGCCCTTTCAATCATTTCCGTTTCTTTGATTTGTTCCAGTTCGGACAGCATATATAGTATTAAAAATTATTCATCAGTATCGGACCACCCTTGTATTCGTTCCATACAGCGTTCTAATTTAGCTAATTCTTTTTCAGCTAATTCTATCTGTCTCCTTCTATCCGCCATTATGTATTCCAATAGGGTTTTAGCAGCGTATTTACGTCCCCATTGTTTTGGATAGTGAAAGTTTGAACCGATAGGTATATACTCACCCCTCACTAAGGTAGGTTTCTCAATCCTATCTACAACCGCATCGTATTCACCCTCTGCGTTTTCGAACAGGCGCATATTACAATGCATGGCAGTATTCGTTGCCACTTGCTGACCGGGGCTTACCCTTGGACCAGCACCCGTTTTTCTTTTTTCCTTATTTGGTTCGTTTTCTGTATGCACGTTTCACCAGTTTTTCGTTCTCCCTAGCCTTGATTTCGTAGGGGTTGTTTTTGTATCCGTACTTTATTTGATAATGATTATACCAACGATAGGACTGTTGTGCATGTGTCCATTCATGTAAGATAGTCTTTTGGACAGCTATCATTCTTTTACATTGTGCTAAGTTAATCCAAATGGTCTTTTCCCAATCGTAATATCCACACTCAGCCGTTTCTTTTGTATCCCAATAGAATGCAATTGCAGCGCATCTGCTTTCACCGAGTTTCTCGTACGCCCAATTCCATAATCGGTTACAATCAAATCTCATTCCTATTTTATTACTTACACGCATAAATATCACCGTTTACTGATTATAAAATTCGTTATACAAATATACGAAAAATTTCTCACATATCCAAGCACTATTTTTGGACGGTTCATCACTAAATATAACCCGCCCTCCACTCCCTAAAGTTACGGCTTTTTCCTGAGAATTCCAAATATTTCCCGATTTATTTTTCCACACCGTAACTCATTGATGCTCAGCGGGTTACGCCCATTATGTGGATAACTCTCCTATTCGTATATTCGTTTACCCGATAACGCTTTGACAATCAGCAAGTTATACGGCTTACCTAATGTGGATAACTTCGCTTTAAGTCCGAACCCATATCCGCATTGATAATCAGCGAGTTATACATTACGGATTAAAGTAATGCGTAATGTGGATAACGTGTGTGAAAATACTTGGGCTAAAATTTTTTTATTTGCGCACGAATGTGTATATGGTTCACATTATGACTGACACATATACATTTTTTACCTGTTTAGTATGGTAAGTGTTAAAAAGTGGGATAAAGTGGTAAAGTGTGGGAATATTGACTGTTAAGGGTTTTCAATCTGTGACTCGTATCAAATTACAAATGATTCAAAATTGTGACAGAAACCCATTGAAACGTAATTGATTTTTTATAGTATCAAAATAGTGTTTTTACTGGTTCTCGCGCTAGTCCAAACACCCATCAAACCCCTATCATTATAATACGTTGAATTCATCGGTATCCCAATCGTATGTAAAGCGTGTTAAGGGACCGGCATTCATTGTTTCTACCGTTTCCCCATTCATTACCACGCCTTCAAATAGTGATTCACCGCCGTTAAAGATTCCCAAAATGTGGATGTGTGAATACCCCGCATCCGTTAAGGCTTGATTAACTATTCCAATGATTTCCATTTCAGCGGTTGGTAATTCGATACCCCTTAGTGCTCCGATTATAATTTCGTTATACATAGTGTTTTCTTTGTTATAAATATGTTTGAATTAGGGCAATAGTTAGTGAAATGATTCCTATCCACCAGACCAATCTTGCCAATTCAAAGTAGGGTTTAGGGTTGTTGCGCATTTTCGATTTGTTGGTGTAAGCGGTTAATGATGTTTCGGATTTGGGAGCATAATTCGTATTCCTCTAATCCTATACACTCTTTGAGTAACCATTCTAATCTTTGTATTTTGGCAAGGGTTTCGATTTGCTCCCTTTGTGTTAAACGGTGTGGGTAATTCCTATCCATAGTAGTACGATTAGTAGTGTGATTAATAGGAGTTCGGACCCTTTACACTCCCTCTTTATCCTTTGTATCCTCTTTGTATTCCCTCTCATTGTTGTATTCTCTTTTATACATCCATACCTTAAACCATATATAGAACGCCATTAATCCTATTATACCTATTCCTTGTCCTATATCATTCAGCTCATTCATTTGGTTGAACTATTTATTTTTTACCTTAGTTTTTGGTGGGGTTTCGTTTATTTCCTCATTACTCCTGTTTATGTATCTGTCTACTAAGTACTGACCTACTCCATACCCTATTAACATTCCCCCTACTATTGCTCCTATTATATACATACTGATTATTATTTGGTTTGTCCGGCGATAAGGACTTTCCCCACATGTCAATCCTTACGGGTTCGTCCTTAGAACTTTCCCCATTGGTTTTTGTGACGGTTTTGTTCCGCCCATTCAAACCCTTTCCATACCTCTTTTAATATCTTAACTATCGCTTTCATAACCATAAATATATATCGTTTTTGTTTTGTACATTCTCATTCCTTTAATCCGAGTTCAATCTACATAAACCGAGCTCGTTCACCATTTACTGGGCTTGAAGACACTATCAAAAATTTTCCCCGCACCGACCCGATTTCCGATTCACCGATACAACGATATTGATATTAAAAGAATTTATTAGTCTGAATAGGATTAGATATTAATTTATTCTTTATACCGTCCAACGATTCGATTTTTACTTTTAGTCCGCAAACGTTTTCCAATAGTTTTATATGCCCTTTGATTCTCTTATTCAATGGATACTTACCTTTTACTATCCACACTTCATTCATTCTATGCTTGTCCCAATACTTGTATATCTTATGTGGTATTTTTTCGTCCACACTCCCTTTTGTATTTTGGTTATGACATTCTATATACATTCGTTTCTTTGAATGTATAATAAAATCTATGTCCGCTTTTGGACCTTCTGCACTTTGTGTAAATGGTATATCCTTTTCAACTAACCAATTCCTTAACTCGGTTTCTAATTCTTTACCGCTATTGTTAATAGGATTCATTTTAACTATCTTTTAGTACATAATCGTTTATATGAATGTCCAAACACTTTGTAAACGTTGTAATTGTTTTAAAGTCCTCAAACGTATGTATTGATTTGTAGTGTTTGTTTAAACGTATAAATGCCGTCTCCATTATATACCCACTTCCGTTTAACCGCTCTCTTGCTAATCGTACCGTCAATTCATTGAAGTAATTCGGCCCAATAGCCCAACTCCCTTCTCGCTTTCGGATTTGAAATACATAACATCCATTCGATACAAAGATTTCGGCTACTTGCCATTCTTTTGTCCCCGCGAATTTACTTTGTATTAGTTTTAGATTCTCTATTCTTAACATACGCTTTACTAATTATGTCCACAATCCTATTAATACGCCACTCACTCTTTTTTTCCTTTATTGTTTTCGGTTCGTCATCTTTTGTATTGTTATATACATTCACACTACCATACGAACCCTGCATTGCTTGAATATACATACTATGCAAATGTGGCGGAATATCTTTGAACTCACCTATTATTGTAATTGGTAATTCTGTCCCAGTTCCTGCTATACGAATTGATGTATTGATTTGGGCCTTTGTACTACCCTTCATTGTAAGGTGTCCACTATCTAATGTTATGCTCATAACTCTAATTTAAAAAGGTAAAGGGTCTACTAATGAAAATAATTTACGTTTAAAGATTTCAATATCTGCTACTTCATCCCTATATAAACGTACTGATTGATTTCCACGTTTCATTTCCCAATTGTACGGTTTTGATTTTGTTTTTGATTCTCTTAATAGTTTTACGTCAAATCTATTACCTGTATCCGTGTCCTTAATTATAAAGTTATACGTTGCTATTGTCATAATAACACCGTCCACAACCAGGCCTAATCCTAAATCTGCTCCCTGTAATTTATTGTAATTCTCTATTTTTAGTTTCTTGTACATTCAACTTCAATTACTGTCATCCTTTCGTTTCTGAATATCTTATAACTTACATATCGGTTGTCCAAACTCACTCCCAACTTTTTTAAGTCAATAAGTGTTTCATCTATATTCATTCCTTTCTTTACACCCGTTATTGTCATTGGTGCAAAATCAATACCTAAATTAAAATAATCGTCCGGTATTACAATTGGAATGTGTATTTCGTATTTCACTTATTACTTTCGTTTAAACATTTATTACAAAATCCGTCCTCATTCAATAAAGTTCCGTGAATAGAACATATTTCATTCTTTTTATTTTCGTCAACCATTATATAGCGATACCCATTTTCAGTTTGTTTGAACTCACCTTGTTTTGATATTAGTTTTACTAATTCAATACCGCCTTTATTTGCCAACATTGTTACCGTATCCTCCGTATAAATTATCTTTGCCATTCTTTACGATGTTTTATAAACCAAATAGAATGTATCATTAATACACAGCTATTCACAATAATAGTAGGCCACGCCATAATACCAATACCATACGCAATCCAGAACATAGAACCGATTGAATTTATTAACCTCAATCTTTTAATGTTTTCAATTGTGAATGAATAAAGGACCACCACCGTTCCTATGTATCCGAATATGTCCCAGTTCATAATTAATCAAATAGGTCTTTAAATAGTTCGTCTTGCAGTTTATAATACTCTTGACGTTTTTTCACTTCGGCTGCAAACCTTTCAGGCGTTAATTCGTCCAATTCCTTGACAACAAAGTGTTGAGTAGGTATCGTAAACACGCTATACCCGTCATCCCTTTTATCAATCGTTATTCCGTCCTTAATCCATTCTTTTAACTCAATCATTTTTCCAAATTGTTTCGTCAATATTCTCTTGATGCCCAATAAACCTAGCCAATACAAAAAAGAAGTCACTCAATCGGTTCAAGTATTTAGTTATAATCGCCACTCTGTCCGCATTTTCCATAACTAAACAATTAAGGACTTCAATTTCAGCTCTACGGCAGACCGTTCTACAAATGTGTGCGTATGTTTGTGCTTTACTACCGTTTGGTAAAATAAAGTTTTTCAAATCAGGCAACTGGTTATTTAATCCATCCATCACCGTTTCCAATACTTCAATGTCATCTTCCGTTACATTTGTTATTGGTGAATTGTTATCATTGATTATCATTGAACCTGCATTGAATAAGTCCCATTGGATTTCCTCAAGCAGACCACCCTCTGGTTTATATTCAGTACGGAGTAAACCTACGAATGAATTTAATTCGTCCAATGCACCTACTGCTCTAATTTCAGGATACAATTTAGATACCCTACGGCCTGATAATAAGGATGTAGTCCCACTATCGCCTTTCTTTGTATATACTTTTTTACTCATTATTTAACCTACTAAAATTGACATTATAAATAAGTAACCAACCATTGCGATTACTATTCCCCAAGTCCAAAGTGTTTCACTATTGATTCGTTTCATCTATATTGTATTCGATTTGTTCAACAATAGTTCTATTGACAGGATAATATGCAACCGCAATTCGTCTACCGGTAGTGTTGTCCATTACCCAAAATTCATAAAGACCTGATTCGGACCAAGCCATACCATTTGCTTCAACTACTCTTTTAACTTTTTGTGAACTACTAATCACTTCAATGTAATATCTATTCATAATTTTATATATTCGTTTCTTTAATCACTTCAATTGAATGGATGACATCGCCTTGTCTGATAAAATCAATCACTTCAATTCCGTCAATTACTTTACCGAAACAAGTGTGATTACCGTCTAAATGTGCAACTCCTGCTCTATTGTGACAAATAAAGAATTGTGAACCACCTGTGTTTCTACCGGCGTGTGCCATACTTAGGACACCTCTATCGTGAAATTGTTTTGGTGCACTAACTTCACACGGTATTTTATAACCAGGTCCACCGTCACCTCTGCCATTCGGGCATCCACCCTGAATCATAAAGTTTGGAATAACTCTGTGGAAGTTTAATCCATTATAAAATCCTTCATTGATTAATTTTACAAAATTGTTTACAGTGATAGGTGTACTTTCATCATACAATTCTGCAATCATGTCACCTTTTGCTGTTTTAAATAATACTTTTGTTGCCATACTTTTATTTTATAATCATTAATAACTCTTGCTCTCTGAATAAATAATATTCTTTGTTTTCTAGTTTCACAATTTGTGCAGTACCGATTTGTGGCATCATTACTTTATCCCCTACCTTTACACTCATTGGAATTAGGACTCCATCGTTTGTGTAAATACCAGGCCCAACCGATACAACAGTTCCTATTTTTGTATCTTCACCTCTAGCCGAATCTGGAATGATAATACCACCTGATGTTTTTGTTTGGACTTCCTCTTTTTCAATAAGTATTCTGTCCGCCAATGGTTTTGCTAATTGAAATGTTTCTTTACTCATTTTCTTTTTTCTTTTTAGTTGCTTTCTTTCTTGTTTTTACAAATGGTTTTCCGTCATCCACTACTTTAATATCCTGCTTCGGATTTCTTTTTTTAGTTTTTGGCTTTGATTGAGAATAATCCGGCTTAAAATATTCATCGGTATATTCAATCCCTTCAGGAAAAATAGATTTAGTTTTTTCTTCTAACGTTTCGGAAATATCCTGTTTAGCAATTTCCGCCATCTTTTGTTTTGCTTTCTTTGATACTCTACTCATTGGAACTGATGCCAATGGGTCACTATCCCCATAACTACCGCCAATTGTAGTTATCTTTGCTGTGATTACAGGTATAGATGGGTCTGGTGCTGGAAATTCAGTATTTTCAAATTCCTTTTTTAATTCATCAACCGAAGGTGAATGTGTTTGTTCACCTTTAATACCTGCCAATGTTTGAAATTTATCTTTTAATTCAAACTCAGCTTCCGTTTTACAAAGTTCATCAATCTCTTTGTCTTGTTTTTTGTTTTGCTGTACTTCATATATTAACTTAGCTATCAAAGATAATACAAATACTATGAAGCATCCTAAAATAAATGTTCCCATAATTATTGATTTTTAAAATATACTTTTTATTGCTGTCCAAATAAAATCGAACCCAAAATATAGAATTGAAAATCCAATTCCCATAGCCGCAAGGAAAGCTATTGTTTCGAACACCTTGCCCCAATTTACATTTTTCATAATTGTTATTGTTTATTGATTAATCGTCCTGCTCCTCTGTAAGCCCTCTTATAATTCGGCTCCAATAATGAGCTTATCTTTACACCTTCATATCGGTTTGCTGCATGTATAAACATACTTTCACCTAAGTAAACGGCACAATGCCAACCAGAAGGTGATTGTCTACTTCTAAAAAATAAAAGGTCTCCTGTTTGCAGACTATCCCTTTGAACTCGATTTGTTTGTGCCCATTGTTTATAACATACATTTTCTAAATTCAGTTTATAAACATCGGTATATAATCTTTTATTGAATTGTGAACAATCAATACCCTTTTCAGTTTTACCGCCCAACTTATAAGGTTTACCTATCCAATGTAGCATAAAGTTATTCAATGCCGTATCTTTAGTTAAGTATGGAAGTGAATCCAATGCGGGTAATTGTTTTTTAGTTTGTGCTTGCGCTGTACAAGCATAGCATAGCAACCAAAATAAAATTGATGCTGTTAATGCTAATATTTTTGTTTTATTATTTTTCATCCATTCATTCTCTTTATAGTGCAATCTTCATAACGGCAATCGTAATACTCCTCTTGATTATCTGGATTAATTACCAATAATCTTGCTCCAATCATTTTGATAATTGCCGGCTGATACGTTGGGACATTAGGTAGTACATTTCCATTCAGATATTCTCTTATAGCTATTTTTGCATTATCAAATCTAATTATTTCAATATGTTTACTACTCATTTCTTTTTTACTTAATCCTTTGTCCCAAACTTCTCGTTGAGCTAAACTCATTATTTTTTCTTTTTAGTA
>JACCDJ010865332.1_pt1 | contig 14450 bp, 14 predicted proteins | sample 7444481 | NCBI WGS metagenome assembly JACCDJ01 (sample SAMN15323435, study PRJNA562643) | freshwater metagenome | isolation source: river surface water | place: USA:Blue River Watershed | collected 2017-08-15 | reverse complement strand
TGCGGCCAGGGAAAGAAGGCCAGGCTCTCGCCGATCCAGCCGTCCTGGTAGCCGATCACCAGCTTGAGCGTGTCGGGCTGCCCGCGCCCACGCACGCCGCTCACGCGCACACGGTCGGGGCCGGACTCGGTGAGCGTGAGCGAGGTGAAGTCGGCCACACCATCGGGCATCAGATAGGCGCGCGGATCACCGATCTCGTAGACCAGGTGCTCCTTGACGGTGTGCGCATCGACCCGCCCGCCCGAACCCGCCACCTTCGATACCTCGGCGCTGCCGTCGGCGTGAAAGTCCACGATGGGAAAGCCCACACGGCCCATGTGCGGCATATCGGCAAAGCGCGAGGACATGCCGCCGGTACAGGCGCTGGCGCACTCCACGATGTGGCCCAGCGTGATCGCCGCAGCGATGCGGTCGGCGTGTGCGGCGTCGTGCGTCCAGCCGAAGCGGTGCATCACAGGACCGACGTACAGCGCGTTGTCGGACACACGGCCGGTGATCACCACGTCGGCGCCCAGACCCAGGCCTTCGACGATGCCGCTGCAGTCGGTGTAAACATTGGCGGCCACCACCCGATCGCGCACCTTCACAAAGCCGGTATCGCCCGTTTCCATATGAGCCAGCGGCAGGCCGCTGGCCACCAGTTCGTCGATGCGCCCCAGCAGGTCATCGCCCTCGACCAGGGCCACCTTCGTGCCTTGCAAGCCCAGCGCGCGCGCGTCTTCGACAATGCGCTGCGCACCGCTGCGCGGATTGACGCCACCTCCGTTGGAGATGAGGCGGGTGCCGCGCTCACGCGCCAGCGGCATCATGGCCTTCATGGCCTGCACCGCATCGGGGATGTAGCCCGCCTGCGGATTTTTCTGCCGCTGCCTTTGCAGCAGCGCCATCGTCAGTTCGGCCAGGAAGTCAAAGCACAGGTAGTCCAACTGCCCTTTTTCGAGCACCTCCATCGCCGGATCGAGCGCGTCACCCCAGAAGCCGCTGCCCGCGCCCAGGCGCACGGTCGATGAAGTCGGAGTCGCCACAGCCGCACTCACTCGGGCTCGATGCCGGCCGACTTCACCAGGCGGGCCCACCGCGCAAGCTCTGCGCGCTGGAACTGTGCGAGGTCGTCACGGCTGCCGGGCATTGGGGTCCAGGCGTTCTCGCCGAAATACTTGGCTGCCTCGGGCGTACGCATGATGCCCGCGATCAGTTGGTTCAAGCGGTCGGCCACGTCAGGCGGGGTGCCCTTGGGCGCGAAAGCGCCGAGCCAGCCGCTCACCTCGTAACCGACCACGCCCTGCTCGGCGATGGTCGGAATGGTCTCATAGCCCGGCATGCGCGCCCGGGTGGACACGCCCAACGCACGCAGCTTGCCCGAACGCACCAGCGGCATCACCGCGGGCGCATCGCCAAACACCATGTCGATCTGCCCGCCGATCACATCGGTGATGGCCATGGGCAGGGTCTTGTATGGCACGTGCAGGATATTCAGGCCCGCCAGGTCCTTCATCACTTCGCCGCCCGCGCGCGACGAGGAGTTGCCACTGCCGAAGGTCAGTTTCCCAGGTCGCTGCTTGGCCAGCGCGATCAACTCCTGCACGTTGTTCACGCCCAGATTGGGCGAGACCGCCAGCACCACGCCGCCCACGATGATGCCGCTGATCGGCATGAAGTCAGCCACCGGGTCGTAGGGCAGCTTCTTGAACAGGCTCGCATTGGCCGCATGCGTGGTGTTGGTGCCGATCACGATGGTGTAACCGTCGGCGGGCTGGCTCAGGACATACTGCAAGGCGATAAAGCCGTTGGCCCCCGCCTTGTTCTCCACCACCACCGGCTGCTTGGTGATATCGGTGAAGTTCTTCGCGATGAAGCGCGCAGCCAGGTCGGTGGTGGTGCCCGCGCCAAACGGCACGACGAAACGCACCGGTTTGTTCGGAAAGGCCTGAGCAGAGGTCTGCGCCTGTGCAGCGGCCGCGGCCAGGAACAGGACGGAGGCTAGGAAGGGTTTCAGTTTGCGAAACAGGATCATCATGGGTCTCCTCAGGGGTTACGACTCTTCACCATTCGAAGGGGGTTGTAGGTGGCCACGACCTCACCGCGCTGGTTCACCACGCGGTTGAAGGTGCGCATCAGGCCCCGGCCAGGTTTGCGCGTGGCCCGCGCCTCGACGACCTCGGCCTGCACGTGCAGGGTGTCGCCGGCGACGGTCGGTTTGAGAATGCGCAGGTCGCACTCCATGAAGGCCATGCCCGTGCGTTGCATGGTCGATTGCATCAGCAGGCCCTCACAGATACAAAACACCAGCGAGCCAGGCGCCGGGCGTGCGCCGATCTTCGACTCCGCCTGGATGTAGTCCAGGTTGGTGAACATCTCCTCGACCATCCCGGTCACGCCCACAAACAGCGTGATGTCGGCCTCGGTCACTGTGCGGCCCAGGGTGCGAAAGCGCTGGCCGATGGTCACATCGTCCCAGTGCAAGCCCATGCCCATGACGGGAACTTCGTCCCACTGGGCGTCGGCTTCAGGCGCGGCGGTCGGTTTCATGGCGTGTCGTCCTTGATCACATGTTGCTCCGAGAGCGCACGCAGCGCCTGATCGTCCGCCCCGAGCACGCGTTTGAGCACTTCGTAGGTGTGCTCGCCCAGTGCGGGCGGGCCTTTGCGATAGCGCACCGGCGTGGCCGACAGCCGCATCGGGCTGGCCACTGAGGGGACCTGGCCGGCACGCGCATGCGGCAGCGCCAGGCGCATGCCGCGCGATTGAACCTGGGGGTCGGCGAAGACGCGATCGATCGTGTTCACTGGCCCACACGGCACACCCGCCGGCTCCATCACCGCCACCCAGTGCGCGATCGTGCGCTGCGCAATGAGGGCCTCGAGCATGGGCACGAGCACCGCGCGGTTCGCCACGCGCAGCGGGATGGTGAGAAACCGCGGGTCCTCGCCGATGTCCGGCCGCTCCATCGCCTGGGCCATCTTGCGAAATTGGGCGTCGTTGCCAACGGCCAGAATCAGATAGCCGTCGCTGGCCCGAAACGACTGATAGGGCACGATGTTTGGATGGCCGTTGCCCATACGCTGCGGGGTCTGGCCGGTGGTCAGGTAGTTCATCGCCTGGTTGGCGAGCACCGCGGTCTGCACATCGAGCATGGCGATGTCGATGTGTTGTCCCCCGCCGCCCTGATCGCGATGCCGCAGCGCAGAGACGATGGCCAGCGCCGCATACATGCCCGAGAGAATGTCGGCCAAGGCCACTCCTGCGCGCTGCGGCCCGCCGCCGGGCGCGCCATCGGGTTCGCCGGTCACGCTCATGAGCCCGCCCATGCCTTGAATCAGGTAGTCGTAGCCTGCACGCTCGGCGTAGGGGCCGGTCTGACCAAAGCCGGTGATCGAGCAATACACCAGGTCGGGATGCTGGGCACTGAGGGTGGCGTAGTCCAGGCCATAACGCGCCAGCGCGCCGACCTTGAAGTTCTCCACCACCACATCGCAGCGCGCAACCAGCGCCCGAACCAGGCGCTGACCCTCGGGCGCTGCGATATCGATCGCCACCGACTCTTTGTTGCGGTTGCAGGACAGGAAATACGCAGCGTCAACCGCCTCGCCCGTGACGGGATCGCGCACAAAGGGTGGCCCCATCTGACGCGTGTCGTCACCGCCATCGGGCTTTTCGAGTTTGATCACCTCGGCGCCGAGATCGGCCAGGCTTTGCGTGGCCCAAGGGCCAGCCAGGATCCGCGTGAGATCGAGCACGCGGATGCCAGCCAGCGGTAGCGGGGTATCGGCCATCAGATGCGCAGCGACTTGGCGATGATCGTGCGCTGAATCTGCGAGGTGCCGCCACCGATGGTGGCCTGCATGCCCTCGCGGAAATAGCGCTCCATATCGGCCTCAGGCAGCATGCTGTGGCCGCCCATGATCTGCATGCCATTGCGCGTGACGGTCTGCAGCGTCTCGGAAGCGATCAACTTGGCCATGCTCACCTCGCGGGTGCAGGGCACACCGCGCGAAGCCAGATCGGCCGCCCGATACACCATCAGGCGCGCCGCATCCACCGCCGTCTGCATGTCGGCCAGCATGTGGCGTATCACCTGGAACTCATAGATCGCGCGGTCAAACTGCTCGCGCTCGTGGGCATAGCGCAAGGCGTCGGTGACGGCCTGCTGCGCGTTGCCCACATAGGCCGCAGCCACCGCGATGCGTTCGAGCTCCAGGTGGTCGGTGATGATGTTCCAGCCATCGCCCACCTGACCCAACAGGTTCTCGTGCGGCACCACCGCGCTGTCCACGAAGATCTCGGTGGTGCCGGTGGCGCGACGGGCCATGGTGGGCAGCTTGCGGATATCCAGCCCCGGCGTGTCGTTGGGCACCAGCAGCACCGACAGGCCGTGATGCTTTTTGGCTTCTTTGTCGGTTCGTACCAGCATCGCAATCAACACCTTGCGAGCGGCAGCGCCGGAGCACCACAGCTTCTGACCGCGGATGGACCAGCCGGCGTCGGTGTGTTCGGCCAGGGTGCGGGTCGAGGCGGCGTCCGAGCCCGCTTGCGGCTCGGAGATCGAGATCGAAAAGCGCAGTTCCCCGCGCATGAAGGGATCCAGATACGCCGCCTTCTGCGCTGGTGAGCCGAACTTCACGATGTTGATCCCCGTGAAGGTGGACACCATGAAGGCGGTCGCAAAGTCAAAGCCGTAACGCGCCAGCCCCTCGCACATGAGGGCGTAATCGAAGATGGTGCCGCCGTCACCGCCATGGTCCTCGGGGATCAGCAGGCGCAGCCATCCGAGCTTGGCCACCGTCTCGTAGGCCTCATACGGGTACGCGCGCTCAGCGTCGCAGCGTCGCACATACTCGCGGCCGATCTCTTTTTCCATGACGCGGGCGACGGTGTCGCGCCACATTTGCTGTTCGTCGGTAAGGAAGTCCATCGGGATTAATTCGTGGTCAGTCGGTGGCGGCGAATCAGCAGGCTGAACTCGCAACTGAGAACAGTCTCGCTGCGCTGGTTGTGCCCGGTCAGGCGAGAGGTGACGATGCCATGCTGATCGCCGCGATCGCGCAGGGCGATCACTTCGCTTTGCGCATGCACGGTGTCGCCGATGAAGGTTGGCTTGAGAAAACGCAGCTTGTCCACCCCGTAGAAAGCCTCGACCACTTCCGGATCGAAGCCCAGAAGGGCGTTGACAACCACAAAGACCAAGCCGCCCTGCACCACGCGCTGGCCATAGAGCGACTTCTTGGAGAACTCGGCATCCGAGTGGATCGACAGCCAATTGCCGGTGAGGCCACAAAAGTTCACGACATCGGTCTCGGTCAGGGTGCGCCCGCGCGAGCGCGCCGTCTGGCCGATGGCCAATTCGCCAAAAGGAAGGTGGATCATGCGGGGGCTCTCTGTGCGTGTTCAGCGTCCCTGCCAGCGCGGCGTGCGCTTTTCGGCGAAGGCCCGCGGGCCTTCTTGCGCGTCTTCACTCGCATAGACCGACAGGTGCATCGCCTTGGACATCTCGTAGCCGGTGTGCGCGCCATGCGCGGTGCTCCCCAGCAGACCGGCCTTCCCCGCCGCCACCGACAGCGGCGCGTTGGCGGCAATCGCGCGCGCATAGGCGTAGGCGCGCGCGCGCACCGCCTCGGGTGTAGCCTCCACCGCATTCAGAAAACCCAGCGCATGCAAGCGCTCCACCGGCAACATCTGCGCGGTCGTCACCAACTCCATCAGCACCGCCTGCGGCAGCTGGTCGACCATGGGTGCCGCCCACGGCGTACCACGGCCCACGCGGGCTTCGGTGATCCCGCCCGTCGTCCCGGCCAGGGCCACACGCAGATCGCAGTTGGCCGCCAACACCATGCCCGCCGCCGTGAAGTGACCCGTCATCGCCGCGATCAGGGGCACACGCACCGTGCGCATGCGCTCGTAGAACGGGTCGTCCAGCAAGTCCAGGATGTCGCGGCCGGTGGAGGCGCGCAGCTGCGCGGCCTCCTTGAGGTCCATGCCGGCGCAGAAGGTGCCGCAGACGGTCGCGGTCAGCACCACGGCGCGGATCGAGGGGTCCGCGTCGATCTGCACCCACAGCCCGTGCAAACGCGCGTTGGCGGCCAAGGACAGCGCATTGCGCCGCTCGGGCCGGTTCAGGGTGATGGTGGCGATACCGTCCGCGACCTCGAACAGGACGATGGCACGGGCATCTGCGGCGTCGGCGCTGGAAGGCATGTCGGAACTCACTGGAGGCGGATGCTGGGTCGGAGAGCCGCATCCGTCAACCTTGATTCCGTTTGATCTGACTCTATTCCATTTCTTTTGGCCGCCAATTCCACTGCATTGGCCTGCGCCTCTCTTTGCTGATGGAGTGTGCCAACCAGCAAGAGCGCGCTACCATGCATCCCATGAATGGATCTAATTTCATTTTGTGAGCGCTGATCTCAGTACTTTCCCGGGGGCGCCCGCGGCGGATGGCGGCGTGCGGGTCCTGGCGCGCGGACTGGCCCTGTTGCGGGCGTTCGGCCCGCGCAATGCGGCGATGTCCAACAGCGATCTGGCCGCCACCACCGCGCTGCCCAAGGCCACGGTGTCGCGCCTGACCGCCAGTCTCACGCGCCTGGGCTATCTGGACTATCTGAATGCCTCGGGTCAGTACCGCTTGGCGCACGGCGCCGTCGCCCTGGGCTATGGCGTGCTGTCTTCCTTGGACGTGCGGGTGCGGGCGCGGGCGCACATGCAGCGCTTCGCCCACGACAAGGACCTGCTGGTGGTGCTGGCCGTGCGCGAAGGCCTGCACATGGTGTGCCACGAGGTATGCCGCGGCCGCGGCGCACTGACCATCCGCGTCGGCGTGGGCTCGCGCCTGGCCCTGCCCTATTCCGCCATGGGGCGCGCCTGGATTGCCTCGCTACGCCCGCAGCAGTACCAGGGCCTGATCAAGGACGTGGCCACCAGCTATCCCGTCGCCGAATTGCTGCCGCACTTCGAAGAGGCCATGCAGCAAGTGCAAGACACCGGCTTTTGCGTCACTGTCAGCTCGCTCGAACCGGATGTAAACAGCGTAGGCACGCGCGTGGAGCTGCCGGGTGCACGCGGCACTTATTTGCTGGGATGCTCGGTGCCCGCCTTCCGCTACCCGCCCGAACGTTGCCGCGAAGAAATCGGACCCGCGCTGCTCCTACTGCGACGTCGGATTGAAGAAGACGTGACACCTGCAGGCGCTGTGGGCTGATGCGACGCCGCAGCTCCCCCTTGACGCCCGCCGCGGGCAAGGCCGTCGACTCGCTGCAACGCGGGCTGGAGATCCTGCGTTGCTTTCAGCCGGCAGAAGATCTTTTGCCCGCAACGGAGATTGCCCAACGCCTGGGCCTGCCGAACGCCACCGCCCGGCGCCTGCTGGACACGCTGGCCGACCAGGACTTCCTGCTGCGCGCCGACGATGGCGAAAGCTACGGCCTGCATGTGGGCTGCTTCGCCATCGGGCAGGCCGTGCTCAGTGGCTCGGCGCTGGTGCGGGCGGCCCGCGCGCCCCTGCAAGCGCTGGCCGACCGCTTCTCGGTCCATGCGCTCCTGGCGGTGGGCGACCGCGACGACTTGCTGGTGCTGGCCCACCTCACGGGCGTGGCTGCACCGGCCTGGACGCTGGGAGCGGGGTCGCATCTGCCCATCGCCGACACGGCCGCTGGCCTGGCTTGGCTCTGGGCGCAGACACCCCAGGAGCAAGCGCGCTGGATGGCTCAATTGCGCGCCAGCGCCGACCCCGGCGCGCTCGCGAGCCTATGGCGCGCCTTCCACGAGTTGGAGACGGGCGGAGTCTGCGCGGCGCCCTGGGCGGGGCGCATTGGCATGGAGTTGCTGGCCGCGCCCCTGACCCTGCGCGAAGGGCCGTCAGCGGTGATCGCCTGCGCCAGAGGCACCGGATCATCCAGCGAACCTCCCGACATGGCCCTTGCGCGCGCCCTACGAGAGACGCTGCTCACGATCCGTGAGGCGGTGCCGCGATCGGGCGCAGCGGGCTAACGGCAAACCGGCACTTCGGGTTTTCATGGGTGTCACCGCCCGATGTTTATCGCATGATCAGTTGATCACCTGATCAAGTTCGGTCATTCCTGCACCGCAGCAGGAAAGGAAGGCGCGCGATGAAGTCCGGAGCGTTCGCATTCGAAAAGCCCGCCAGCGTGCAGCAGGCGCTGGCAGCCAAGGCACGATGGGGCGGGGCCGCCCGGTTCCTGGCGGGGGGTCAAAGCCTGATGCCCGCCATGGCCTTGCGGTTCAACGCCTCCGAGTGCCTGATCGACCTCAATGGCCTGGACGACCTCGCCCGCATCAGCCTGGAAGGCCCGCAGCTGGTGATTGGCGCCATGGCGCGCCACGCGCAGGTCATCGCCTCTCCGGAAGTCGCCCGTGCGGCACCCATCCTGCCCAAGGCCGGCCGCTACCTGGCCCATGCCGCCATTCGCAACCGCGGCACCTTCGGCGGTAGCCTGGCCCTGGCCGACCCGGCGGCCGAATGGCCCGCGGCCTGCTTGCTGCTCGATGCCACCGTCCGCATCCTGGGCGAACAAGGCCGCCGCGAGGTGCCGATCGGCCAGTTCCTGCAAGGCATGTACACGACCGCGCTGGACGAAAACGAGCTGCTCGAATCCATCGTGATCGCGCCCCGGCCCGCCGACGAAAAATGCTGCGTGCTCGAGCTCGCCCGCCGCCACGGCGACTACGCCAGCGCCGCGGTCATGGCCAGCGCGCGCGTGCAAGGCGGAAAGCTCGCCGGGCTGCGCCTGGTGTTCTTTGCGGTGGCCGACACCCCGCTGCTGGACGCCGACCTCAATGCCCGGCTCCAGGACGCCTTCAACCGCGACGGTGCCAACGCGGTCGCCCCCCTGGCGGCCCAAGGTGCGGCCGCCCACGGCCTGCGCGACGACCTGTACAACCAGGCCGCCACCAAGGCGCACCTGTGCGGCGTGCTGGCCGCGCGCGCGCTCACCCAATTGGCCGCAGCCTGAAAGGAGCCGCCCCATGACACGCATGACCGTGCGATTTCGCCTGAATGGCCAGCCGGTATCGGCTGATGTGGAGCCGCGCATGCACGCGGTCGATTTCCTGCGCGAAGCCTTTGAGCTGTCCAGCCCGCGCGCGGGCTGTGAACACGGCGTCTGCGGCGCCTGCACCTTGCGCGTCGATGGCCAGGTGGTGCGCGGCTGCCTGATGCTGGGCGTGCAACTCGATGGCACCACGGTGGACACCGTGGAGGGCCTGACTGCCAGCGGCGAGATCGCCGACCTGCAACAGGCCTTTCACGAACGCAACGCCGCCCAGTGCGGCTTTTGCACCTCCGGGATGCTGATGGCCAGCCAGGACTGGCTACGCAGCGCCCCGACCTGCAGCCGCAGCGCGATCCGCGAGCATCTCTCGGGCAACTACTGCCGTTGCACAGGCTACGAGGCCATCGTAGACGCCGTCCAAAAAGTGGCCGTCACCCGCGGCCTCAAAGTCGCACCGGAGGACGTATGAACGCGCCCGTCACCCCCGAAGAAAAACAGGCGGTTAAACACGAGCAGTGGATCGGCGCCTCGGTGCCGCGCCCCAATGCGCGCCGGCTGGTGGAAGGCGCCGCCGTCTACGTGGACGACATCCGACTGCCTCGCATGCTGCATGTGGTGTTCGTGCGCTCGCCCTACGCCCACGCACGCATCAAAGGCATCGACACCACACAAGCCGCGCAAGCTGAGGGCGTGGTCGCCCTCTACACCGGCCCCGACCTGCAGCCGCATGTGCAGCCCATGTTGGCCACGCTCAGTCACTTCAAAGGCATGAAAGCCGCGGCCCAGCACTGCATGGCCCTTGACCGCGTGTGCTGGCAGGGCGAGCCGGTGGTGGCCGTGGTGGCCCGCAGCCGCCACGCCGCCGAAGACGCCGCCGCCTTGGTGGTGGTGGACTACGAAGAACTGCCGGTGGTCACCGACCTCGAAACCGCGCTCGATCCCGGCACGCCGGTGATCCATCCCGAGCTGGGCGACAACCTGTGCTTCACGCGCGAGGTCACCACCAACAACTACCCCGAGATCCAGGCCCAGGCCGACCTGGTCGTCGAGCGCACCTTCCGATTCCCCCGCCACACCGGCGTGTGCCTGGAGGGCCGCTCGGTGCTGGGCGACTTCAGCGCCGCCGACGGCCGCCTGACGGTCTACATCTCGCACCAGGCGCCCCACATGATCCAGGACTGCTATGCGCGTCTGCTGGGTCTGAAGGAGGCGCAGGTGCGCGTGATCTGCCGCGACATCGGCGGCTCGTATGGCATCAAGACCCACGTGTATGGCGACGAGCTGGCCACCTGCGCGATCGCCATGCTGCTGCGGCGGCCCGTGAAGTTCGTGGCCGACCGGGCCGAGTCGTTTCTGAGCGACATTCACTCGCGCGATCACCGCGTGACCATGAAGATGGCCGTGTCCCGAGACGGCACGATCCGCGGCTTTCAGTTTGAAGACCGCCTGGCGATCGGCCCCTACTCGGTCTACCCCCGCACCAGCGTGGTCGAGGGCAACCAGATCGTGAACATCACCGCCCAGTGGTACCGCCATGAGGCCTACCACGCGACGATGACCAATGTGTTCACCAACATGGGCATCTACTCGAACTACCGCGCGGTGGGCCACCCGGTGGCCGTCGCGGTCACCGAGGGCATCGTCGATGCGGGCGCGCGCGCCCTGGGCATGGACCCGGTCGACTTTCGGCGCAAGAACCTGCTGTCCGACGACGCCTTCCCCTGCACCACACCCTCGGGCATGAAGTTCGAAGGCATGTCGCACCACCAGTGCATGGACAAGCTGGTGGGCCTGATGGATCTGCCACGCCTGCGCCGCGAGCAAGCCGAGTTGCGCAAGCAGGGCATCTGGCGCGGCATCGGCATCATCAGCATGATCGAGATCACCAACCCCTCGGCCATGTTCTATGGCGTGGGCGGGGCCCGCATCTCCGCACAAGACGGCTGCAACATCCGCATGGAGCCCACCGGCAGCATCGTCGTCATGAACGGCACCGGCGAACAGGGTCAAGGCACCGACACCGTCTTCGCCCAGGTGGCTGCCGACGCCGTGGGCGTGCACCTGTCCGATGTGCGCGTGGCCGGCGTTGACACCGACTCCACCCCCTACGGCGGCGGCACCTGGGCCTCGCGCGGCGCGGGCGTGGGCGGCGAGGCCACCTGGCAAGCCGGTCGCGCCCTGCGCAGCAACATCCTCGCGCTGGCCGCGGTGGTGCTGGAGACACCCGCCGACCGCCTGGACATCCGCGAAGGCAAGGTCTGGGACATCCTCACCGGCGAGGCTCGCACCGATCTGGCCGAACTCGGTCGCATCGCCTACTTCCGCCCCGACACCCTGGGCAGCTTCCAGGCCGAACTGAGCGTGACCCGCCACTTCGTGCCCAAGGCCTATCCCTTCACCTTCACCAACGGCGCCATGGCCTGCCACCTGGAGGTCGATGTCGACACGGGCGCCATCCGCCTGCTCAAGTTCTGGGTGGTCGAGGACTGCGGCACCATCTTGAACGCGCAGCTGGTGGACGAACAAATCCGCGGCGGCCTGGTGCAGGGCATCGGCCCCACCCTCTACGAACAGTGCCTCTACGACGAGCGCGGCCAACTGCGTAACGGCAACATGGCCGACTACCTCGTGCCCATGGCCTTCGAGATGCCCGATATCGAAGTGGGCCATGTCTGCACCCCCACCCGCAGCTCCGAGCTGGGCGCCAAGGGCGCGGGCGAAGCGGGCACGGCCGGCGCACCCGGCGCCATCCTGAACGCGCTGAACGACGCCCTGGCCCCCTTCGAGGCCGAGCTATACGACATGCCTTTCACCCCCGAAAAAGTGCTGCGCGCGCTGCGACGCGTCTGATCGGACCGTATGCGAAGCGATGCGCGCCGCGCACAGATTCTGGAAGAGGCCACGCGCTTCTTCTCGGAGTCCGGCCTCACGGGCAACACCCGGGAGCTGTCGGCGCGTTTGGGCATCACGCAGCCCTTGCTGTATCGGTACTTCGCCTCCAAGCAGGTGCTGCTGGACACGATCTTCGAGGAGCTGTTCGTCAAGCGCTGGGACCCCGACTGGCACGACCTCATCAAAGACCGCAGCCGCCCGCTGCGGGATCGGGTCGCCAGTTTTTACGCCGAGTTCGACGCACGCGTGCTCACGCGCGAATGGGTGCGCCTGTTCGTGTACTCCGGCCTGAGCGGCTATGCCTACAACCAGCGGGTGTTTCGCAAGCTCATGTCCGAGATCTTTCGGCCCCTGGGCGTCGAGCTGCGCTTGCTGCACGGGCTGCCCGAAGTGGCGCCGCGCGACATCAGCCAGCAAGAGATCGAGATGATCTGGGAGCTGCACGGCGTGATCTTCTATCACCGCCTGCGCCAACATGCCTACGGCGTGAAGCTGCGCACGCGCACCGACGAGGTCATCGCCAACCTGCTGTTCTACCTGGAAGGGGCGGCCCCGCGAGTGTTGGCGTCCCTGTTCCCCGAGCACCGCTTCCCCCCCGCCCGCAAGGCGCTACGCACATGAAACGGGCCACGCCATGGAAGTGAAGATCGAGCGCCGTTTTGACCTGCCCGTGCGGGCCGAACAGGCGTGGGCGCTGCTGGGGGATGTGCGGGCCACCGCCGCGTGCATGCCCGGCGCGCAAATCACCGACCAGCTCGATGACCACCGCTACAAGGGTCTGGTGCGCACACGCATCGGCCCGGCCTCGATGAATTTCAACGGCGAGGTGCAGGTGCTCGAGATGGACGCCGCCACCCACACGCTCCGGATGCTGGGCAAAGGCGGCGACACCAACGGGTCGGCCGCCACCATGACCCTCATCGCCCGCATCGAGCCGGGCGCCTCCGACACCGCCTCGGTGCTGGCCGGCGAGACCACGGTCACCGTCAGCGGCAAGCTGGCGCAGTTCGGCGGGCGCTTTCTCGTGCCGGTGGCCGAGTCCATGTTGGACAGCTTCGCCAAACAGTTTTCCCAACAGGCCGCGGCCCGCGAGGTCGCCGCCGCCCCCGCCGCGGACCCTGTGCAGGCCGCGACGCCGGCCGTTGCGGCTGCACCCGCACCAGCGCCCACTTCGCTCCGTGTCACATCGCTGGTCTGGGCCGCGATGCGTCACTGGTGGGCGGGTTTATTTGGCGCGCGTCGCTGAGGTGCCCCAGATGGCCGCCCACTCCTGCCCCGCCATGTCCGTCTCGCGCCCGTCGGTCTCAAAGAAGCGGTTGGGAATCTGGAACATCGCCAGAAACAAGCCGCCCTTGGGCGACCAGGCGCTGTGGCGGCTGCCCGCAGGGCGCCAGATGAACTGGCCGGCCGTGCACTCGATGCCCGCATCCGGACCCGTCTGGTCCACCAAGTGGCCCTCGATCACCCAGGTCTGCTCGATCGCCACGTGTTCGTGCTCGGGCAGCACCGAGCCCGGCGCCATGCGCACGAGCGACGTCGCCAACCCACTGACACGGTCAAACAACAGCGGCTTGGCCACGATGCCCTCAAAGCGCGTGGGTTGCCACTCCAGGGCATCCACATCCACCAGGCGGGAGCCCAAGGGGGCCAGCGCGGCGTGGGCAGAAACATGGGGCGTGACGGCAGTCGTCATGGGAGCTCCTCGTGATCGTGATTCAGGGAAGGTTCATTCTCCAAGAAAAAAGGTTCCGCCGTCGGGCACTCATCCGCAGCGCGTGCGCCGCACGCTGGCAGGGAATGTCCTATGGCTCAGCGGATAGGCCTTCTGCAACATGACCGAGCGACGAGCCCGGTCCCCCTTGACCCCAAGACTGATTCAACAGGAGACACCATGAAAAGCTTTCAATCGAAATGGATGAAACGGGCGGGTACCGCCCTGGCCCTGGCGGCCGCCGCAATGGTCGGCACCGCCACGGCGCAAACCAAAGGCCCGATCCGCATCGGCGTGCTGGCCCCCATCACCGGCCCGCTGGCCACGCCCGGCGCCGAGATGGTCGACGGCATGAAGATGTTCTGGGAGATGAACAAGTACACCGCCGGCGGCCGCAAGATCGAGCTGGTGACCGCCGACACCACCTGCAACCCCGACCAAGCCCTCACGCAAGCGCGCCGCCTGGCCCTGCAAGAGAAGGTCCACTTCCTGATCGGCCCCCTGTGCGGTCACGAAGGCCCGGCCGTCGCGCAGGTCAGCAAAGAAACCGGCATTCCGCTGGTGCTCGACCCCGCCGGCGCTGACACCAACACCAAGTGGGACCGCACCCCCAGCGTCGTGCGCACCGCCGTGTCCGCCAGCCAGATCAGCCACCCCTTCGGTGACTATCTCTACAAAGAACTGGGCGCGCGCAACGCCACCTTCATCGGCTCGGACTACACCTGGGGCCATGAGGTCGCCGGCGGCATGATCCGCACCTACAAAGAGCTCGGCGGCAAGGTCAACAAGGTGATCTGGGCGCCTCTGGCTACCACCGACTACGGCGCATCCCTGGCTGCCATTCC
>JACCDJ010858351.1_pt1 | contig 14453 bp, 16 predicted proteins | sample 7444481 | NCBI WGS metagenome assembly JACCDJ01 (sample SAMN15323435, study PRJNA562643) | freshwater metagenome | isolation source: river surface water | place: USA:Blue River Watershed | collected 2017-08-15 | reverse complement strand
CGGGTGAGCTGAGCTATTTCATTGGTCACCTGATCGGGGTTCGTCACTGCAGCCTTTGCGACATAACCCACTCCCCCATCATGAAAAAGCGAGAGTTCAAGGAACTTGAGCGGAGGATTGATGCGGAGTTTGGAATTAGTTTTCGCCTACTTCACATGAACGAGCGAACCGCGGAAGAGGAAAGAGCCTCGGCAGGAAGAGAGCCGTGTGTCTTACTTCAGCACGAGGACGGAACCCTCTCGATGTTTTTAGACTTCATGGAGCTGCAGGCTGTAGACGGAAGCGTCAAGTCATTTGAAAAGCTACTCCGAACGCGTCTTGATTTGTTTATCTAGAGTTAGCGTTTGCTTACCTGCCTTATGAAGTTAATGATTACGTAGCCAGCAACAAATACCAGCAAAGCATAAACAACCCAATCTAGGAACGAAGCAAATTCCTCTGCTGCTTGCCAATTTTCACCAAGATTTAGACCAATAGAGATCCAAAGCGTGTTCCAAATCAAAATTCCAACCGTGGAGAAAAAGTAAAACTTAGCTAGACCCATTTTCACGAGGCCCGCTGGGATGCTAACAAGGCTTCGAATGATTGGAAGCATTCGACCAAAAAATACCAAAGCCGCCCCGTGCTTTTCGAACCACCCCATTGTTCGCTTGAGGTTCTTTAGCGGCAGCCCAACATATTTTCCGTATTTTGAAACCAAGGTCTCCAGGCGCTCTTCTGTGAAGAAATAAGCGAGCAGGTACCAAATAGTGGCACCAGCCAAAGAGCCAAGAGTAGTTGCGAATATTGCCTCGAAGAATCCAAAGCGTCCCAAAGAGACGTTGAATCCGGTTAGCAGAAGGATTGCTTCACTAGGAATCGGTGGAATCAGAACTTCGATTCCAATTAGAAATGCCGCGCCTAGAAGACCAATCTGATTTATCAGATCAACGGCAAACTCAATCACAAGAGAACACTACATAACTCAGTTGCTCAAAGACTTGGAAATCACCCCAAGTTTGGAAACTGACTACTTCCCGTCGTCCGCAGCCCTAGAAAGACGCTGTGATACATAGACCGGAATCAGGGAAAGAATAATGATCACCGTCGCAACGACGTTCACAACGCTCGCTTGCGTAGGCCTTGCCATTTCCTTCAAGATCCAAAGTGGGATGGTGTCCACTCCGGGCGGTGCAGTGAAGATTGTCACAACCACCTCGTCAAAGCTCAAAGCGAATGCAAGCAAGGCCCCGGCACCAAATGCTGCCCTGAACTGTGGGAAGGTCACCAGTCTGAAAGTTCCGAGCACTCCCTGGCCTAGATCCATCGAAGCTTCTTGAAGATTTGGATTCATGCGCTTGAGTCTGGCGAAGACGTTGTTGAAGACCATCACAATGCAGAACGTTGCGTGAGCAACAATCATGCCGAAATAGCCAATTTGAAACCCGGCGGGAGTAAGAAAGTTGCTGTAGGTATTGCTAAATGCCACACCTGTCACAACACCAGGCAATGCAATAGGAAGCACAACCAACAAGTTGACCGTGGTCTTTCCAAAAAACTCGAATCTGGAAAGCGCGAAGGCAGTTAGCGTACCAAGAATGGAAGCAATCACCATCGCTCCAAATGCCACTATCACTGAATTTAGGAGGGCATTTCTGATTGCTTCCAGCTCAGCTGCCCTCTCCCACCATCGCAGAGAGTAGTTTTCTATAGGCCAAGAAGAGACCTGGGCTTCATTGAATGCGTTTAGCATCAAGATAAATAGTGGGATATACATAAACGCCAGGATGATGCCAATGACGGCAAGCATTCCTGCTTTTGAAAGCTTGGAGAATCTAAGCATTACATCCTCTCCAGCGATCCGGTGCGTCTAGCGACTAGCAAATACATCACTACAAAGGCGATTGGCACCATCGAAAATGCAGCAGCCACTGGCGGGTTCAGGTTGATGTTGGCTGCAATGATGCTTCCGATCATTTGGGTTGAACCGCCGACGAATCGGGCTGCCAGATAGTCACCGAGGCTGAGTGAGAAAGTGAAGACTGATCCAGCGATGATGGCTGGGGTAATGAGCGGAAGCACTACTCGGAAAATTGTTGTCCATGCTTTTTGACCTAGGTCTGCTGCGGCATCAAAAAGATTGGTAGGGATTTGCCTGATTGCAGTGAAGACTGGCAGAGCCATGTATGGAAACCATAGATATGTGAGCGTAAGAATTACCACCGGTATCCCAAATCCAGGACCAGAGATTCCAAGTGGATCCAGCAGCCAGTTTATGAATCCGTTTTCAGTGAAGGTGAGTCTCATCGCCAGCAACTTGACGAGGTAACCAGCCCATAGCGGAAGAGTGATTAGAACAGCCAAAAGGTTTCTCACCCAGGGGCGGGCAATCTTGGCCATGTAAATGCCTAGTGGAATTGCCAAAACTATACATACGGCAGTTACTGCCAAAGCAATAAAAAGCGTGCGAAGTGAAGTTGAAAGATAAGCAGGAACAGTGAAAATGCTTATGAAGTTCTCAAGCGTAAAGCCTGGCCTCACGCGAGAGGTAAAGGGATCGATAAACCAGAAGGCTGTGATCAGAAGCAGAAACAAAGAGATGATGTAGACCCCGACCAGCCAGGTCATTGGAAGAGCGAGTAAAGCGCGAAGTCGGACTTTAGGGTGCAGATGAAGATAAGAGGAGATTGGCATCGAGGACTTTTTTTCAGTTATCAAAGACAATTTCTCCTCCTTTCAATGAATGGGTTTGCTGGGTGGGGTTTCCCCCACCCAGCAACTAGTTTTAGCCCTTTATCGTGAGCCAGGCATTCGTCCAATCCTGGAAGCTGGTGCACTTGACGTCCTTACGTCCGTCAACACACTCTTCGATTGGAGTGGTCCATGGCCATACCCTGGAGAAGAACTCTTCGTCTTCTGCAGCGAACTCGTCACAGTGAGCCTGAGCTTCTGGACTTGATGAGCAGAATGCGATGTTGGCAGGAGCCATACCGAAGTTCATAGCAATTGCGCCGTTAACTTCTGCGGTGCTGGTGTAGTCCATCCATGCATAAGCACAGTTAGGGTTCTTAGCGGTCGAAGACAGTAGCCAAGCGTCATACCAACCAGTCGAGCCTTCGATTGGCAGGGTGGTCTTGATGTTCTCCTGACCTGCGAACTTACGCAGAACCTCCCACGAGGTACCAACTACAACGTTGCCACCGACGAAGGAAGTGATCTGTGCCACAGGATCAGACCAGTACTCGCCAATGATCGAGTTCTGCTGCTTCAGCAATTCAACTGCTGCAGCAAGCTGAGTCTCATCTAGAGCGTATGGGTTAGTGATACCCAACTCTGGCTTGTGGTACATCAGGTAGACAGCAGCGTCAGCGATGTAGATTGGTGCGTCATATGCAGTGATCTTGCCGGCGTATGGGCTGTCAGCTTCCCAAACAACGCTCCAGCTCTCAGGAGCGCCACCAGTAACGTCTTCGTTGTACTGAAGAAGGTTTGCACCACGGCCGATTGGAACACCGTATGCCTTGCCATTTACTGTGTCATAAATCTGACCCTTCATACCTGGCGCAATGTCGTCAGAGAAGTTAGGGATTAGATCTAGGTTCAGAGGAGCAACGTCTCCACCCACGATTAGACGAAGTGCTGCGTCACCAGATGCGGATACGATGTCGTATTCGCCGGTGCGCATAAGGGTGACCATTTCATCGCTGGTACCGGCAACGCGAGGATTTACCTTGCAGCCAGTTTCCGCGGTGAACTTGTCAGTCCAGGCAGGCTCAACAAAGCCTGACCAGTTAACGATGTTTAGCTCGCCTTCAAACTCACCCAGTTCCTGTTGCATTGGAACATCTGGCACTGTCAGTGTCAGTTCTCCGCTGTCAGTTGCACAGCTTGCAAGAAATAGTGAAGATGAAGCAAGCAGAGCACCAAATGCTAGTTTTCTACGCTTCAATTTGTTTCCTCTCATTATTCGGGAATGCTAGTTACGTGGGATTTCTTCCACTTGGCCAGCACTCGATCACCTGCGACAAAACCCTTGGTTTCGCCGGGTAATTCTTCATTTACTCGGGTTGCAATCATCGTTGTGCCGTTGGCATCAAGAATGTAAAGGCTGTTGGCTCCTAAGAATGCGGTGTCGGTGATAGTTGCCTGGACGCCCTGCTCATCAGCTGCCGGAGTTTCGGAAGCAGCAACCAGTTTGATTCGCTCGGGTCGAATGTTGATTAGTTGGTTTATGCCGGTAAGTGCTGCTGCAGCTTTTGGCTCAATGAGGTTTGAACTTCCCAGGAATCCGGCAACAAAAGCAGTGGCCGGCTTTTCGTAAACTTCACGTGGAGAGCCGATTTGCTCGATTTTTCCTGCGTTGAACACGGCAATCCGATCGCTCATTCGCATGGCTTCTTCTTGGTCGTGGGTAACAAAAATAAAGGTGATCTTGGATTCCCTTTGAATGTTCTTCAGCTCAACTTGCATTTCTTCGCGCAGTTGCTTGTCAAGAGCACCCAGCGGCTCATCTAGTAGCAGAAGTTTTGGTCGCAGAACCAGTGCGCGAGCAAGAGCGATTCTCTGACGCTGCCCACCTGAAAGTTGGTGTGGTAAACGGTCAGCCAGGTGTGCCAGCTTGACTTGATTGATTGCCTCTGTTGCCTTAGCTGCCCTCTCTTCCTTAGACAGCTTCTTAGCACGAAGACCAAATTCAACATTCTCTTGAATTGTCATGTGAGGGAAAAGGGCATAGTCCTGGAAAACCGTGTTTACTTCACGATCAAATGGAGCCTGATCCGTGACGTCTTGACCGTCTAGGAGAATGCTTCCTGCACTCGCTGTTTCAAAGCCAGCAATCATTCGAAGAACGGTTGTTTTTCCTGAACCAGAAGGGCCAAGCATTGAAAAGAACTCGCCTTGCGGAATGTCCAGATTGACGCCTGAGACAGCCTCAACTGAGCCAAAGTTCTTGGTCAGGCCTCTAATTGAAACACCGGATGAAAGGGCCTTGGTGCCCTCATCGAGCGACACTTGGCCATTTTGCGTATCTGCCATTGATTACACCCAATTAATTTCTATCTGCAACACCGCAGAACCTTAGCCTAAACCCCTACCCCCTCGTCGGCTGGCTGTCGAGGGTCGCGAAATTGTCTCGATTTGGTTACTACGGGTAACTTCTTGCCGATAGCCAACGAATAAATCCCCATTCTCAGGAATTACCGCAGATTGTGAAATAAGGCCGCTGCCCAGCCAGTTATAAACCCAATGGACATTTCTGGTAAGACTTTTTTGGTTTGTGGTGCTTCCGGCGCGCTTGGCGGGGAATTGGTCAGGCAGCTGCGGGAAAAGGGTGCCCAGGTGCTGGGAACAGCGAGCAACAATGATTCGGCAGCTCGCATCCCAGCTGGGGTTGAGGTCAGACTTCTACTTGATTACACCAAGCCGGAAAGCATCAAGACTCTCACCGACTACCTAGTCGCGTCCGCGGATTTGGACGGCATCATCAATGCCAGTGGAGTCGTTGCCTTTGGTGAGGCGTCAGAAACGCCAGCCGAAATAGTTAGCCAGTTATTTGCAATCAATGCCACGGGGCCGATTCAACTTCTCAGTGCCCTTGCACCACTACTAGCAAAGAAGGAACAGTCTGTCGTTGTAAACCTAACTGGAGTTGTTGCGGAAACAGCACTTCCGTCAATTGCCGCGTACTCCGCATCCAAGTTTGCAATCAATGGTTTCTTGCAGGCTACAGCGAGAGAGTGGCGCAGGGCTGGAACCAACGTGATATCAGCAAGACCTGGGCACACCGAAACAGGTCTAGCGGATCGAGCAATCTTTGGCACAGCACCGAAGTTCCCCGCTGGAAAAACGGCTCAAGAGGTTGCTTCGCGCATAATTCAGGCAATCGAAACAGATGAGAAAGATTTACCAGCTAGTTCATTTTGATTGAGAAGGCAAACTCTTTTTCCTGATTAGCACCCAACGTAACAGCATCTGAATTCGAATTGAAGGCGTTTGCAACACAGCTCATTGGCTCAATTGCAAGCAAGCTCTCGCCACAGTCAAGACTTGGGCGATAGAGCATGAAGTAGTCAAAGCCTTTTTCTAGATTCACAGACAAAGAATAGTTTTCTGTTTCTAGCGTGACCGAGCTGCTTCCACTGAAGCAGTCATCCATTGCTCCCCCGTCATAAACAAGTCCCGGAATTTCTTTAGTAGCAATTGGAATCAGTTTTTCATCTGCGATTATTTGTTCGCTGAAATCGGCAGTTAGCTTGAAGTTGTCACCGACGAGAAAATATGGGTGAAAACCTAATCCAAAAGGTGCAGCACTACCCCTATTCCGAGCTACCGAGCTGACCCGAAGTTCTGTATCAGAAATCTCGAAGTTAACTTCAAGAGCAACATCAAATGGGTAGCTCTCGTCGGATCCAAACTGATAGGAAAACTGCAGGCTGCTCTTGGTTTGGCTCACAACCTCAAATGCTCGATTGAAAACTAGGCCGTGATTTGAGTTGCCGTCTTTATCCACGTTCGGTGTAGAGAATACCCGGCCACCAAATTCGTATCTGTGATTAGCAAGCCTGTTTGGCCAAGGAGCTAGGACTGGCCCGAAAAACATTGAGCTGGCGGCGTGAACCCGATCGATGTCAATTATTGGGGTGTCGGAAAGGCTCAACTTCTGCAGCGCTGCACCAACCGCCGAAAATACTGCCATACTGGTAGCGCTCTCGGATTTCCGAGCGATACTCAGTTGCTGTTCAGGGTGCATATTTGGCACTCCCTAATGTTATTGATTGACGAGTAGGTGGACAGCTTGAAGGCCAGAATAGACGGCAAGCTCTTCGACGGTAGAGACATTTTCTACTTTGACGATGAGTCTTCAGCTTTACTCACCACACGCAAGCCAGACACCAGGGAAGCCGCTGAGCGGCCGCAAACTGCGCAGTTGCGATTTGATGCACTGTCTTCCGAGTGGATTACCGTTGCAGCTCACCGCCAGCAACGTGCATTCCTACCGCCAGCACACGCTTGTCCGCTTTGCCCGACCACTAAAGACAACATAAGTGAACTTCCTGATCAGTTTGATGTTGCTGTTTTCGAGAATAAAGGGCCTGCCTTTGGACCCGAAGCAGATTTGATTGATCTTCCAAATGGTCAGCGGTTTGGTTTTGCAACAACCTCATTCGGTCGATGTGAGGTAGTCGTATTTAGCCCCGCTCACACCGGAAGTTTGGGCGAAATGCCGGTTGAACGTGTTGAGACTGTTGTCCGCGCTTGGATGAACAGAACGGCTGAACTGCAGGAAATCAAGGGTGTCGTTCAGGTATTTCCCTTTGAAAACAGAGGCCAAGAAATTGGTGTGACTCTTCACCATCCGCACGGCCAAATCTACGCTTATCCCTTTGTAACCCCTCGAACCGAGAAGCTGCTGCAGAGCATTGATTCGTTCAAGGGCGATTTTTTTTCCGAACTAATCAAGTTCGAGCAAGCGGGAACGCGCAAAATAATCGAGACAGATAATTTCTTAGCTTTTGTTCCCTTTGCTGCGCGCTGGCCAATTGAGGCTCATTTGCTACCAAAGCGTCAGATCAGCGATCTCTCTCAATTGCGAGATGATGAGGCAAAAGAGCTAGCTGACGTTTACAAGAAGCTGCTTCAGGCTTTCGATGCCTACTACCAAACTCCCACTCCTTACATCTCAGCTTGGCACCAAGCCCCGATGATTGAAAACCGCGAAAGAGTGCGATTGATGCTTCAAATCACCTCCCCTCGACGCGCAGCCGACAAGCTGAAATACCTTGCCGGTTCTGAGAGTGCGATGGGCGCTTTTGTTGCTGACATAGCTCCGGAGGAGACCGCTGCTCGTCTGCGAGAGGTGATTTAGTGATTGCTGAAGCACAGAGCGGTTTCAAAAAAACCTTTGGCTACGATTCATCTGGCGTTTGGTCTGCTCCGGGTCGAGCGAACCTAATCGGCGAGCACACCGACTACAACAACGGTTTTGTATTCCCATTTGGCATAGACCGCAGAACCTACGTCGCGCTTTCCCCGCGCCAAGATAAGTTGTGCCGAGTAGCGTCAAGCCTTTCGGAAGACATTTACGAATACGAACTCTCTCAAACCAAGCCGACCGAGCTTGATTGGGCCCTTTATCCGCTAGGGGTCGCCTGGACTATGCAGGCAAAGGCAAAGTTTGGTTTCGATGCCTATTTTGTGTCGGATGTGCCAGTTGGTGCAGGACTGTCGTCCTCGGCTGCAATTGAATGCTCCATCGGAATAGCTCTGAACGAAGTTTGGGAAGCGGGATTCTCAAAGCAAGAGATCGCACTCCTGGGTCAAAAGGCCGAGAACGAGGTTGTTGGGGCGCCGACCGGAATCATGGATCAGACGGCCTCTATGTTGGCCAAGTCTGACGCTGCCGTTCTGATTGACTGCAAAACACTTGAAACTGACCTAGTCCCGCTTGGACTTTCAGATCGTGGATTAGTGGTAGCTGTTATCGACACGAGAGTGTCGCATCGGCATTCTGACGGCGGCTATCGCTCCAGGCGTGAGGCTTGCGAAAAAGGCGCAGAAATGATGGGAGTCGAATCTCTTAGAGAGCTGTCAGTTGCTGATTTGGAAACAGCAAAGCAGAAACTGGACGATGTTGTTTATCGACGTTGTCGCCACGTAGTGACCGAGAACCAAAGAGTTCTAGAAGCCGTGAAAGCTCTGCGCCAAGGGGAAATGAGTCAGCTCGGTGAGCTACTACTGCAGTCTCACGCCTCTATGCGCGACGACTTTGAAATTTCAATTGACGAGCTGGACACTGCAGTTGATGTTGCGATGGCAGTTGGTGCCATTGGCTCGAGAATGACTGGCGGTGGGTTCGGCGGCGCAGCCATCGCCATCATTGATCAGAACAAACTTGAGAATCTTGCAATTGAATGCAAAAAAGAATTTATTGCGAGAGGCTTTGCCGAGCCAAATATATTCGCTGTCACTCCTAGCGACGGAGCAAGAAGAGACAGCTAGGGCTTAGCCACCACTGCAACACCAGCATCCACCAGCTCATCAATCGACTTTTCAACCGAGGCTGGGCTTACTCCAGCGGTTAGTGAGCTAATTACCCTCACATCCAAATTATGCTTTGCTGAATCAAGTGCCGATGCTCTTACGCAGTAATCCGTAGCAATTCCAACTACATCAACCGATACGATTTGGAGCCTTTTCAAGAGTTCTGCAAAGGTGTCTCCACTCTCGGTTACCCCCTCATAGATGGAATAGCCGGGTGCTCCCTGTCCTTTTTTGATGTGAATGTCAATTAGCTGCTGGTCGAGATTCGGGTGATATTCGGCGCCTTTAGTATTTGCAATGCAGTGAATCGGCCAGGTTGAAACATAATCGGGTGCAGAACCATCCGATGGGAAGTGCCCGCCATTGGCATCTCCAGGAGTGTGCCAATCCCTTGAGGCAATGACATAGTCATAATCAGCTTTGTGCTGTTGCAAATACTCGCTGATCTTCCCGGCTACGGCTGATCCGCCCTCGCAGGCTAAAGCCCCGCCTTCGCAAAAGTCATTTTGAACATCAATTACCAGCAGAGCGCGAGCCATTATTGATTCACCAGAATCTTGCCGCAGCCATAGAAGCCCATCACGAGTTCGTCCATCGCCTCTTGGTTCTTAGTTGAAACTGAATTTCCTAGATTGAATACAGTGAAAATCAACTTAGAGCCATCCTCGGGGTAAAGGAAGCCGGCCAGTGTGTAACCGGTTCTAATCCAACCAGTTTTCGCAACTATCTTTCCAGCAGCATCTTCGAATCTATAGGCAAGCGAGCCAGGCGTTCCCGAGACAGGCATGCCATCTAGGATCACTTTGAAGTTTTTATAGTTTTTATCAATCAGCTTTAGCAGTTCATTCACCGTCACAGGCGAAACTTGATTGAAGCGTGAAAGTCCAGATCCATCCTCAACTTTCAACCCCGCCAAGTTGATTCCGGTTCCTCGCAGTGCAAGTTGATAAGTTCTGGTTAGCGAAGCAAAGCTGCCATCTTGTCCAACTTCCAAAGAAACCAACCTAGCCATTGCTTCGGCGAGAGTGTTATCACTCACTACCAACATGTAATCAATCCAGGTCGAAAGCGGAGCTGAGCGAACACTTGCTATCTCAATCGCATCTGCCGGAGCTGCGCCCTTGGACAAAGTTGCGGCACTGGCACTCTGACCAAGTGCTTGCTTGAAATATTCACCGGCTTTAGTCACCGGATCTTTCGATCTTGCAGAATCCTTCGAACCAGGGTTTGCCCTGTCACCATCAACCTGCAGCGCAGAGACGTAGGACATGTAGCCGTCAGTTAGACCGCGCTGGTCCCAGACGCTTTGATATTCGCCGTCGGGGCTTCCATAGATCGTGCTATCGAGAACAATCTGGCTGAACTGCTGTCCCGGTGCTTTAGCCTCAATCTGTCTTACTAGATCCGAAAGCTTGGCTGCATTTCGATAAACGGAGCTGGAGCCGGGGGCAGTTCTTGAAAGTGTTACATCCCCTGCTCCTACCAAGTAAAGAATCGAAGGATCTGCGCTATCGACATACACGCGTGTAGTGACTCGATAGTTTGGTCCAAGGGTCTCGAGCGCTGCTGCAGCAGTAATTAGCTTCATGACAGATGCTGGTCTAGCCGGAGTTGCACTTGCTCTGTCATATAAAACAGTGCCGGTTGCCGCATCAATAACCTGCGCCTGCAAGTCCAATATTTCTGCGCTTTGTTCGAGTTCTGTTACCGCACACTGAGTCGTCTCTGGAGTTGCGGATGGATCAATAGTGGATTCTTCGCTAGCAGAAGGGTTTGTTGAAGTCTCGGTCTGCTCAGTCCCACCAGCACTGTTAGAGCTTCCGCCACCTAAAGGACCAAGAAATAGACCCAGTAGCACCACCAAGCCAACGGCCAAACCACTGGCCACTCCGGCCAAAATCGGCTTAAGTTCTGCGTTAGATTTCACTCATGAAGCATAAACTCTGGATTCCATTTCTAGCGCTGGCCTTAGCAATTTCACAGCCAGCGAACGCTCACGACGAGCTAGCAAGTCAGTCACCTGCCCCTGGTGAGCAGGTTTCAGCAGGAGTTGTGGAAATCCATCTTGAATTCAGTGGTGCTCCGATAGCACTAGAAGATGGCACTGGAAACGAAATTGTTGTCACTAAACCGGATGGAGAAATCCTCTACTCGGGCTGTTTACCAATCGAAGGAAACTTTGGAGTCTTGCCTGTAGATCTCGATCAAGCTGGAAACCACACGGTGGCTTGGCGAGTTGTCTCATCGGATGGCCATCCAATTAGCGGGGAGTTTACCTTCGAGATTCTGAACGACTCTGGCTACGTTTCAGATCCGGCTTTTAGCTATCCAGAATGCGGTGGAAACCTTATCGCTCCAGCAGAGGAGCCAGCTGATTTTTATTGGCTACTTTGGCTATCGCTTGGAATTGCTGCTGCGGCCGTCTTCTTCTTTCTTCGACCCAAGAAAAGAATGTAGATAGGCCAAGGCAGTCAAAACGATTCCGCCGGCAACCGTTTCAAATCCAATTGCAAGTCTTCCGCCAGCCGGAGCCGCAAATAGCGAGTAAAGCACATCTAATGCGGTGGAGTTCATCAGCCCTGCAACCATTGAGACTAATGCAACTCGGCCAAGCCACCATTTGGTTCCAGTTAGTTTTCCCGATGACCACGTAATCAAAAGATTCAGTGCAAGACCGATTGCAAGTCCACCTGCCGCCAGCTCTAGAGATGGGTGATAGAAGAAGCTAATAAAACCCACAACGGCCGCGCTAATGAGCCAAAACAAAACTGTCATAGTTGTCCCTATCGATTACGCGAGTTTACAGAACTCGTTCAATGGCTCTACCTGCCCTGCCACAACAATTTGATTTCCCTCATTCAAGACTGTTTCAGGAAACGCAGGGACATATTTTCCATCACCCTTAGTGACGGCCACCACTGTAACTCCATAGGTTGAACGAATCTTGAGATCAGCGAGAGTCTGCCCATCAAAGCTTGGTGGAACCTCAGTCTTCACCATTACGAAGTCACTGTCGATTGATACATAATCCAAAGTCTCACCAGAGACCATGTGCGCTACCCGCTTGCCCATTTCAGCCTCAGGGAAAATAACGTTGTGGCAGCCAAGTTGTTTGAGAATAACGCCATGGGAAGTGGAGTTTGCCTTCGCCCAAACCTTTGGCACTCCTAGCTGAAGAAGAAGGGATGCAGTCAGGATGCTTGATTCGATATCGGCACCGATGGCGACAACCGCTGAGTCGAAGTCAGCAGCTCCTAGCTCCCTCAAAGTCGCCTCGTCAGTTGTGTCCGCAACAACTGCGCTTGTCAGCTGTGGAGACATTTGCTGGACAATCTTCTCATCGGTATCGATACCAAGAACCTCATGGCCGGTTCGCATAAGCTCCAGAGCTAATGCGGAACCGAACCTTCCTAGCCCAACCACCATTATGTTGCTGTGAAGGATTCTCTTCTTTGTTTTTTCTTTAGCCAATTAGGGGCCTTTCCTTTGGTAATTCGTAGTGGCGCCTTACTTTTCGCAGAGCTAGGGACGTGGCAACAACAATTGGCCCAAGCCTTCCAAAAAGCATAAGCAAGGACAGTAAGAATTTTGCGTGTGGCGGAAGTTCAGGAGTAATTCCAGTAGACAAGCCAACAGTGCCTACCGCCGAAAATACTTCAAAGAGAATTTGATCTAGGTTGAATTCAGTAGTGAGCCTTAGAAGAATTACGGCTCCCACAATCACCATCGATGTGATTGAGACGATGGCTAGTGCTTGTCGCTGCATTGATCTAGGCAGTCTACGATTTCCGATGTTGACAGCCGTTTCGCCTCGAATCTCGGTGTAAACAACAAATAAAAGAACAACAAAGGTGCCAACTTTAAGTCCACCAGCAGTTGATGCACTTGCACCACCGATGAACATAAGGAAGTTAATGCCAAGCCAGGTAGCCGGATCTAGCTGCGAAATATCAATGGAATTGAATCCCGCTGTGCGAGGCATGACAGCAGCAAAAATTGAATCCCAAATCTTATTTATTGGTGCCATTGGGCCCAATGTGTTGGGATTATTCCACTCCAAAATTCCGATGTATAGCGCACCTAAAACAGTCAATACAAAGCTTGCCCACAATACAATCCTGGAATTCAAGGACCACTGCAGCGGAAGTTGACGAATGGCTGCGGGGTCTCGCATGATTCTTATCTTCTCTTTCAGGCGATCCAAAATCTCAGACAGAACGGGAAATCCCAGGCTGGCAAAGTAAACAGTCAAGAAAATTGGAATAATCACCCATGGGTCCTGCGAGAACCTCATCATGCTGTCGCTGTAGAGAGCGAAGCCAGCATTGTTGAAACTTGAGATTGCATGGAAAAGACCGTGGCCTAAAGCCTTGTTGAACGAATATCCATACTCTGTCACCAGACGATAAAACAAAATTAGAAATAGAACAGCTTGAAAACTCAACATGAATTGAGCAATTCGCCTAAGTAGAGTCTTAACATCAGGAGCTGAGCCTGTTGAATACTCTTTAGTGGCAGATAGTTTGCCTCTTAGTGATAGACGTCCTTCAATCAAGAAAATCATCAGGGCTCCAAAGCCTACAATTCCAAATGCACCGATCTGGAGAAGCAGGGCAATGACGAAATGACCGAACATTGTCCAGTTTGTTTCAGTGTCTACTGTGGCCAGTCCAGTAACCGTGACGGCTGAGACAGACGTGAATAGAGCATCTAGAAAATTGAGTGACGTCCCACTTTTATTAGACACCGGCATCATGAGAAGTAATGCACCCAACAAAATAACAATGGTGAAAGCTATGGCGATAAGCCGAGTTGGATGGATTTTGCGAGTGCCTAGATCTATGCCCACTGCTACAACTATACGCCTAGCGGTAAAAAAGGACACCCCGGCCTCAGGCCGATGTAGCCTAAACCTATGAGTCGAGTGTTCATTTTTGATGGGGACTGTGCCTTCTGCAGCTCGGCTGCAAGGGTGATGCGGAAAATGACCCGCGAAATTTCTCCGATAAGGCCCTATCAGAAACTCGATCTGCTAAGCCTTGGGCTCAGCGAAGAACTAACTTCTAAAGCCGTTTACTACGTTCGTGATGGCAAATATTTAGTGGCAGCAGACGCGATTGCTCAATTGTTGATTGACTCAAAAACGCCCTACATGCTCATTGGATTTGCCCTTAAGCTGCCACTCATTAAGACACTAGCCAGAAATATCTACTACTGGATTGCAAAGAACCGCCACCGTCTTCCAGGCGGCAAACCCGAATGCAAGATGGACTAAGAAATAGCCTTTTTGACGAGCTTTGTTATTTTCTTAGCAACCTCATCTGTTAGCTCCAAGATTGCAAACGATGTCGCCCAAAATGGACCATCGTCTAACTTGGCGGCTTCCTGGAAACCAAACGTTGAATATCTACTCTCGAACTTACTTCCAGCTT
>JACCDJ010554530.1_pt1 | contig 14463 bp, 14 predicted proteins | sample 7444481 | NCBI WGS metagenome assembly JACCDJ01 (sample SAMN15323435, study PRJNA562643) | freshwater metagenome | isolation source: river surface water | place: USA:Blue River Watershed | collected 2017-08-15 | reverse complement strand
CAGCCCGCTATCTGTACACCGGCATCACTCCAGACATCTTGCGACACTGCTGAACACCCTGCTGGGACTGGATATTGTGCAAGAGCAAAATACTCGTGCGTACTTGGCAAATAGTCACCCCTACCTCCTCCCCCACTCTTCATCCGTACGACACACCAATTCTGCACTGCGTTCAGGTTCGGCCATAATCTCGCGGACGATTTTTTCGGTGCGAATTGATTGTGAGCCTTTGATTAGGATAATATCTCCTGGCTTTATCATTTCTTCGATAAAGTTTGCAGCATCTTCTGAGCGATCAAAATGGAAAAGTTTTGCATCGTCTTTTTGTGCATCGAGAGCACCGTCAATAATGCCGCGAGCGCGGAGACCAATGCCCACTACAATGTCTGCAGCCTGAGCAGCCGTCATGCCGAGGGCATGGTGTTCTGAAGATGCATATGCACCCAACTCGAGCATGTCGCCAAGGACAGCAATGCGACGTGCGCCACCGCCCACCACTAATTTACTGAGCGCAGCCAAAGCTTCACGAGCAGCAACGGGTGATGAATTGTATGAATCATCAATAATCATCGTGTTCTTTACGCCCGGAATCAAACGCATGCGGCTTGGGGCGAGTTCAATACTCTGCAATGCGTGATACACATTCTGGAGCGAAATGTTTAAGCCGACAGCCACCGCAAAAGCAGCGAGCACTGGGAACATGTGATGCTCACCGATAATACCAAGGCGCTCAACCTCAAACTGTTGCTCGCCAATGGTCACCGTAAAACGGATTCCTGCTGGAAAAGCAATGTTGTCACGGGTGTCGTACACCACCTTGTAATGTTCTGCGCGCACTGATGCACTCTGACGTGTGCCGTACGTAAGGACGCGCTGTTTTGCTTCTGGGAGGAGACGCGCAATGTCTGGGTCGTCGCTGTTGAGCACGAGGAAACCTTCAGGGCTGGTGCCGTGCGCAGTTTGTGTGTCTTCGGCAATAAGTGCGTCGCGATCAGTAAAAAATTCTACGTGCACAGGCACATCACCCATGCGTGTGAGCACGGCAATGTCTGGGCGAACCCATTCCATGAGGGCAGAAATGTCGCCCGGTTTGTCTGCACCAAATTCGAGCACGAGCCATTCTGGGTATGCGATGCGTGCGCGGAGCGGTGGAATGTAGCCGGCAATAACGAGCCCTACACCCTTAGCGAGCGTCATAAGCCATGAAGCGGCATCGTTCCAGCCATTTGGACGGTCGATAATGGTGAGCGGCACGCCGAATTCGCTATTAAAGCTTTTTTGATTTTTACGAGCCGTATATGCAGAAGCGAGCGCTGCGTACACAGCGTCCTTGGTAGAGGTCTTACCGACACTGCCCGCCACCGTCACAATGCGTGGCTTGTAGAGCTTTATAATGCGCCGAGAGAGGCCACCGAGGGCTTGGACGAGCATACGCTTGAGCGAGTTCTTCATAGGCATAGTATAGCTTTTAACGGTCTGGAGGAATAGTGTAGAAATTTAAAAGATATTTTGTAATATTGATGAAGGGAGTAGTCAGTGTTTCGGACGCGTAGTTAGCCCCCTTTGGGTAGACCGAGTACAAAAATACGAGGAAGCGTGGGTTATATGCCGGGAAATAGCCGAAAAATGAGTGCAAGTAACGGTCCGTATAGTATCCATTGCCACCGATCTTTGGCATCTGCGCGGTACCGGTTTTTGCAGCCACACTGTAGCGGTCGAGCTTGACCTTACCGTCGCGCAAGGCTTTGTCCACCACTGTTACGAGCATGCGGGTGATTTCTTTAGACGTTTCTGCACGAATGACACGTTTACCGATGATCGGCTCTTTGTCTTTTGCCAAGCCAAGGCGGTATTCAATGCGCTTTACCACTTGCGGCTGCACGAGTATGCCACCATTCGCGAGCACTGCCAGAGCGCGCGCCGTCGCAATCGGTGTCATCGAAATTCCTTGCCCGAATGCGGCTGTAGCATACTCAACATCACGTGGACTCGAAAGGTTGTCAGCACGGCCGCGCACTTCATTTGGTAAGTCGATACCAGTGAGTTCACTAATGCCGTAACTGCGCATGTATTCTGCAAAGGTGTCCTTACCCATCGTGCTCACCACGTAGTCGACACCCGTGTTCAACGAATGATTAAGCACATCCTGCATGCTTTGTATGCCGCGCGCCTTTTTGTCGAAGTTGTAAATGGTAAAACCGTCGAGCGTGAGTGAGCCTTTGTCGTTATACGTTGTGCTCGCGGTCACCGCACCAGCGTCTATGCCTGCAGCCATAGTCAGCGGCTTGATAATCGAGCCCATTTCATAAATATTTTCGACGAGTGGGTTTGAGAAGCGTGAAATGTCTTTTTCAGTATTGTACGTGTTTGGGTCAAAATCGGGCGTCGCAGCCATAGCGAGAATTGCGCCTGTTTTAGGGTCCATGACGATGCCCGCGGTCAGGTCTGTTTTCCAATCTTTGTGAACTTCGTCAATCTGCTGCTCTAAGTACGTCTGCACTGATGGTTCTATCCAGCTCACAATGTCGCCTTCGGCAGGTTTGTCGTCCGACACAGCATTACTCGCATTCGAGAAAATTTCCGCAAAAAAGTTTACATAGAGCGATGAGCTTTGGCGCTGGAGAATATTTTCATAAAAACGCTCAAGGCCGTAGCGCCCGACCAATTCGTCACCCTTAAAACCCACGAAGCCGAGTGCGTGCGAAGCGAGTTGCTCGCCCGGGTAGACACGCCACTTTTCGCGCACGAGTGTAATGCCCGGCAATGCCAGGGCCTGAATCTTTTTACCTACTTCTTCATCTATGTGCTTAGCGAGCTCTTCGTATGTGTCATTCTTTTTTATGTGAGCCGTGTATTCTGCCTTGTCGAGCGGATGGAGTTTGTTGAGCGCGGTATACGTCGCCTCAACATCCTTAATTTTTGTAGCATTAGCAACGAGCAAAAAGCCCGACTTGAGCACGGCTGCGGAATAATTACTGCCGTCCTTAGTAGCAAAATATATATTGCCGCGATCGAATACTTTGGTACTCGGGCGCACATACTGTCGCTCTGCTCGTTCGGCGTAGCTTTTACCATTCTCAATTTGCACCATGTACAATCGCCCAACGATAAGAGCCACCGGCACGAGCAGGAGGAGAGAAATGGTTCGTATGCGCCACGGAGCTAGGCTTCGCATACTTGTATTTTACCGTACAGACGCAGTATTGATACTAACTTCAGCCTTTTGAGCCAAGATATAGAGTGGATGTGCAACTGCAACGTAGCCACGAGCTTGTGCATTGCGCTCAGTAAGGCCAGTGCGAAGAGCCATGCGTGAAGATTCAAGTTCCCCCACTGCAGTGCGGAGTGTCGATGCTTCCTTCTGAATGTTCTGACGTGCTACCACGTTGAGCACAGCACGATTTACCATAACACCGTACGCCACGAGCAACATAAATACAGCAGCACACAAGCTAAGGCTGATCATTTTTGTTGAAACTATTGATTTGTGTGATTTTGTCTTCATGAGATTTTTTCGATTATTCGTAATTTTGCACTTCGTGAACGTGGATTTGCTAGTTGCTCGTCTTCTGTTGGAATGAGCGGCTTCTTCGTAATCTTGTTGATGAGTTCGTCCTCTGTTGCTTTGTTTGCCATTTGTTTGACGATGCGATCTTCAAGGCTGTGGAATGAAATGATTGCTAGCCGGCCGCCTGGCGCAAGAGCGATAATGGCTTTTTTGACGAGGTCCTTGAGGGCACCAAGTTCGTCATTCACCGCAATGCGCAATGCTTGAAAAGTTCGTGTTGCAAAGTGCAGGCGATTTTTCGTATAAAATACCGGCACTGATGCTCTGATGATGTCTACGAGCTCGAAGGTGGTTTTGATTTCCTTCACTTCGCGCTTTTCGACAATGTTCTTTGCAATGCGACGTGCGAAACGTTCTTCACCATAGGCGTAGATAACGTCGGCAATTGCTGCTTCTTCCCAACCGTTCACGAGGTCAAATGCAGAAAATCGTGAATGTTCACCAGGAGCTTCTGCAAAGGTCATAACGAGCGGTTCATCCTTAAGGAAGCTAAAGCCTCGTCCTGATTCATCGTACTGATTTGAGCTAATGCCCAAGTCAGCGAGAATTGCATCTGCTTTTGCGAAACCTGCCGTCGCAAGGTGTTTGTCGATGTCACGGAATGAACCATGACACAAGGTAAACGCTACGCCCGTAGCCTGTAAACGCTGCTGTGCTCGCTCGAGTGCTTTTGCATCCAAATCGATACCCACAAGGTGAACATCGTTCGGAAAGCGTTCTGCGATAGCTGTGCTGTGACCGCCGCCATTCAGCGTACAGTCAACCACAACAGCTTTGCGACCTTCTGACTTTGCGCGCTCAATAGCCGCAGAAAGATTCAGAGCATCTATTGATTCATGTAAAAGAACGGTTACGTGTGACATATGTTTTATTGAATGAAAATCTGATTACGTACTGAATTCGGTATGAAATGCGTCACCGGATTAGAGAACGCCAATGGTGCCCAAACGCTCGGCCAACTGATCGGCCTGCTTTTCGACAACCCCCTTATACTCGAGCCACGCTTTCTCGTTCCAGATCTCAATGCGGTCCTGAACGCCAATGATGGCTGCTTTGGCTTTCAGGCTTGCACGCGCCTTGAGGAAATCTGGAACGAGAACACGTCCGATCGAGTCTACTTCAACCTCTACGGCCCCACCAAACATGTAGCGGTTAAAGCTGCGCGTATCCGACTGTAACATCGAATTGGACGCAAGCTTCTCAGAGATGGCAGCCCATGCAGCGAGTGTAAAACCGAACAAACATCCATCGAGACCAGGAGTAAGGACGATTTTCTTACCAAGTTCCTTTCGAAACTTCGCCGGCAATGAAAGTCGGTTCTTGTCGTCAATGGTATGGATGTACTCGCCGATGAACATACTCGTTTATTGTGTGCGGTGGTCGAACACCGTTGGCACTTTATTCGAGACCTTCTTCACAAGAAGCTTTTCTCGGGTTGGCATGTTCTCAAAGATCCATGTGGTAAGGGTGTATGAGAAACTCGACCCTGCTACACAATAGGTTCGCTTCACAATGTTAAATTGGGCGCTCTTGTTGTGTTTCATAATCGAAGTATATCCCACTCCTTCCCACTTGCCTACTATTTTATAACACTTCGTCCCACCACGCCACACACTTATCCACACTGTAAAATCGCGTAATACAAAAGCCGCCTGCAAACATGTTGCGAGGCGGCTGGTAACTGGTTGTGCGGCTCGAGACTACTTCTTTTTCTTGAGGTCTTCCCGAGCACGGTTCAAATAACTTTCTTCGAGACCAAGGCCTGGTACAATTGACAGCGCATCGTACATTTTCAAGAATGCATCCTGCCTGTCTGTAAGTTCGTTTTTCGAAGACAAGGTTTGGGAATCTTCGTGGTTAGCCTCAGCCTGAGCCACCTGGATGGCAGCTCTTGTGAGGAGATTCGTCGCGCGACCATGTACCTTCGTAAGGTCAGAGTAACCGACAAGATCAACGAAGAAACCGCCGGAAAGTACGTCGAGTACATTCCTGAATTTCCTCCAGACGTGCGTCTTTGCTGCGAACAAGATTAGCCCCAGCACAACTGGCACCGGGACAATCGAGAGGGTAAGAATTACCTTCGCTTCATTGTCAGTACCAATCCAGCCAAAAAGCATGTTTGCTGCTGCAATCAGCACAATCACTGCGACGAATGCTATGACCCAGAGCAGGCCTTTTACCAACTTAATGCATCGCAGCGGGTCTGTCCCGGTGGCATCTTTGACGAGATCTGCCACCACTTTGAGTACTGGGAGATCCGTTGTCATCCGGGCGATTACACCCGGCGAGATCTCCGACGGAGCCGTACGGCTGATTCCCATAGCCTCAATGTGTCTAACCACCCTCTCTGTCTGATTTTTGTCTTTCATGTTTACCTTTCAATTCATTTCCATGGCACATGCCCAGTTACACAAACGCGTAACTGTTTCGGAAAACTGACAGTATTATACCACGCCTAAGCTATTTTGTAAATAGCTATCATCTACAGGATTTCAATACAAAAGCCGCCTGCAAACATGTTGCGAGGCGGCGGTAATGTGCGAGGAGATCTTAGATATTGATTCCTTCCTCGCGGAGAATAGTGCCAGCAATCCCGGTATCAATACCGTTTATGCCTTGAAACGTTCGGACAATTGGTATGAGTTGACCGATTTGTTCGGCGAGCTCGTTTTGACCCTGAATGCCGGAGTCCGGCAAACTGGTCTGGATACTCCGGATATGGTCAATCGTATGACCTATCATTCGATTGGCATGATCGCACACGTCGCTCGCTGTGCGATAGTCAAGATTGTCGATGTCGCCATTCGACAACAGATCGAGCGCCGTAAGATAGCGCATTGTCTTCGCACTGAAGCGTAGGTACAGTGCAACAATAATGCCGAACATTGCCGGAATGAATAAAGTAGCGTCATAGAGAGCACCGGAGACCAACACCACTGTCCCCAGAAATGCCTTAAGCATCACTCCGAGAACCAAACCAAATGGGACCGCCAAAAGCGCGGCCAACAGTCTGTTCAATGGAGACGAAAAATATCGCCTACCCGAGAACAGTGATTCAACCGCAACGAGAGAAGTAATCTCTCTGGCGGTTATGAGTAAAAGTGGGATAAGTATCCCGACTTTCGATGGCTTCCAAACACGGTGATTCGGCGAGTGAATGCCGACCGTCAGAATAAAATTAGGTTTCATAAAACAACCGTAGGTATTATACCACATGTGTGTAGTTTTGTAAATAGAACAAAAAAACCGCCACAAATAAACGTGCGGCGGGCATCAACCTATGCCAGACTACCCCACTACTTCACTCAAACGCTTTTCGAGAAAGGCCTTATCAAGCACACTCAAGAACCAACCAGCCTTAGGACCGCTCTTTTTGCCAAGAATAGATAAGTAAATTGCCTCGAACAATTCTTTTGGTTCGATAGGAGTTTCTGTTTTCAAGTCGTGCAACTTTGCGTGCAATGCCTGACCATCGAGTTGTGATTGACTCGTGACGTATTCCTTGAGCAGGCTGAGGGCGCGCTTCTGGACCGGGTTAAATGCGCGAGCACTTTCTGGCACGGTGTCCTGAATCTTGTATACGTAATTTTCTGGCGCGTACTGGTCTAACCACTTGCGCGCATAGGTAAGGCGTTCGTCGAGTGTAGCAATGTCCGCAGGAGTGAGCGCGCGCTCTGCAAGCGTAGCAACTTCTTTACGAGGGTCAATGTGTGGCATTTGCGCCATGAAGGCTACTTGAGAGAAGCGTGGACGGTATGAATTTAAAAGCGCCGCGCGTTCTGTAGGTGCATATGAAAGGGTGAATGTCTTAGAATAGTCGTCCTGAGTGCCAGCGAAGAAACCGTCAGCATATTTGTCGAAGGTATCAAAAAGGACCGGGATAGTGTCACCATCTGGCTGGAAGTCGATCACCTTGAGCGGCTCCTTGTAGGTGAGGAGGAAACGCAACATGTGTGGTGGAAGCAAATCGGCAACTTCGCGGGACGAAGAACCTGCACCCTTTGAAGATGACATTTTCTTGCCGCCGACGACGAAAAATTCGTATGGCACATTGAGTGGAGGTTCACGCTTAAATACTTCGCGAGAAATTGCATTAGCAATGTCGCGAGAACCACCCTTTGTGGAATGGTCTTTACCGCCACCTTCTACAGTGACGTCCATAACGGTGAACTTTGCAGCCCACTCAACCTTCCATGGCAATTTTGCATTGCCGTCAAATGGAGAAACGCGACCAGTAGAACCACAGCCCTGTGCCCAATCAACATAGTTGCCACACGTATACGCAACAGTTTTACCATCAAAGTCTGAAGCGCGAGTTGTGCCCACCTTGCCACACTGAGGACAGATAACATTGAGCGGCAACCATTCATCTGTCTTTAGTGAACCCGAAATTTCCTGGTAAATACGACGAATGTCTGCTGCGTGTTCAAGAGCAGTCTTGATGACGGCATTGTAGCGGCCACTCTTGTAGACCTCGCTCGAGCGGTAGTAAGTAGGTTCGAAACCGAGCTCACGAATGACGCCCACAAATTCCGCACCAAAGTATTCGGCAAAATTTGCAGCCTTACCGTCTGGAGACGGCACATTGCAGAGCGGCTTGCCCATGTGTTCAGCGTACTGTTCTTTGCTCAAGTACACAGGGAGACCGTCCATAGGGTCAAAATCGTTGAGTTCGAAAAAATAGGTGTGCTTAATTCCCTCTTGTGCCAAGAGGTCTGCGATAATGCCGTGCACTGCAACACCGCGGAGTGAACCGACATGTACGCGACCAGAGAGCGTCTTCTCATCACGAATGATGATTGGTTCGCCCTTCTTTATTTTATCTGCGTATCGCGCCTTAATGTCTGCAACAATTGAGTCTCCCCAAAACATGTGTGTATGCTGGCCTTATAGATTGGGCCCGCACTAATTAACTAATCCAACCTGCATTATTCAAGACTGATGATCTTGTAGGTCATTTTACCCTTAGGTGAAACAACCACAAAAGAATCGCCCTTGCGCTTACCCTTGAGCGCAGCGCCAATTGGAGAATGGAATGAGAGTTTACCCTGTGATGCATCTGCTTCTTCTGAGCCCACGATTTCGAAGTTCATGGCCTTTTTGTCGCCTTCGCGCTGGAAGCTTACACGTGAACCAACCTGAACCGTGTCAGACTTGTGGTGTTCGACGATTTCTGCAGTTTTGAGAACTGTCTCAAGCTTTGCAATGCGGTCTTCGATGCCGGCCTGAGTTTCGCGAGCTTCGTGGTATTCGGCATTTTCTGAGAGGTCACCGAGTGACTTTGCATATTCCAAAGATTCCGCTACTTCCTTACGGCGGACCTTGCGCAAGTATTCGAGCTCTTTGCTGAGTTCGTCAAATTTTTCTTGTGTAAGATATTCTTTTGCTTCTGGCATATATTTTGCAAAATCGTTTAATCGGCCAATAATCTGAAAGCGAAAGTATACTTTATTTTAGACCTTGAGTAAAGGAAATGTCGCGGAGCGGCTCTACACAGCCGGCTTTACCCGCGGCTATATTGTATCAAATAAATCCTTGCGATTGGCCACCAACCACTCAAAAAAGTCGCGGCCTGCAACAACGGCACCTTCACGGTTTTCGCGCGAACCCTTTTCCATAACTATCACGAAGGCATAACGAGGCTTTTCGTACGGGAAAAAGCCCATAATCCATGAATTTACAAGCCTCTTAGATGTTCCGAGCTCAGCCGTACCACTCTTTGCTGCCACGGTAATACCTGGCAAATCGAGCGCACGGGCAATACCCTCTTTTACACCAAGACGCATGCCTTCTTTAATAATTGAAAAGTGCTCTTTTGGTAAATCAACCTTCCCCGGCTTGTATGCATCGTTCTCACCCATCACCAAGGCCGGACGCAATACAGTACCGTCTGTAGCGAGTGATGCCACTCCAACGAGCAACTGAAGCGGCGTAACCTGTACGCCATACTGACCAATAGCCGTAAAGTACGTGTCGCCCAAACGCCACGCGTCACCATTAAATGTTTTCGCTTTCCACTCTGGACTTGGGATGACACCTTCTTTGCCATCAAGCATTGTACGAGCCGCCTTAATCTTTTCTCCAAAGCCGAACATGTGCATGTATTTACCAATACGTTCGATACCGAGACCTTTTTGATCTTCAAAACCACCGCCAATCTCATAGAAGTAGACGTTCGATGACACTGCAATAGCATGGCGCATGTCTACCCAGCCCTGAGGTCGCCAGTCGGTGAAAACTGATTTTTTGGTAGGGTCGTATGGGTTGGGCACAGAGATAGAGCCTGTACTCAAAATTTGCTTGCGTGGATCAATGATGTTCTCATTGAGCGCGGCCATAGCAATAAATGGCTTTACGGTAGATCCCGGCGTGTAGAGACCATCGACAAAGCGATTAATGAACGGATTATTTGGATTCGTAAGAATGGCGCGCACTTCGGCAGGATCTTTACTGTTGGCCATGACGTTTGAGCTGTACTCAGGATAGCTGGTGAGTGCGAGTAGCTCACCATTTGCAAGATCAATTACGCCGCCAGCACCACCTGGAAAGCTAACACGCTGTGCCAAGGTCGAAATTGCTTGGTGCAACTTTTTTTGCATCGGCGCGTCTATGCTCAAGCGGAGCTCTTTGCCTGCGACTGGCTTTTGAATCACACTTTCTGACTGAACTTTGCCGAGTGCATTTACTTCAACAATCTGACTACCCTTTTCACCCGAGAGTACATGGTTATACGCTAATTCGAGACCATCCTTTGGCTCATAGTCTTCTTGATAGTAGAAGCCTGCAGAATCTTTCTTTGGATACTTGAGGTAGCCCAAGATATGCGAGAAGCCAGGGTCAGTTGTGTACGTACGCGTTAAAAATTGATCGGTGTCGGGGTTGAGTTCGTTCCACGCAAGGCGCGTACCAGTGCGATCCGTGACAATGCCGCGCTCAGGGAAAAGTGTGGTGTGGCGCAAGCGGTTGTTCTCACTTTTTTCTGCAAAGGTTGCTCCTTGCACTACCTGCAAATGCCATAGGCGATATGAAAAGCCGCAGACAATGAGTGTACACAAAATGTCGACGGCGAGAATGACGCGGCGTGAAATTGGTTTTTCAAGGCGACCTTCAAACTGATCTACATTGAACTCGGGCAAATTTGACGAGTCGAGGAAGATCTCATCAGGAAAGATCTCACGATTTCGTGATGAACGCGAAAAAAACTTCCTGATAAATGCGAGATTCATGCGCCTAGTATAGCACATCAGTATGAAATTCCTATAAAGAAACCCTGAGGCGAGACTGGACGAGGTGTCCTACCAGTGCGAGCGCTATGGCAATGGCTGTTGTTTGGAGTGTAAACCAGTGACCAACCGTTGGCGCGCCGTAGAGCACGTCATACATGAGACCGATCATGACGAGCTCAACCCAAAAGCGGCGGAACGTAGTAAATAGTGCACATGCACATGCGAGCGTAAACCACCATGGCAAAATCACAAACGACACACACAGTGCAACATCCGCAATAGTGCGGAGTACGAGCATGCGCATGGTGCTATCTGGCTCAAACTGCTGTCGCGAGCCGTACACAAACGTATTAAAACTTCTCTTGTTCAATAAAGACATCGGTTAAACGATTGAGATTAAGTGCACTCCCCACAAAAAGCGTACGGAAGCTCTTTGAATCATGCTCTTCGATACTGCGCACCGTGCCAATGACCTGCGCACCAAAACCGACGAGCGCGACGGTTGATCCGAGCTCCACAGGGAAATCCACCGGCACACTAAGCTCATACGTACCAAGACCACGACCCTTTGCAATGAAAGCTGTTTGCTCGCCAGTCTTTTCATTCATGACGTACACATCAAATTCATCGCCAGGAGACGACAAAAGCCGCACTACTGCAGTGGTGTCATATACCGTACTCACCACGCCAAGCGGCACCCCAACATCTACATGTACTTTTTGACCAATCTTCACACCCTTTGTGCTACCAACATCAACAATGAGCGTATCGTACGGTGTTACGCCCGGACGTTTTAAAATAAAGGCCTGAATGAATTTCGAACCATCTTCTGCGCGATCAACCTGCCTTCGCAAACGATGCAATTCTGCCAACACCTGACTATGGTCCGCCAAACGCGCACGCGCACGTTCGATTTCTGTGCGCAATGCTTCGTTCTCGCGCGAGAGTTGTGCATGACTCGTAAAGTATGAGCGTACGGTGAGCGCCGTTGATTGCACTCCCTGCTCGAGGTACCAAAACGGCTTAGCAACCGTTTGCGCGATGCCACCGAGCATGCCCGCGCCCGCATAATGAAGGAAAACAAAAACCGCCACTGCAATGCTCGCCACATGCAATGCACTTCTGCCCGGCTTACGCTCTCTAATTCTGAGGGGGGAGATCATCTTCGTTACGAATTAATACATCCTTATACGTTTCAAGATTCTCTAGAATAATACCAGTTCCACGGGCAACTGCAGTAAGTGGGTCGTCTGCAACTTTTACCGGAATGCGTACATGCTCTTCGATAAGCTCGGCAATGCCACGAATAAGCGCCCCACCACCCACCACATGAATGCCAAAACGCATTACGTCCGAGACAATTTCTGGTGGCGTTGTTTCGAGCACTTCTTTAATAGATTCAATAAGATTTTCAATTGATGACGAAATAGCCTCGCGAATGTCACCGTCAGTAATAACCACTTCGCGCGGCAGACCTGTCACCAAGTCGCGACCTTTCACGGGCGCCTCGAGTGGCGGTTCATTTGGGATAACTGAGCCGATAGCAATTTTGACGTTCTCTGCAGTTTTTTCGCCAATGAGAATTTTAAACTCGCTGCGAATGTACGAAATAATGTCCTGGTTAAATTTGTCGCCAGCAATTTTAAGCGTCTTAGCGCGCACGATGCCGCTCAGCGAAATAATAGCGATGTCAGATGTACCGCCTCCAATGTCCACAATCATGCTGCCCACCGGGTCCTTTACGGGCAAACGGATACCGATCGCTGCAGCCATTGGTTCTTCTACAATGTGCACTTCGCGCGCACCACTGTTGCGGGTTGCGTCACGCACTGCACGAGTTTCCACATTCGTAATACCGTACGGCACACCCACCACCACGCGCGGGCCGAGCAACTTACGCCCATTCCCCTGCTGCGCCTTGTTGAGCAAGTACGAAATCATTTCTTCAGTAACCTCAAAGTCTGAGACCACACCATCAACGAGTGGCTTCACCGCCGTAATGTGCGCTGGTGTGCGACCGAGCATTTGCTTAGCCTGCGCACCCACTGCCACCACGCGACCCGTTTTTTCGTTCACCGCCACCACGGATGGTTCATTCAAAATAATGCCGCGACCGTGCACGTATACGAGCGTATTTGCCGTGCCCAAATCGATCCCGATGTCATTCGAGAGCATGGCGAGCGCTTTTTCTTTCATGTTAGTAAATCGTGACATACAATCGGACGGTTATGCTGGCTTATGCGGTTGGTGAATGTAAATTCGGTTTTCGTCTTACTGCTGCGTGCGACGTTCTGCTGCCGCCTTGGTAAAGCGTGCGATAAGTTCTTCTTCGGTAACTTGTTCGACGGCGCCTGTTGCACGGTTCTTGAGTTCGAAAGTTCCAGCAGCGAGCGCTTTTTCGCTCACCACAGCGCGGTGAGGAATGCCGATGAGGTCACTGTCTGCAAATTTTTCGCCTGCGCGTGCATCGCGTTCATCATAGAGAACCTCGACACCAGCCTTCGTGAGCGTGGTGTACATCTGCTCAGCGCGAGCTTTTGCTGTATCGTCTTTACCCGCAATTAAAATAAGATGAAGATCAAATGGCGCAATAGATTCTGGCCAGACAATGCCTGCAGCGTCAGCGAACAATTCAACTACTGTACCCATGAGGCGCGCTGGACCAATGCCGTAGCTGCCCATGATGGCTGTTTTCTTTTCGCCCTTCTCATCCAAAAACGTGAGACCGAGTGGTTCAGAAAAACGCGTACCAAGACCAAAAATGTTGCCGACTTCAATAGACTTTTTCTGCACAAGCTTTGAACGTACCAAACCGAGTGACTCGAGTACATCGTCCTGCATGACTTCTTCGTTTACTGCCATACCTTTTTCTTCGTCGAGGTAAATTGTATCTTCGCCGGCATCAGTAATGGTCTGGAATTCGTGTGAGAATTTAGAGAAGCTACCGCCGGACGCAAATGTCACGAACGTGTGCTTGCCAAGACCGACGCGCTGAAATACCTGCATGTATGCATTCTTTGCTTTTTCGTAAAAGACATCGTGTTCAACTTGGTCACGTGAGAACGAGTACATGTCCTTCATAATAAATTCACGACTGCGCATGATGCCGCTCTTTGCACGTGTCTCATTGCGGAATTTTGTTTGGAACTGGTATGCCTGCACTGGGAGGTCGCGATATGACTGTACGTGTTCGCGCATGAGGGCTGTAATCGGGTCTTCGTGAGTAAATGCGAGGCCGACTTCGGTGTCGTTCTTGAGCTTTGTTTTGAACCACACATCTACCACTGCGTCGCTCCAACGATTGGTTTGTTCCCAGGTAGATTTATCCTGAAGGCTTGTAAGAAAAAGTTCTGTGGCACCGAGCGAGTTCATTTCCTGGCGGATAATGTTCTGAATGCGGTTAAGCACACGCACGCCGAGCGGCAAGAATGAGTACACACCAGCCATTTCTTTATGAACGTAGCCAGCTCGAATAAGTAATTTTGCATTGTGCGAAACTTCGTCCTTCGGTGCCTCTTTTCTTGTTTTTGTAAATAAATGAGATTGGCGCATAGTATAAACGCTTTTATACCACTGTGACCGCCGGCGCTGCTCTGGAGCAACACGCGTACGTGAAAACACTGGCTTTCCTCTAGTTTACTGGATAGCGGCCAATAATCAAAGTTTTAT
>JACCDJ011387853.1_pt1 | contig 14465 bp, 10 predicted proteins | sample 7444481 | NCBI WGS metagenome assembly JACCDJ01 (sample SAMN15323435, study PRJNA562643) | freshwater metagenome | isolation source: river surface water | place: USA:Blue River Watershed | collected 2017-08-15 | reverse complement strand
TCAGCGCTGGATCAATTCCTGATCCGTGTGGCCTTGAAAGATGCCAGCATTGAAACCGGCGGCAGCGGGTCTCGCAAACTCGACGGGGATACCCTGGCCGAACTGGCGCGCAAGCACCAACTGGCGGAGTCCGTCATTGATCGGCTCAGTGCTTTCATGGACCTCGAGGCGTTGCGCGCCATTGCCGATGGGGTGGCCCTTAACCTGGACACGGTGGAACAGGCCGAGGTGTCCGCCAGTGCTATGCAGGCCTATCTCAACGACATTGGCAGCAGCAGCGAAGTGGCGGGTGAGTTTGACGTGCGCAGTGACAAACCGTTGCTGCGCATCAGCCGACGTCATCACGGCAACGTCAAGAGCAGTGTTATCACCCAGGACTTTGTGCATGGTGCGGATTACGCGGCGCTGGCCGAGGCCGCCCAAACCTTCAAAGGTTTGTTGTCGGAGGGGGCCCGTGTGTCGCGCGGCGATGGAGAAAAGGCCAAGCAGGAGCGTGTGAACGATTTCCGCCAGGCCATGCGGTGGCTCATTGCGCAGGCCGAACAAGCCACCGCGCGCCAGCGCTACAAGGGTTTGGGCGAGATGAACCCCGAGCAGTTGTGGGAAACCACCATGGACCCGAACGTGCGGCGGTTGCTGCGCGTGCAGATTGACGACGCCATTGAAGCCGATCGTGTGTTCACCATGCTGATGGGGGATGAGGTGGAGCCGCGTCGCGTCTTCATCGAGTCCAACGCGCTGCGCGCGGCAAATATCGACGTCTAACGGCTCCCGCAAGCCCGAGAGGGTGACTCGCCGCACCGCTCTTCATGGGGGTGGGGTTTTATGTTGCACCCAAGCCCCTACGCGGGGACCCTGAGGGGGTCAGACAAACTTGCCGGCGCGAAAGTCCTCTACCGCTTGCATCAACTCTTCACGCGTGTTCATCACAAATGGACCGTATTGTGCAATGGGCTCGCGCAGCGGTTGGCCCGCGATGACGATGGCCCGCGTGCCGGGTGTCGCGCGCAAAGTCAGGCCATCGCCTTCATTGCGCAGCACGCCCATATGCCCCAGCGGCACAGCCTGGGTTGCCGTTGCGCCGCACACCTCCAGGGCACCCCGGTACACATAGACAAAAGCGTTGTGATGGCTGGGCAACGCGTGTGAGAACAGGGCTGTGTCGGTCTCGCTTTCGAAATGCACATCCAGGTAGAGCGGTTCTGTCTGCTCTCGTGCGATGGCACCCACCACCCCTGCACATGCGCCGGCGATGACACGCACGCGAATGTCCCCATGCAAATGGGCCTCAGGAATTTCGCGGGAGGGGATGTCGCGATACCAAGGCTCACACAGCTTGCGCTGGCTGGGCAAGTTGAGCCAGAGCTGAAAGCCCTCCATCACACCCGCTTCTTGTTCGGGCATTTCGCTGTGCACGAGGCCTCTGCCCGCGGTCATCCACTGCACGCCGCCATTTTCCAGGAGACCTTCGTGGCCTGCGCTGTCGCGGTGTCGCATACGCCCCGCAACCATGTAGGTCACGGTCTCAAAGCCGCGGTGAGGGTGGTCGGGAAAGCCCGCGATGTAGTCGCCGGGTTTGTCGCTCCCGAAAGCGTCTAGCATGAGAAACGGGTCGAGGCGTTGCTGCAGGTCGTGGGTGAGCACGCGCTTGAGCTTGACACCCGCGCCATCTGAGGTGTCTTGCCCGCGCACCAGGCGCTCCAGGCTGCGCGGATGGGTGATGGTTTGTGTCATGAGACCTGATACCCCTCCTCGGCAATGGCGTGTGCCAACGCTTCGCGGGGAAGTTGGCTCTCGATGTCCACTGTGTTCTGGGCGCGGTCAATCTCGATCTGCGCCGCCGGATCGATCTGCAACACGGCCCGCTTGACGGCCATTTCGCAATGACCGCAGGTCATGCCCTGCACATGGAATGCTTGTTTCATGAAACCACCTCCTGGGGGATGCCGCGGCTGGGGCGTCATGCCCCTGACCGACTGTTTGCTCTGCCGCAACAACACCTGCAGACAAGAATGGTATCGTCATTTATTGGAGATAGGCGCATGATGGGCCTGTGGTGAGCATGCGATGGGCAGGTGAAGGAGTCACAGACGGATGGAGACGGCGGCAACGACCCAACTCGGTATCGAGGGCATGACCTGCGCGGCCTGCGTCACGCGGGTGGAGCGTGCGTTGCGCCGTGTGCCGGGCGTCGAGGACGCGACCGTCAACCTCGCCACCGAGACCGCACAAGTGCGATGGGCACACCCCCCTGCGGACGATGTGCAGCTGCGCCGTGCCGTGCGTGCGGCGGGTTACGTACCGCGCGAAACCGCGACCCTGCCCGATACCGGATCGACCTGGCAGGGCTTCTGGCCGGTGGGGCTGGGCTTGTTGCTGTCGGCTCCCCTGATCTTGCCCATGCTGGGGGATCTGTTCGGTCTGCATTGGATGCTGCCGGCGCTGTGGCAGTTCCTGCTGGCCACGCCGGTGCAGTTTGGGCTGGGGGCGCGGTTTTACCGTGGCACCTGGCATGCCCTCACAAGCGGCAGTGCGGGCATGGACGTGTTGGTGGCCCTGGGCACCACGGCCGGTTGGGCGCTGTCGACATGGTTGTGGTGGCGTGCGGCGCCGGGCGAGCATGTGGCCTTGTATTTTGAAGGCTCGGCCGTGGTGATCACCCTGGTGCTGCTGGGCAAGTGGTTGGAAACGCGGGCCAAGGTGCAGACCACGGCGGCTATCCGCGCACTGCAGGCACTGCGCCCCGATCGTGCGCATGTCATCACGGTCTTGGGCGAAGAGGATGTGCCCGCGGCCGAGTTGATGGTGAACGATCGCCTGTCAGTGCGTCCCGGCGAGCGCATACCCGCGGATGGCCGCGTGCTCGAAGGCAGCACGCAGGTCGACGAATCCATGCTCACCGGGGAATCGTTGCCGGTGGTCAAGCAGGCTGGTGCGCGGGTGACCGGTGGCAGCGTGAATGGCGAAGGCCGCATCGTGATCGAGGTGACGGCCGTGGGCGCCGAGTCGGTGTTGTCGCGCATCATCCGGCTGGTCGAGGATGCGCAGGCGGCCAAGGCGCCCATTCAGCGTCTGGTGGATCAGGTGTCGGCGGTGTTCGTGCCTGTGGTGATGGGACTCTCGGTGTTGACCGGTCTGGTCTGGGCGGGGCTCGGCGCCGATGTCCCCACCGCCTTGATTCATGCGGTGGCGGTGATGGTGATTGCCTGTCCTTGTGCGCTGGGGCTGGCCACGCCAGTGGCCATCATGGCGGGGACAGGTGTCGCGGCGCAACGCGGTATCTTGATTCGTGATGCACAGGCGCTGGAGATCGCACACCAGGTTGACACGGTGGTGTTTGACAAGACCGGCACGCTCACGCAAGGGCGCCCGCGCCTGCTTCATCACCAGGCGCTCGACAGCGCATCCGATCCGCACAGCAGTTTGGCGCTGGCTGCCAGCTTGCTGGCCGGGAGCGAGCATCCGCTGGCGCGAGCGGTGGTGGACCAAGCGCGCGCTCAAGCGGTGGTCCTACAAGAGGCGCGCGACGTGGTGGCCGTATCAGGTCGCGGCACACAGGGCCTGGTGGCGGGTCGACAGCTGGTGATGGGCAGTCTGAGCTGGATGCAATGCCTGCAATCGCCACCGGGATTGCCAAGCGCGACGCAAGATCCACGCGTGGGGGCTGACGCCAGCGAAGCCGTCGATGCCAATCCCCTCCCCGAATGGGTGTTGTCGGCCCAGCAGTCCATGTCTCAGGGCCACACGGTGTCATTGCTCGCTGAGCAGCTGCCTGAAGGCCTGCACGTGCTGGCGCTGTTTGCGTTTGCCGACGAGCCCAAGCCCGAGGCCGTGCTTGCGATTCAAACACTGCGCGCGCGAGGCCTGCACGTGCTGATGATGTCGGGAGACAACCTGGGCGCAGCGCAAACCATGGGCCGGCGACTGGGCTTGCACGAGCACGACGTGCTCGCCCCTGTGTTGCCTGCAGACAAGGCGGCACAGGTGGCTCACTTGCGTGCAACAGGGCATGTTGTGGCCTTTGTGGGCGATGGCATCAACGATGCTCCCGCCCTGGCCGCTGCCGATGTGGGCATGGCCATGGCCAATCCGGATGGCGGAACCGAGGTGGCGATGAACACGGCGGGCATCACGCTCATGCGGGGCGATGTGCGACTGGTCGCCGATGCGCTGGAGGTGTCCGATCGCACGGTGCGCAAGATTCGGCAAAACCTGTTCTGGGCTTTTGCCTACAACGCCGCAGGCATCCCGCTGGCAGCCCTGGGGTATTTGAGTCCCCTGGTGGCAGGCGCGGCGATGGCCTTGAGCTCGGTCAGTGTGATGGCCAACGCTTTGCTATTGCGGCGCTGGCGTGGGTCGACGGCCACACGGCGTTCACAGCGGTAGACCCACGTACCTTATCCAGCAGACGCAGCCGACGTCTTGCCCGACGAACCATGGTGCTTGGGGGAAAACCAAGCCACATACAGCACCGGCAGCACAATCAAGGTCAGCAGGGTGGCCGTTACCAGACCGCCAATCACCACCAGTGCCAGCGGCCGTTGCGTTTCCGAACCGATGTCATGGCTCAAGGCCATGGGCAACAAGCCCAGCGCCGCCAGCATGGCCGTCATGAGTACCGTGCGCAGCCGCTGTTCTGACCCCTGCTTGACCGCCTCGACCACGCCCATGCCCGCGTTGCGCAATTGCTGGAACACGGTGAGCATCACCACCCCGTTGAGCACCGCCTGACCGGACAGGGCAATGAAGCCGATGGCCGCCGACACCGACAACGGGATGTGAAACACCCACAGCGCGATGAAGCCCCCGATCAAGGCCAGCGGCACGTTGACCAGAATCAGCAAGGCGGACTTCACGGAGGCAAAGGCGTTGAACAGCAGCACAAAAATCAGCAACAGGGAGATGGGCACCACCACGCTCAAGCGTTGCATGGCGCGCTCCTGGTTTTCGAACTCGCCGGACCAGTTGAGCGTGTAGTTCGCCGGGATCAGCACGTTCTTTCGCACCCGCGCTTTCATGTCGGCGACCACCGAGCCCATGTCGCGGCCCTTGATGAACACGCCGATGGCCATGGTGCGACGGCCAGCTTCGCGCGCAATGTTCATGGCGCCACCTGCCTGGCGGATATCGGCCACCGAACCCAGCGAGGTGTAGCCGCCTCCTGGGATGGGTATGGTGGTGTTGGGCAGTTGCTCCAGCGTGCGCTGATGCTCGGGCAGGCGAACCGCCACCGCGTAGCGGCGCTCGCCCTCCCAGATGTCGGTGACGGCGCGACCGGCCAGGGCGGTTTCGATCACGTCTTGAATGTCAGCCACATTCAGCCCCAGGCGCGATGCGCGCTCACGGTCAATGTCCACCAGGATATGCGGCAGCTCACCCAGACGGTCTATCTCTGCACGTTGCACACCGGCAACCTGTCTAAACTCTCGTTGCAAGGCCTCGGTGGTGCGTCGCAACTCAGCCAGGTCGTCGCCGGCCACCTTGATCACGATTTGCCCTTTGATCTGCGAGATCGACTCGAGCACGTTGTCGCGGATCGGCTGCGAGAACGCTGGGTCGATGCCGGGAATGCGGGTGAGCTGAAAGTCCATTTCCTCGATCAACTGCTCTCGCGTGAGGCCCTTGCGCCACTCCTCCACGGGCTTCACATCGACGAACACCTCGGCCATGCTGAGGGTTTTGGGGTCAGTGCCGTCCTCAGGTTGTCCGGCTTTGGAGACCACCGTGCGAACCTCGGGGATTTTGAGCAGTTGCGTGCGGGCTTTACGCAGCACTTGCGTGGCCTCTTGTTGCGAGATGCTGGCCGGCATATCCCAGTTGACCCAGAAGGTGCCCTCATTCAGCTCGGGTAAAAACTCGGAACCCAGGCGTGAGGCGGCGACAAGGGATAGCGCAAACGCCCCGACCGCAATCAACATCACCTTGCGTGGCTTGTCCAGGGCCCACGCCAGTACCGGCTGGTACACGCGTTTGCACCAGGTGAGCAGCCGGTTATCGGCGTGCGGCAATCCTTTGCGCAGCATCCAATAGGCCAGCAGCGGCACCAAGGTGAGTGAGAACACCAGCGAGCCAATCAGTGCGGCGGTGACCGACAGGGCCATGGGCTGGAAGATGCGGCCCTCATGGCGTTGCAGGGCAAAGATGGGAATGTGCGCCGCGATGATGATGAGCATCGAGAACAAGGTAGGCCGCCCCACCTCGTTGGTGGCTTGCAGGATCAACGACTTGCGCTCTTTGTCGTGGATGCCTTCGCCGCGTTCGGACAGGCGGTGCATGATGTTCTCGATCACGATCACCGCACCGTCCACGATGATGCCAAAGTCCATGGCGCCTAGGCTCAGCAGGTTGGCCGGCACGCCCAGGATCTTGAGCCCCAGAAAGGTGGCCAGCAAGGACAGCGGGATCACCACCACCACCGCCAGGCTTGCGCGAAGGTTGGAGAGGAACAGGTACAGCACCAGCGAGACCAGCAGCGCGCCCTCGACCAGGTTCTTGAACACGGTGGAGAGGGTTTTGCTCATCAGCCAGGTGCGGTCGTAGAACGGCACGATCTTCACCCCGGCGGGCAAGATGTGGTGATTGAGCTCCTCGATTTTTTCTTTCACGGCCTTGAGCACCACGCTGGGGTTCTCGCCCTTGCGCATGATGACAATGCCAGTGACCACGTCGTCTTCGTTGTCCTGTCCGACGATGCCCAGACGCGGCACAGCGCCGATGGTCACCTGCGCCACATCGCGCACCAGGATCGGCGTGGTGTTGCGCGAGGCCACCACGATACGACCGATGTCATCGGCCGACTTCAAGAGGCCAATGCCGCGAATGGTGAATTGTTGTGCGCCTTGCGCCATGTAGCTGCCACCGGCGTTGGCGTTGCCGCGCCCCACGGCGTCCTGCAAGTCCTGCAGCGTCAACTTGAAGGCGCGCAGCTTGTGGATATCGGGCTGCACCTCGTAGAGCTTGATGTAACCCCCCATGGCGACCACATCGGCGACGCCCGGCACTTGGAGCAAGGCGCGCTCCACTGTCCAGTCTTCGAGCGTGCGCAACTCGGTGGTGCTCTTGCCGTCACCGCGCAAGCGGTAGCGCATGATCTCGCCCACCGGCGTGGCATTCGGGGTAATGCGCGCCTCCACGCCTGGGGGAAGCTCCACGCTTCGCAGGCGTTCGCCCAGCTGCTGCCGAGCCAGGTTCACGTCGGCGTTGTCGTTGTAGGTGACCACGGTGAAGGACAAGCCGAACTGCGTATGGGAAAACACGCGAATGCTGTTGGGCAAACCGGCCAGCGCCACCTCGATCGGGAGACTGACTTGCTTTTCCACCTCTTCGGCGGCTCGACCAGGGTAGAGCGCAATGACGGTGACCTGGGTATCGGTGACGTCCGGGAAGGCCTCGACGGACAGGTTTTTGAACGCGACGATCCCGGCCATGACGAACAGCACCGTGCCCAGCACAACGAACAAGGGCATATTCAGGGCGTTGCGGATCAGACGCTTCATGGCGCTGTTCTTCCGTGACCGGGTTTGCCTTCCAAGGCCTCGCGTGCGGACTTGAACTCGCGCGAGAGCAGCAGGCTGTTTTGTTTGACCACCTGTTCACCGGCCTTCAGCCCTTCGCTGATGTGCACCTCGGCCAGGCCCTCATAGCCGACCTTCACCGGGCGGGGCTCAAACACCCCGGGCTCGAGCTGGACATACACCAGGTGTTGTCCGCTCAGCAGCTGCACCGCCGAGGCCGGCACGACCACGCCACTGACGTTGTGTTGGTGCAGGCGCACCGTCCCCAGCATGTCGCTTTTGAGCAGACGGCGTGGATTGGCCACTTCTGCCCGAAGCTTGATGGTACGGGTGCTAGGGTCAATGAAGTCGGCCACGGTTTGCAGACGGGCTTGAAAGCGCTCATCGGGCCATGATGGCACGACGAGCTCGAGGAGGGTGCCGGGCTTGAGCCCCGACAGGTGGCGCTCCTGTGCATCGATCTGCACCCACAAGCTGCCGGGGTCGGTCACAACAAAGAGTGCGGGCCCGTTCTGATCGGGACGCACTTCCTGGCCTGGGTTGAGGTTGCGCTCGACCACCAGGCCCGCCATACCGCTGGTCAGAGACAGCTGCTGCGTCACCCCGGAATGACTGCCATACAGCCGTGTGCGCGCCTGCGCACGCTCGAGTTCGGCCTGGGCACGTGCCGCATCGGCTTGGGCCAGCTCCAGGTCCTTGCGCGCCACGATGCCGGCCTCAAACAGGGATTGTTGACGCTGCAGTTGCTTGAGTGTCCATTGCACATCGGCTTGGGCGCGTGCCGTGTCGGCCTGCGCCGCGCCAAACTCCGGCGACGCCAATTCGGCGAGCACGGACCCCGCAGAGACGGATTGGCCCACATCGGCGGTGATGCGGCCGACGCGCCCGGAAAACGCCGGGTAGATGCGCTGGGTTCGGCTTTCATTCCACACCAAGCGCGCGGGCAAGTCCACCACCAGGTCGTTGGCGGCTTGCGCCGCTTGCGTGCTCAGCAACGACAGTTGTGGATGTCCCGCGGGATAGCGCAACTGCTCTCCTTGCAGGATGGGCAATTGCGCCACGGGCGCCGGGGGTGTATCGGGCTGGCAGGCACTCAGCAGACACAGTCCGAGGGACAGGCCAAGGCCTGCCACCCATTGCTGGAAGGGTGGTTGCGTGAGAGCCTGAGAGAGGCGTGAAGTGAGGGTGGTCAGCATGGCAAGGAGCGTCGAGGCCGTAAGCCGGTTCATGGTGTGACGAGTTGGGTGCGCAGTTGCCAGGTGCCGTGGGCTTTGGCGTAGTCGGCCTGTGCGGCGATGGCTTCAAGCCGGGTGGTGCGCAAGGTGCGGCGCGCATCGAGCAAGTCGGTCAAGGTGAGCGCGCCTTGTGTGTAGGCCAGTTCGGCTTGCTCGGCGACGCGTTGTGCCCGCGGCAGGATGTCGCGCTCATAGGTCTGCAAGCGCTCGCGCGCCGCGTCCCAAGCCTGGAGCCAGGTCTGCAATTCGGCGCGCGCGCCCAGCCGGGCTCGCTCCAGCAGATCCTGTGACTGGCTTTGCAGAGCGCTGGCGCGGCCAATTTCGCCTTCGAAGCGGTAGCCCCACTGCAAGGGCATTTGCAAGCGCAGCTCCATCTGCCGTGTGGTGACACCGGTGGCCGTGGGGTAGTGATCAACCGTGCCCCCCCAGGTGATGTCATTGGATTGCTGCGCGCGCGCCAGTTGCAACGCCGACTGCGCGGCCTGGGCACGCTCGCGTGCAGCGCGCACATCGGGGCGTTGTTCCACCCACTCCTCCAGCCGTGTTTGCGCCTCTTGCACCGCCTGGGCCGGACTGTGCGCAGGCCAGTGTGGACGCGGACGCCACTGCAGTGGCTGACCTGGCCAGACGATCAGGGGTGCCAGACTTAGCGCCGCACGCTGCCTCTCGAGCTCGGCTTGCCGCACGTCAGCCTGCGCGCGCGCGGACTCGATGTCGGTTCGGGCGGCATCCTGGGCCGACACATCGCCGGCTTGCAGGCGGCGTTGCGCCGCCCGGGCCAGCGCTTGAGCGCTGGCGGACATGCCCTGCATTTCCTCCAGCCGCAGGTGCGCTGCCAGCCAGTCATAGAACGCGTGCAGCGCCAGCACGCGCTGAGTGGTGATGGTGTCGTGCCAGTCGGCCTGCACGGCCTGGGCGGTCTGTCGGGAGGTTTGCGTGCGCAGGCCTCGTTTGTTGCCGCGCTCCCACGTCCAGTCCAGCCCCACGCCCTTGTCGATACGCTTGTCTTGTAAGAGCGGACCGCCCCCCACGCCACGGTTCAGATCCATCGCACCAGCCTTGGCGGAGAGCACGGGTAACGGGGCACGGTCTGCTGCCAGGATGTCGGCCTGGGCGGCCTCATAGCTGCGCCGCATCACGGCGACATCCAGGTTCTGTCCGGCGGCCTGCAATACCTGCTCGATGGACAGGAGGGTGGCGTCGGTGTTGGCGTTGAGGGCCAGCGCGCGGTCGCCTCCGGCTGTGGGGGCGTGTGTCGGGGTGGTGGCGGGTGATTGCGCCCAGGCGGTGCTGGCCAGCCAGGAGACACCCACCATCCAGCCCAGGCATTGGGGTATGAAGGTGTGTGATGCCCAGCGCAAGCCAGGCAAGTGTCGTATGCTCATAACCCGTTTATCGCTCGGCGGGGCTGACCACGACCTGACCTGTCCGCGGTTTTTCGTTACATTGGCGCACCCCCTCTCATGCGTATCCTGGTTGTCGAAGACGATCCCGTGTTACGGGCGGTGGTATCCCGTAGCCTGGACGAGGCGGGGCACCGCGTGGATGGTGCTGCTGATCTCGAACAGGCGCGGCACTTTGTGCGTGTGCAGCTGTTTGACGCCATCCTGCTCGATTTGAATCTGCCGCTCACCTCTTCTCCGCATGCGGACATGGGTAGCGGCGTGGTCTGGTTGCGCGAGTTGCGGGCCCAGGGCGTGCGCACGCCGGTCATGGTGCTGACTGCCCGCAACCGCACCGACGAGCGCATTGCCGGGCTGGACGCTGGGGCTGATGATTACGTGGGCAAACCTTTCGATCTGGCCGAAGTGGAGGCGCGTTTGCGGGCCCTGGTGCGCCGCAGCCAAAACGCTGAAGACGTGGTGCGGGTGGGGGCCCTGTGCCTGCATCGGCACCTGGGCCGTGTCGAACTCGGCGGTGAGGAGCTGATCTTGCCCGCCCGGGAGTTTGAGGTCCTGTGCGAATTGCTGTCGCCGCCGGGCAAGGTGGTTAGTAAGCGCCTGCTGTCTGAAAAGCTTTCGGGTTTCGACGAGTCCTTGGGTGACAACGCGTTAGAAGCTTTTGTCTCGCGTCTGCGTAAGAAGCTGCAGGGCAGCGGGGTGACCATCCGCACTTTGCGCGGCATGGGCTATTTGCTGGAGGATGTGCCGGCATGAGCGCGATCCGCCCATCGCAACCCTTGCTGATCAGTCGGTTGAGGCGCCATGTCCTGTTGCCGCTGGCGCTGACCTGGATGCTGGGTACCGGCATATCCATTGCCGTGGCGAGTTACTTTACCCAGCAGGCCTATGACCGCGCGCTTGCCGACGACGCCTACCTGGTCGCCAGTCATGTCAAGTTATCGCCCCACGGTGCTTTGGAGTTCAACCTCAACGCCAAGGAGCTGACGGCGGTGTTGTTTGACCAGACCGAGTTGATCCTGTTCGCGGTGTTACAGGAAGACGGCTCCTTGTTGGCCGGGCACCCCGGACTGGCGCCCGTGAGAGCCGCATCTGGCAAGGCGCCGGTCTATGACGAGTTGGTGTTTCAAAAGCGGCGTTTGCGCAGTGTGACGATGAACTTCGATCAGCCTCAACGCCACACGGTGGTGTTGGCGCAAACCACCACCAACCGTGAGCGAGTGGTGCAGCAGCTGGTTTTGTTTTCCATCGTGCCGCAGGTGCTGTTGCTGGGCCTGCTGGCCGTGGCGGTACGCCGAGCCATCCAGTCCGATGTGCAGCCGATTGCCGACCTGGAAACCGCCTTGTCTCAGCGCGATGCTAATGACTTGACCCCGGTGGAGATCAAGAGCAACACCCGCGATATTCAGCACCTGAGTCGGGCCATCAACGAGCTGTTTGCGCGCATTGAGCAGAGCCTGCGCGCGCAGCGGGAGTTTTCAGGCAATGTGGCGCATGAGTTGCGAACGCCGCTGGCGGGTATTCGAGCCCAGGCGGAGTACGGGCTGCGCCATGCCGATCCCCACGTGTGGCGTGAACAGCTGCAGGGCATCGCCCAGAGCCAGGAGCGGGCCAGCCGCCTGATGGACCAGCTGCTGGCCTTGGCCCTGGCAGACGAGGCCAAGCAGCAGCTGGCCCTGGAGCGGGTCAACCTGTCCCAGGTGGTGCAAGACAGTGTGCTGCGCCACCTCCCCCGCGCTGACAGTTTGCAGGTGGACCTGGGCGCACAGGGTGTCGAGATGCCCGTGTGGGTGATGGGTGAGCAGGCCCTGATCGAAGGTGTGTTGAACAACTTGCTGGACAACGCGCTGCGCTATGGCCGCTCCACCACCGGCACCCCAAGTCGACTGACGGTGGCGTTGGAGCGGCAGGGCGACGGTCCGATGCCCGCTGTGCGTCTGACGGTGACGGACAACGGGCCGGGCATCTCGACCCAGCAACAGCAACAGGTCATGCAGCGCTGGTCGCGCGGCTTGGCTGGCGAAGCCTTGCGCGAGGGCTCGGGATTGGGGCTGGCCATCGTGGCTGAATATGCGCGCTTGCTCAAGACGGGGTGGTGGCTGGGGACCGCTCCGGACGGGCAGGGATTGCAAGTGGCGTTGCTGTTTGACGCCCCGGCCGGGACCTCGGAGCCATCCGACGTGACGCCCGCATGAGTCGCGCGCCGGCGGCAGGCGTGGGTCTGTGGGGGCAAGCCCTGCTGCTGTCCTTGGGCGCGGCCGTTTCCTTGGGCGTGACGCGGTTTGCTTACGGCCTGCTCTTACCCCCCATGCGTGAGTCGCTTGGGTGGAGCTACACCCTGGCGGGAGCCATGAATACCGCCAATGCAGCCGGCTACCTCGTCGGGGCGCTGATGTTGCCACGACTGCTGCAGCACTGGCGACCCGGCGAGGTGTTGCGCGCCGGCATGCTGCTGGCGGCGGTGTTCATGGCGCTCAGCGGCTTTGTCACCGACGCCTGGGCCTTGATGCTGCAGCGCTGGCTGGCGGGCTGGGCCAGCGCGTTGGTGTTTGTCACCGGGGGCTTGCTGGCTGCCGGCCTGGCCCAGCAGCGCCCACACCAGGGCGGCTGGCTGATCGGCTTGTATTACGGGGGCACCGGCTGGGGCATTGTGGTGTCGGCGCTGTTGGTGCCCTGGGTGTTGGTGATGCCCGTGGATTGGCCCCGGGCGTGGTGGGCGTTGGCGGGGGTGTCGGCCGTGGCGCTAGCGGTGCTGTGGCGCACGGTGGTGGCGCTTGACCCGCAACACAGCCAGACGACGGCCGAGCGGCCGCTCGAGGGCGTTCGCTTCGCGTGGTCCCAGTGGGTGCCGGGTTTGGCGGGTTATGGGTGTTTTGGGATTGGTTACATCGGGTACATGACCTTCGTGATTGCCTTGTTGCGCGAGCAAGGCGCCAGCGCTTCGGCCATCACGCTGTTCTACGCAGCGCTCGGACTGGCGGTGGTGCTGTCGGCGCGGCTGTGGGCGCGCTTGTTGGATCGCTTCCAGGGCGGTCAGGCGCTGGCGATTCTCAATGCGTTGCTGGCCGTGGCCACCGTGGTGCCCGCGCTGTCGGCGCCGGGTTGGGCGTTGGCCCTTTCGGGCTTGCTGTTTGGGGCGGTGTTTTTGTCGGTGGTGGCGTCGACCACCGCCATGGTGCGCCACAACCTGCCGGCGAGCCAGTGGGCACGCGGCATCAGCGCTTTCACCATCGTGTTTGCGCTGGGGCAGATCATCGGCCCGACCCTGGTGGGGTGGGTGGCGGATGGTCCGGGGGGGCTGGCGCGAGGCTTGGCCTGTTCGGCCGCGGTTCTCTTGCTCGGGTCTCTGCTGGCGTGGCGGCAGCGGCCGCTCCCCCACCTGAGGGCAGGGAAACCGAGCCTGGATTAAAATGAGGTTTGCTTCGCAAGCTCGCGCCCCGCTTGGTTTTTAGGCCGTCTAGCCCCTCCCTCGCCCGTTTGATTCCAGAAAGTCGCCCATGTGGTACCCGCAACAGTTTGACGTCATCGTGATCGGGGGTGGCCACGCCGGGACCGAGGCCGCCCTGGCCGCTGCCCGCATGGGCTGTCAGACCGTGCTCTTGACGCACAACATCGAGACCTTGGGGCAGATGAGTTGCAACCCCTCGATCGGGGGCATCGGCAAGGGTCACTTGGTCAAGGAAGTCGATGCCCTGGGCGGCGCCATGGCCCTGGCCACGGACGAATCCGGCATTCAGTTTCGCATTCTCAACAGCTCCAAGGGGCCCGCGGTGCGCGCCACGCGAGCGCAGGCCGACCGCGTCCGTTACAAGGCGGCCATCCGTCATCGCCTGGAAAACCAGCCCAACCTGTCCCTCTTCCAGCAAGCGGTGGATGACCTGGTGTTGGAGGGTGACCGTGTGGTGGGCGCGGTCACGCAGGCCGGTATCCGGTTTCGCGCGCGGGCCGTGGTGCTGACCGCCGGCACATTCCTGGATGGCAAGATCCACGTGGGCCTGGACAACTATGCGGGCGGCCGAGCGGGTGACCCGCCGGCAGTGAGTCTGAGTGCCCGCCTCAAGGAGTTGAAGCTGCCGCAGGGTCGCCTCAAGACGGGTACCCCGCCCCGGCTCGATGGGCGCACCATCGACTCTGCCCGCTGCACGGAGCAACCCGGTGATGGCATGCCAGGCGGCTTGCCGGGTGAAGTGCCGGTGTTCAGTTATCTGGGGCGCGCGGCACTGCACCCGCGCTAGGTGTCGTGCTGGATCACCCGCACCGGTGAGCGCGCCCACGAGATCATCCGCTCTGGTTGTGATCGCAGCCCCATGTACACC